>ERZ888423.1229-NODE-1229-length-23007-cov-7.423100_pt1 | contig 23007 bp, 17 predicted proteins | sample MGYA00520523_ERZ888423 | MGnify/ENA primary metagenome ERZ888423 (study PRJEB32303, sample SAMEA104408611) | aquatic metagenome | biome: Brackish water; feature: Pelagic; material: water | place: Baltic Sea | collected 2014-06-08T10:24:00 | depth 30,27 m ...
AGACAGATGACTAGGGCTATCAACGAATGGGTAATCATGTTTTTTTGCATCAACAACATGTAGCAACACATCAGCTTGATTAACTTCTTGCCAAGTTCGTTCAATACCTAAAAGTTCAATTTTGTCATGTGTATCACGTAAACCAGCGGTATCAACGATTGTAATGGGTACACCTTCAATATGAAGGTCTTGTGCAATACGGTCGCGAGTCGTGCCAGCAATATCTGTCACAATGGCTACAGAATGGCCGCACAGTGCGTTAAGTAAACTTGACTTACCCACATTAGGCTCACCCACTAAAACAACGCGTAAACCATCTTTTAAAGCCAAACTGCTATGAGATGTTTCAACTAACTTTGATATGGCATTTTTAAGCTTAGAAAGATTCTTTTTTATTTGATATTGTTCAATGAACTCTATTTCTTCCTCAGGAAAATCAAGTGTTGCTTCAACTAATGTACGTAATTGAACAATAGATTGAGCTATAGATTGAATTTTTTCTGAGAATTGACCAGTCAAAGAACCTGCTGCAGCTTTGGCAGCAGCAACAGACGTTGCATCAATTAAATCTGCAATAGCTTCTGCTTGTGTTAAATCAATTTTATCGTTAAGAAATGCTCTTAATGAAAACTCACCCGGTTGTGCAAGACGGACACCCTCTGTTTTTCCAACTTCAATGACTCTGGCTAAAAGTCGCTGTAAAACGGCGCTACCACCGTGTCCTTGAAGTTCTAGAACGTCTTCACCAGTATATGAGTGAGGCGATACAAAAAATAATGCAAGACCAACATCGATCGCTACGCCATCGGAATCGTTAAAAGGTAGGTAGTGCGCCATTCTTGGTGTCAAGGGTTGACCCAGTAACCTTTCGATTAAATTCTTGAGGTTTGGTCCAGATATACGAATTACACCAATGCCACCACGCCCAGGTGCAGTAGCGATGGCTGCAATGGGTGCGGAGTCAAAGTCGCTCATTTAACGATGTACAACAGCTTGAGCTTTAGTGATTTTTTGGGTTATGTACCACTGTTGTGCAATCGATAGAATGTTGTTAACACACCAATAAAGTACTAAACCAGCAGGGAAAAAGAACATCATGCCGCCAAAAATAACAGGCATAAACATCATGACTTTGGCTTGCATAGGATCAGGTGGTTTAGGGTTGAGGCTCATTTGTAAGAACATGGTTGCCATCATGACTGCCGGTAAAATAAAGAAGGGATCACGAACAGATAAGTCGTCAACCCATAGTACCCATTGAGCACCACGCATTTCTACGCTGGCAAGTAATACCCAGTATAGGGAAATAAAGACGGGTATTTGAACCACAATGGGTAAACAACCACCCAGTGGGTTAATTTTTTCCGTTTTATACATTTCCATCATGGCCATGTTGAGCTTTTGCTTATCGCCACCAAACTTTTCACGAAGTGCAGTCAAGCGGGGTGCAACTTGCTTCATTTTTGCCATTGACTTGTAACTAGCAGCTGACAATGGGTAAAAAATTGCTTTAACAACAACCGTTAAGGCGACGATTGTCCAGCCCCAATTGCCTAAAATGCTATGAAGCCAAGTCATTAAAATAAATAAAGGTTTAGCAATAATTGTGAGCCAGCCATAGTCAACCACTAAATCTAATCCTGGGGCAAGTGCTTCCAATGATGATTGATCTTGTGGGCCGACCCATAATGACGACTTAACCGTCACAGGGTTAGAGGGCTCAACTGTTCCAACAGGTTCTATTGCGCGTACTGCAAAAACATCTTTTTGGACTTCCGCCATGTCGTAGTAACGTTGCTGACCTTGTACAGGTACCCAAGCCGTAACAAAATAATGTTGAATCATAGCGATCCAACCATTGTCAGCTTGTTTCACAAATTCAGTTTTATTTTTTTCAATATCTGAAAATGATATTTTTTGAAATTTACCTGCTTCGGTATAAACCGCAGGACCTGTAAACGTATGATAAAAACTAGACGTATTTTCAGGGTCACGACCGTCACGACTGATTTGTAAATAAACAGAGGGACTAATACCTGCTGCGGTTAAGTTTTCAATTTTATGATCAACATCAATAGCATACGTGCCACGATGAAGTGTAAAAGTTTTGGTTAATCGAACGCCATCAGACTCAGCTACAAATGAAACAGGCAATGTGTCGCCTGTCATTTCAGTTTCAGAGGTTATAGGTGTAAAAGAGCTAAGATGTGTTGGATAGCTTTGTCCCTCGGGTGCACCCGTCAGGCCTGTTTGAACAACGTAGGTGTGAGCAGGTGTTTGCTCTAGTAAAAGAGTTGGTTTTGATTTATCTTCAGTGGATGGAAACTTTAATAATTCAGCTTGAACAATTTGTGCACCGATTAAATCAAAAGTCAGTTGTAGAACATCAGTTTTAACAATAAACGGTTTAGAAAGTGCAGTGGTTGGTGGAACAATTAATGCGGGAGCAGATTGGGAGCCTTGGTTCATAACGGGGGCTTGTGGAACCCCGTTAGGCGTGTTTGCTGAAGATTGCGGTGTTTGTGCAATAGGCTTGTTAGTTGATGACGTAGTAGATGTATCAAACAGAGAACCATTACCGCTTTCCAACTGCCAGTTGTTCCATAGCATGAGCAGAGAAAAAGCAAAAATCATCAATAAGATGGTGCGACGGATATCCATGCGAGCCCAATTCAAAAATTCAATAAAAACCGATGCAAATGCACCGAATGACAGCCATATAGTTTAACGTTAAACCGAATAACCTAAAGTCTTATTGTTATAAAAACACAGCCCCTAAGCTTTACTTTTAAAAGATGGAACGGGATCGTGCCCACCATGACACCATGGGTTGCAACGACCAACTCTTTTTATACACAACCAACCCCCTTTTACTGGACCCCAGATGCGTATAGCTTCCAATGAGTAATTTGAGCAGGACGGTGTAAAACGGCAAGACTGACCAAGCCATGGGCTTAAAAAATACTGATACCCACGAATAAGTTTTAGCATTAAAAAAGATAAAACCTTCAATGAAATTGCCCCAATAAGCGATCAGCCTCTTGTCGAACAGTTTTTTTTAGTTCAACAAGTGTGAAATTGCGTGCATTCGCTTGAAGACGAATGACGTAATCGCCAAGTTTGAGTTGTGTTCGTTCTAAGCGAAATGCTTCTCTGATAACACGTTTAACAGCATTTCGAGTAACGGCCAAAGGTGCTTGACGTTTACCCACAACCAAACCTAATCTGGCAGGATTGGTATGTGAGGGTAACCATGAAATGGTTAGAAACTTGCCACGGGCAGACGGACGCATTTTTAAAACCGCAGCAAATTCCTCTGGGCGGTGTAGGCGAGTTTCAGGGGGCAGAGTGGCGCAATTGCGCATTAATTAACGCCTAATCGTCGAAAGCAGAAAAATAAAGGTGAGGAAATAAAGGCGCCATAGACCCCACCTTACATTAAATGGCTAAATAGCTAGACTGTTAAACAATTAAAAGATCTAACAATTAAACGGCTAAACGTTTACGACCTTTAGCACGACGGGCACTGATGACAGCACGACCGCCACGCGTTTTCATGCGAACACGGAAACCGTGTGTACGTTTACGGCGGGTAACGGATGGTTGATAAGTACGTTTCATAATGGCAAGCTCACAAGGACAAATATAATAAAAAACGAACTAAACAGCGTAGAGCCAACCGGTAAAGAACGATCACCCACGCAATAGATATTCGGGAAAGCCCTCTATTTCATCAAAAAATCCGAGTTACGTCAAATGGTTAGCACGAAAAAACAGGGTTAAAGCACAAATACCCTGTGGATAACTTTCTGTCGAACAGGGTAGAATTGGGGTTTAGTCGATAAAATCTAATGAAAGAATTTTGGCAATCATGTCTGCTTAAGTTTGAGCAGGAACTACCACCCCAGCAATTAAACGCCTGGATCAAACCTTTGACGCCTGTTGAAATTAACGCGTCAAAAGGTCAACTGCGTCTGCTCGTGCCAAACCGTCATAAATTAGAATGGGTAAAGAAAAACTTTTTAAATCAAATTGAACAACTTGCAACAGATTGGTATGGTCAACCCATTGCGGTCTTGCTAGAAATTGCCCCAATAGCTGTTAATCCAGTTGAGCCTACTCCTTTATCTCAGCCCGTCTTAAAAGCTGATGTTAATAACCCAAACGGTTTAGGGTCAAACCATTTAAGTGCAACAAATAATCAGTCCGCTCAAGCGACAAACGAAGCAATGTTGTGGCGTGCATCAACAGAAACTGTTGCGACGACAGAGCCCATTGGGGTTGCTTCAATGGCTTCTAATCATAACGCTTCACGTCTCCACACAGACCTAACCTTTGACAATTTTGTAACGGGAAAGGCTAATCAGTTGGCACGCGCAGCGGCACTTCAAGTGGCAGAAAACCCTGGTATTTCTTATAATCCTTTATTTTTATATGGCGGAGTGGGTTTAGGTAAAACCCATTTAATTCATGCGATAGGTAACGCTTTACTTTCCAAACATAATGGGGCGGTTCAGGTTAGATATGTTCATGCTGACCAATATGTGTCAGATGTAGTTAAGGCGTATCAACGTAAAGCATTTGACGAATTCAAACGGTATTACCATTCATTAGATTTATTATTAATTGACGATATTCAATTTTTCTCTGGAAAAAGCCGTACACAAGAAGAGTTTTTCTATGCTTTTGAAGCGATGGTGGCTCAACGCAAACAAATCATCATTACTAGCGACACCTACCCTAAAGAGCTTGATGGCATAGACGAGCGTTTAATTTCAAGATTCGATTCAGGCTTAACGGTGGCGATTGAGCCCCCTGAGCTTGAAATGCGCGTGGCAATATTGCTACGAAAAGCTGAAGCTGAAAACGTTCAAATGCCAGAAGAGGTGGCGTTTTTCATAGCTAAACATTTGCGTAGTAATGTGAGAGAGTTAGAGGGTGCATTACATAAAGTGTTGGCGTATGCCCGCTTTCATGGGCGTCAAGAATTAACGCTTGAGTTCTGTCGAGATGCGTTAAAAGATTTGTTATCTAAGTCAAATGGGCAAATTAGTGTTGAAAATATACAAAAAACAGTTGCCGATTTTTATAAAATAAAGGTCGCTGACATGTATTCGAAACGTAGGCCTGCCAATATTGCTATGCCACGGCAGGTTGCCATGTATTTAGCTAAAGAACTTACTCAAAAAAGTTTGCCAGAAATTGGTGACTTATTTGGTGGTCGTGACCACACGACAGTTTTACATGCCGTTCGTAAAATTGCAGATTTAAGGTCAAAACAAAACGATTTAAACCACACACTACACGTTTTAGAGCAAACACTTAAAGGGTAATAAAGGGGCATTTTATGCAACTCATACAAGCACAACGCGATGCGTTATTAAAACCGCTGTCAACGGTTGTAGGCATCGTCGAACGTAGGCACACTTTACCAATATTAGCCAATATTCTCATTCGCAAAGAAGGCCAAAACGTCTCGTTTATTGCCACAGATTTAGAGGTTCAAATTACCACTCATGCTAACTTTGGCGTGGGTGAAGAAGTTGATTCTCTGACAGTTGGTGCGCGAAAATTGCTCGATATTTTGCGGGCTTTACCCGATTTAGGTGATGTGCGTTTATCGCAAACCGCCAGCAAGTTAACGATTCAAACGGGTAAAAGTCGTTTTGCGTTGCAAACTTTAGCAGCGGCAGAGTATCCTGTTGTGGCGCAACCCGACCACTATGATGCAAGCTTTAGCGTTGCGCAAAAAGAGCTCAAGCAATTAATGAGTGCTGTGCATTTTGCCATGGCCCAACAAGATATTCGTTATTACCTCAATGGCATGTTGTTGGTGCTTGAGCCTGGTAAGTTACATGCAGTCGCCACAGATGGTCATCGATTGGCTCATATTATGAGTGCAGTAGAAGGTTTAGAGTCAACGCAAGAAGTGATTGTTCCGCGTAAAACGGTGCTTGAAATGTTGCGCTTACTTGATGACTCAGATCAGCCTGTCACAATTGATGTTGCACCGGGTCAAATTCGGTTTAAATTCGGTGATGTTGAACTGGTTTCAAAGTTGGTTGAGGGCAAATTTCCAGATTACAAGCGAGTGATTCCGACAAACTATGTGAATTTTTTTGATTTACCACGCGATTTACTTTTATCAAGCCTACAGCGCGCCGCTATTTTGACATCTGAAAAGTTTAGAAGTGTGCGCGTGCAATTAGGCAGTAATTTATTGAAAATTTCTGCCACCAATGCCGAACAAGAAGAAGCACAGGAAGAAATTGATATTGATTACAGTCACAACTTCATTGACGTTGGTTTTAATGTCAGCTATTTGCTCGACTTTTTAGCCAATACTAAAATTGAAACCATTCGATGGTCGGTAAGTACCGATACCAACGCTTCTGCTCTGTTAACCATTCCTGAAAATGACAACTTTCAATATGTTGTCATGCCAATGAGAATCTAGTACTTATGACTGATAAAAACACAAACCCAGACCAAGGTAGTTACGGCGCTGACTCAATCAAAATGCTTAAGGGCCTTGAGGCAGTTCGTAAGCGGCCTGGCATGTACATTGGTGATACATCTGATGGCACGGGTTTGCATCATATGGTGTTCGAGGTTGTAGACAACGCTATTGATGAAGCGTTAGCGGGCCATTGTGATGATATCGTCGTCACCATTCATTCTGATAACTCTATTTCAGTTACGGATAATGGTCGGGGTATTCCAACTGACATTCATAAAGAAGATGAGTTTCAACGTAGTGCCGCAGAAATTGTTATGACGGAACTGCATGCCGGTGGTAAGTTCGATCAAAACTCATATAAGGTTTCAGGTGGTTTGCACGGTGTCGGCGTATCGTGTGTGAACGCACTTTCAGAGTGGTTGCGCTTAACGATTCGTCGCAATGGCCAAGTGCATCAGATGGAGTTCAAGCGTGGCGATCGTGTTGCACCCTTGGCTGTCACGGGTACAACTGAAAAGCGTGGAACGGAAGTTCGATACTTAGCTGATTCTGAAATATTTAACAATATTGAATATCATTACGAAATATTGGCTAAACGTTTGCGCGAGTTATCGTTTTTAAATAACGGCGTCAAAATTCGCTTGGTTGATCAGATTCAGGGCAAGGAAGAAAACTTTGCGTTTTCGGGCGGTGTGAAGGGTTTTGTAGAATATATTAATAAAAGTAAAACGGTTCTACACCCTAATGTTTTTGCTGTTGAAACCCAATCTGACGTGGGCGGCACGTTAGTGGGCGTTGAAATTGCCATGCAATGGAATGACGGGTATAGCGAGCAAGTACTTTGCTTTACCAATAATATTCCTCAGCGTGATGGCGGCACCCATTTAACGGGTTTGCGTGCAGCATTAACGCGGGTGCTCAACAAATACATCACAGACAATGAGATGGCTAAAAAAGCCAAGGTCGAAACTTCTGGTGACGACATGCGCGAAGGTTTGTCATGCGTCTTATCAGTGAAAGTTGCCGAGCCAAAGTTCAGTAGTCAAACCAAAGACAAGTTGGTTTCAAGTGAAGTACGACCCGCTGTAGAAGACGCGGTCGCACGTTCGCTTGAATCGTGGTTGCTTGAAAACCCAACTGACGCCAAAGCACTTTGTAACAAGGTTATTGATGCAGCACGGGCGCGAGAAGCGGCTCGTAAAGCACGCGAAATGACTCGTCGTAAAAGTGTTTTAGAGGGTGCAGGTTTGCCAGGTAAGTTGGCCGATTGCCAAGAAAAAGACCCAGCCCTGTGTGAAATCTACATCGTCGAGGGTGACTCAGCCGGAGGCTCAGCTAAGCAAGGGCGCGATCGAAAGTTTCAAGCCATTTTGCCCTTGCGCGGCAAAGTATTAAATGTTGAAAAAGCACGTTTTGACAAGCTAATTGCTAGTGAGCAAATTACAACATTGATTACGGCACTTGGCACCAGCATTGGGCCAGACTTTAATATTGATAAATTGCGTTATCACCGCATTATCATTATGACTGACGCCGACGTTGACGGCGCACATATTCGTACATTATTGTTAACTTTGCTTTATCGGCAAATGCCCTTGTTAGTTGAGCGTGGCCACATTTACATTGCTCAACCGCCCCTTTATAAAGTGAAAGCCGGTAAAGAAGAAAGGTATTTAAGAGACGAACATGAAGAAATGCAGTTCATGATGCAATTGTCTTTAAAAGACGCGCAGTTGGTGCCTTCAGTCAATGCTGAACCTGTTCGGGGTGAAGCACTAGGTGAATTGGCTAAACAGTATGCAATGGCCGAATCTGTCATGGCACGATTGTCTCGTTTTATGGACCAAAAGGCATTGGCTGCAATTGTAGGTGGGGTTGATATTAAACTTGGAAGTGCCGAAGAGGCAGAACAAAGCGCCCAAGCTTTGCAAGCCGTATTGCAAGACCCTGTTATGCCTGAACTTGTAACCGTATTTTCACAATACGATGAGGCAGCAGAAACGTATCGCCTCAGAGTGCATCGTCAACATCACGGTAATGTGCGCATTACTCCACTTGACTCTGATTTTGTTCAGGGTGCTGACTATGGTGTGCTTCATCAAACCAGTGAAACATTCAAATCTTTTATTGGTGAAGGGGCGGTCGTATCACGCGGTGAAGGTGAAAAACGTCGTGAACAAGCTATTGCTGATTTTGGTCAAGCGATGACATGGTTGCGTTCTGAGGCAGAGCGAGGTGTCAGTAAACAGCGATATAAAGGTTTGGGTGAGATGAACCCTTCACAACTTTGGGAAACGACTATGGACCCAACCGTTCGTCGTTTGATGCGTGTGCAAATTGAAGATGCGTTGTCAGCAGACCAAATGTTTACAACGCTAATGGGCGATCAAGTTGAGCCACGACGTGAGTTTATTGAAGCCCACGCGTTGCAAGCCGCTAATATTGATATTTAACAACCCTACCAGCCTGAGCCCGCTTCCCATAAAACAGGAGTTTTCGTGGCTTGGGCTTTTTTCATCATATGTAAAAGCGGGTAAGCACGTTGACCCAACCTAACGTGCTCACTTAATGGGTGCGGCTTAAGCTCGTCTAGGTCGTCTATATCAAGTATGGGTTGAGACGTTTCAGCCTCAATGGCCATTTCGATTTTATGAATGGCGTCGGGTAGTTGTTCCGCTGAAAAAACGCCACGCTCAGGTATGCCACCCTCTATATTTTTACCCGCAACACTTAAAACAGCTTTGGCGTGATCACCCAACATTAAAATATCTGCATCAACTTTACTACTAAACGTGACTAACATCGTAAGACTCCGCTATGACAACTTTATGTTTGGGTTCAAGCACTTGACCCATTAACTGTCAGTATTCCTCAAAAAGGAATGCAATGGTTAATTTTAAACACGGTTCGTTATTTATATTTTGCTTGATTTGTTTACCTTTGGCACAGGGTTCTGATGCGTGTTGGCCTCCGTCTTTAAAGCCGATTGCAATTCGAAAATTACCGATTTATAAGCCTACTACCCTTGTGGCTGAGTCAGCGATAGCACCATGTCCGCAAGCTAATGGGCCCTTGCATGGCAAACCCGTTAAGCAGTTTGGTGATGCCCCAGCCCCCTTAAAACGTATGCTGTTTGCTTTTGATGGAACAGGTAATGATGCCTCGTCGCTGACCAACGTGTGGCGATTTGCACAGGGTTACCGAAATGGTGTCGTTCATTATTTGCCGGGTCCTGGTCGAGCAATCGGCGTGAATCAAGAGGTTGACGAAACAGATGTCGCGCTTGCTTGGTCGGCGGGTCAGCGGGTAGCAATTCAATGGCAAAGATTATTAGAAGATTTGTCAGACAAAAAAAACCACATGACTTCAATTGATGTAGTGGGTTTTTCAAGGGGGGCGGCTTTGGCCCGTCACTTTGTAAATAAAATTGTTAAACACGTCAAAAATGGTCGTTTTTGGTTGCAGCACCCTACTATGGGTAAGGTGACAGCGTGTGTCGATTTAAGGTTTATGGGTCTGTTTGATACGGTTGCTCAATTTCATTTACTGGGCATAACTGACCAAACATATGATTTAAAGATTCCTAAGCCGTGGCGCCATGTGTCACATGCTGTCGCGCTACACGAGTATCGTTGGGCTTTTCCGTTGACGGCTGCTGTCGGTGATCAGGTGAGCGAACAAGCGTTTATTGGTGCGCATGCTGATATTGGTGGAGGCTATTTAACACCATCTACCTCACCAGGTTCAACCCCCAGTGATTTGTCTGAAGTGACATTGAGGTGGATGGTTATCCAAGCCATTAAGGCAGGCGTTGAAATAGAAGATCCAAAAGGGGCTCAATTACTTGAAACGGTTAGTCAAAACCCCGTGTTGCATACAGAGAGTCATCAATACTGGGGTGCAATGTCAGCTAAAGATCGAAAGGTGGGCAATCAGCTTCAAGGGCAGCTGGCTCACATGGGTGATCAAATGCGGGCTAATGTGGAAGGCTTGATTCGGCGCCCTGTACCGGGTGCAACCGTGGCAACAGACGTAGCAGGTTGGGTAAATATGTCACCTTATGCTGCGTGGCTTAAAGCGCACGCCATCATGCCTTAAAGGCTGCTAGAAGATTGTTGGGGCTCATTATGGCTTATTGTGCGTCACGGTAAATCTCTTGGGCTGATTCAGGCTATGATTGAAGCCCTATACATTATGCTTTTTTATCTATGCTTGTCGAGCAAAAACAAACCCTTATTGAATGCCTGAACGCAGCTGTTAAGCAGATTCTGCCAGATGCTGAATTTAATATTTTGCTTGAGCGCCCAAAGGTTGCTCAGCACGGTGATGTGGCTTCAAATGTTGCCATGCAACTGGCTAAATCAGTAGGCATGGCACCTCGAGTGTTGGCGCAATCAATCGTTGATTTACTCATGGCAAACCCGCAAGCAAAAAGCTTGATTGCCAGTGCCGAGTTGGCGGGCCCTGGGTTTATAAACTTTAGGTTGTCACATGTAGCACGATGCGCAGTGCTTGATAGTGTTAGAGACCAAGGCAGTGATTATGGGCGTCAAGCTCGCTTGGGTAAAAAGGTGCTGGTTGAGTTTGTGTCGGCCAACCCAACCGGGCCTTTACACGTTGGTCATGCTAGACAAGCCGCTTTGGGTGATGCAATTTGTCACATGTTTGATGCCGTGGGTTACTCAGTGAGTCGCGAGTTTTATTACAACGACGCTGGTAATCAAATTGAAAACCTTGCAATCAGTGTACAAGCGCGTGCGCGAGGAATAGACCCTGATCATCCTGATTTTCCGCTAGAGGGGTACAAAGGCGATTACGTACTCGACGTGGCGCGTGATTACCTTGAAAAAAAAACAGTTCAAGCCAGCGATGGCGTCGCGGTCGTGGGCGCCGGTGACCCCGAAGATAAAGAGGCGATTCGTCGTTTTGCGGTGGCTTATTTGCGACGCGAACAAGACACCGATTTAAACGCCTTCGGTTTAAAGTTTGATCAATACTTTTTAGAAAGTTCGCTATATACAAGCGGCCAGGTTGAGCAAACCGTTGAAAAATTGGTTAAAAGCGGCCACACTTATGAGCTCGACGGAGCCCTTTGGTTGCGTACGACTGAGCTCGGTACGGGTGACGATAAAGACCGTGTCATGCGCAAAAGTGAAGGCGGTTATACCTATTTTGTGCCAGATGTCGCGTATCACGTTAACAAATGGTCGCGGGGTTACACGCATGCTGTCAACATACAGGGTAGCGATCATCACGGTACAGTCGCGCGGGTGCGGGCTGGTTTGCAGGCATTAAATGTTGGCATTCCGAAAGACTACCCATCTTATATTTTGCATAAAATGGTCAAGGTTGTAAGGGGTGGGGCTGAGGTAAAAATCTCTAAACGAGCAGGCAGTTATGTCACGTTAAGTGACTTAATTGATTGGGTTGGGCGAGATGCCGTACGTTTTTTCTTGATACAACGGCGTGCCGATACAGAATTTGTCTTTGATATTGACTTGGCCCGTTCTAAAAGTGAAGAAAACCCTGTCTACTACGTCCAGTATGCCCACGCTCGTATCTTTTCAATGATTTCACAAGCAGGTTTGTCACACGAACAGGTTGCGCATGCATCGCCGATGTGTTTGGTAGCACCAACAGAAATTGTTCTCATGCAACGATTAGCCGAGTTTGGACCAACCATAGCCTCAGCAGCGCAAGAGCTTTCACCTCACATCTTAGCGTTTTGGTTGCGTGATTGTGCAGCCGACTTTCATGCTTGGTATAACGCCGAAAGAGTACTGGTTGATGATATTGAGTTAAAGGCTGCTCGACTGAGGTTGGCCGCTGCGACGCGTCAAGTTTTAGCAAATGGTTTGGGTTTATTGGGTGTGTCTGCCCCTGATCGGATGTAATATTTCATATGGTTAAAAGAAAAACATCAGGTGGCAGTACGTTTAAATCGGTCGTAATCGGTTTATTTATTGGTTTGGCCTTGGCTGCGGTTGTTGTGTTTATGGTAATGCGCTCACCCTCACCCTTTGTTGATCGAGCCAGTCGCACGACCACCAGTTCAAGTGAAAATTCAGCAGACCCCCGCGTGGCACCTGACCCTAATGCAGCTTTGGGCGGAGGTTCATCGGCACCCAGCCCAATTAGCCCCCCTACAAAAGATGAAATTGGTGCATTAATTGCTACCTTGCCCATCGAGGTAAATAAACCACCAAAATTGCCACCACCGCCGGTGGCTAAGCCATTACCCCCTGCTCCCGAGTCGGCTAAGCAAGAATCCAAAGATATTCGCAGTTATTATTTACAGGTCGGTGCTTTTAGAGTTTTAGAAGACGCTGAAGCATTACGTGCCCGGTTGCTGCTGTTAGGCTTACCGGTTGAAATTCAACGCGCTGAGGTTAATGGCATGCAGGTTAATCGCGTACGTGCCGGCCCGTTTGCTAAGCTAGATGAAATGAATCGAGCGCGCACGAGGTTAAGCGAAGAAAAAATCGTGAGTACGATTATTCGGCAATAGTTTTGACATTAAGGATCTTTAAATATGCAACACTGGCAAAAGTTTTTATCTGTAGCAGTTTTGTCTTTTTTCGCTTGGGGCAACCCAGTTTTGGCACAAACTTCTTCAGCATCAAGTCCAAAGTTCGTTAACGTGAACCCACCTCAACCGACTGAACCCGGCAAAATTGAAGTGCTTGAGTTTTTCTCGTATGGCTGCCCACATTGTGCCGTGCTTGAGCCGATGGTTCAAACTTGGCGTAAAACGCTACCGTCAGATGTTGCGTTTTATGGCGTGCCGGTCGCATTTAATGCGGGTATGAAGCCATTGCAGTATTTGTATTATGCACTCGATGCAGTGGGGCGTTCTGACTTGCACGCTCAGGTGTTTAAAACGATTCATGATGATAAAAAACGTATTTTTACGGAATCAGCAATTATTGATTGGGCCGCAAGTCAAGGTATTGACCGGGCTAAATTTGAGTCAGCTTTTAAGTCATTTGGTGTTAAATCAAAAGCTACGCGTGCTGATCAGTTGGCGCAAGCGTATGGCTTACAAGGTACACCTTCTATTGCAGTTGCTGGTCGTTTTATGACATCACCTACTGAGGCGGGAGGTTATCAGCAAACGGTTGATGAAGCTAACCGTTTGGTCTCACAAGTGAGAAATTAATAGCTGAATAAATGAATAACATCACTCAGCGTCGTTTAAATCGGTGCTGGAGTGTTGGGGTTTAAGCGGCACTCAGGGCCATAGGGTAAGCGGTCTTCAATGCGCCCCTGTGCCACACGCTCTCGACATTTTTGCCACCACTGCGGTGTCAGTAAGTCTGCATGATGTGACTTAAACACCTGACGTATAACTGGGTCACCTAATAAAAACGTTGCAAATTCCTCTGGAAAGACGTCGTTAGGGCCCACCGCATACCAAGGTTCACTGGCCATTTCAGCTTCTTCATTGGGTGCAGGCGGAATAGTACGAAAATTCATTTCAGTCATGCGTTGAATTTCGTCATAATCGTAAAAAACCACTCTTCCCAATCGTGTCACACCAAAGTTTTTATATAGCATATCGCCCGGAAAAATATTAGCGGCTGCTAATTGCTTAATGGCGTCTCCATATTGAATAATTGCTTTGTTACGAAGGTCGGCAGGCGCCCCTTGTAGATAAATATTAAGAGGTGTCATGCGTCTTTCAATATATAAATGTTTGAAAACCAGAGTGTTTTCAAACTCTTCAACGACGTTTGGTGCCACCTCTCTGAGTTCTTTTAACAACACATTAGAAAACCGTCTTTTGGGCAGCGCAACGTGTGAGTATTCCCATGTATCAGATAGTCGACCGACTCGGTCATGTAGTTTTACCATCTGATATTTAGACCTAACAATTGAGTGGGTCATGCCATCTTTAGCGATTTTGTCTTTAATTAATTTAAAAACATAGGGATATGACGGAAGGGTAAAAACACCCATCACCATGCCCTTTATGCCTGGTGCGATATCAAATTGGTCTGTTGAATGGGCCAAATGCTGAAGAAAATCTCTGTAAAAAAGTGTTTTACCTTGTTTTTGCAGGCCCAACATGGTGTAGATTTCGGCTTTCGGTTTTCGAGGTAACAAGGTGCTAATAAATTGAACATAGGCAGCGGGTACTTCCATATCAACTAAAAAATAGGCGCGTGTAAAACTAAATAATGTTGTTAATTCCGCCTCTTGGCACAACAATGCATCGAGTTTTATTTGACCAGGTGTGTTTCGAACCAAGGGTATGGAAAATGGGTACAGCGCACCTTGGTTAATTAACCGCCCGACAATATAAGCGGCTTTATTTCTAAAAAATAATGACCCCAACACTTGTATTTGGCAATCGGCCGATATGCGTGGGCCGCTCGTTCGCGTGACAACTTGATTGAGTTGATGGCAGGCCATACGGGCTAAAAGCCTAGCATCACGAGGCAGGTCTTCAAAACCAGCCGCCAAGCCAAAGTCGGCGACCAGTCGAATGAGTGTTTTACGTAAACCTTGCGTTGAAGGATAATAAACTCGATATGCAGGCATTTCGCTGTCAAGATAGTCGGTTGCTACAGCAGGGCGAACAAATAAGAAATCGTTGTGAAAATAGTCGCGATGTAAGACTCGGCATGAAACGGAATTAAAGAATGTTTCGGCACATTCAGGTTGACGATTGTCGACCAACAAGTTAACGAATGCTAGCTTGGTTGATTGCCAAAATTCACGCTGTGTCGTTGACATGGGTGTGTCATCAAACTCAACATCAGCCAAACTTTTACTTTGCTTACTTTGATCTTTAGCTAACGCAGGTTCGAGCCTGGCAATACACTCTCTTACTCGCATATCGTAATACTCTATTCGCTCTCTAGACAGTTGCTGTATCGATTGCCAATCACCTGACTCAAATAGCGCCTTAGCGCGTTGAGCACCGTAGCGAAACAACGCATAATGTCGATCAAACGCTGCCAATATAATTTTTGCAACGGCTTCGGGCGTGAGCACTTGTGACGGCAAGGGTTCTATTTTCTGAACATCGGTCAGTTGAATCATGATCTCGTCTTATTTCTGCAGGGTAATTAGCCGTAAATTACAGTTATGATAATTAATAATTAGTGAAAATGTTTAGGTGATCTCAATATATGAATGTACAAGAGCACAAATTACGTTACCCGCTAGGTGATAGCTTGCCCGAATCAGGCCATAGCTTAGAAGTGGCGCCTGGTGTGAAATGGGTGCGCATGCCTCTACCCTTTGCCCTTGATCACATTAACCTTTGGCTATTACGTGATCGCTTTGATGGCCGCGAAGGCTGGACCATTGTTGATGCGGGCATCTGTCGTGATGAGGTTAAAGCAACATGGGAAGCTGTTTTTGAGAGTGAGCTTGAAGGGTTACCTGTTTTACGATTGATTGTCACCCATATGCACCCCGATCACATTGGCCTTGCCCACTGGTTGTGTGAACGTTGGAAGGTGCCTTTATGGATGAGCATGACCGATTACATGACGGCAAAACTTTGGGCGGTGCACAACAGTACTAGCGGCGCGGGTGGTCAGGGCGCGATGCAACACTTTGCAAACCATGGCATGACAGACCCTGAGTCGCTTGCAAAAGTGCATGCTCGTGCTAATTATTACGTGAATTTAGTGCCACAAGTGCCTGAGTGTTTTTATCGGCTGATGCACGGTGATCGCGTTCAAATTGGCAGCCCGCCTTGCAGTTGGGAAGTCATCACGGGTTACGGTCATGCGCCTGAGCATCTTTCACTATATTGTGCAGATAAAGGCGTATTGATTGCAGGGGATATGGTGTTGCCTCGTATCTCAACAAATGTAAGTGTATTTAGTTACGAACCCTTGGCCAACCCACTACCCCTGTATTTAAACTCACTCAACGCCTACAAACCATTACCCGCTAACACCTTAGTTTTACCTTCACACGGCAAACCGTTTGTGGGTTTACATGAACGCATTGCGCAACAGCATGCACACCACAAAGATCGTTTACAAGAGGTTTTAGATGCGTGTGACTACCCCAAAACAACAATGGAAATTGTGCCCATACTGTTTAAGCGTTCGCTTGATTTGCATCAAATGACTTTTGCAATGGGTGAAGCCATTGCTCACTTGCATGCCTTATATTTTGATAACAAAATTCGACGAATGGTTGACCAAGAGGGTATCATTCGGTTCCAAAAATTATGACACATCACATAGACACATCATTAGTACACATTGGCAGTGGTGCATTTGACCCGATCACTCAAACCGCTGCAGTCAGTTTGCCAGCGGTGCGAACAAGCACGGTTCGATTTAAAAATCTTGAGGTGTTAGAGGCAGCTCAAACGCAGCGGGCTCAAGGTTTGCGACCTGTCATGTATGGTATTTCAGGGTTAGAAACTCACCGTGCACTTGAAGAGGTGTTTAACACCTTAGAAGGTGGAAATTATTGCATGCTGTCGCCATCAGGTTTGGCTTCTATACATTTGCTGTTCATGAGTACCCTGCAAACAGGTGATCATGCTTTGGTGTCAGATGGTGTGTATGGGCCGATGCGAACGTTTGATCAAGACTTACTCAAAGGCTTGGGCATAGAGGTGAGTTATTTTTCACCAAATCATGATGATTTAGAGTCGTTGATTCGCCCCAATACAAAGCTCATTTATGTTGAGTCGCCCAGTTCGTTGTTGTTTGAAATGCTTGATTTGCCCGCTTTGTCGCGTGTGGCTAAGCATCACAATATTCCACTCGCCATAGACAACACATGGGGTTCAAGCCACATTTACAAACCCCTTGCGTTGGGTGCCGATATCTCGCTGGTTGCGGGCACGAAATATATTGCTGGCCATTCTGATTTGCTCATGGGCGCACTCATTACCAATCGCGACGATTTAGCGACTCGCATTCATCGCACTCAATACGCGATCGGCAACTCAGTGAGTGCTGACGACGTATGGTTAGCCTTGCGTGGGGTGCGAACCATGGCGGTTCGTATGCCCCATCATGCCCAAAGTGCGTTGAGTGTGTGTGCGTTCTTAGCTACCCACCCCAAGGTGGTGCGCATTTATCACCCCGCTTGGCCAGAAGACCCAGGCTACGGCCTTTGGCAGCGAGATTGCTCAGGTTCAAATGGCATGCTGAGTGTCGAATTTAACTGCACCGCAGAACAACTCAAGCCTGTTGTAAATGCTTTGACGCTGTTTGGTATCGGCTTTTCATGGGGTGGGTTTGAAAGTTTGGTGCAGTGGGTCAACCCATCGGCACTTATGCCTCACCAAACTTGGCAAGGTCAAGATCATGGGGTGTTAAGGTTGCATATTGGCCTAGAGTCGATAGACGATTTAATTGCAGATTTAAAGCAAGCGTTAACATTCATCAGCAAGTGATTCCTCGTGAAGTCAGTTGAGCTTTATATTGGTTGAGACAAAAGACTTGGGCTGGAATATGGTCTAAAACCCCTTAAAATAAGGGCAAGATTGTCGGAATTATGATTTCAGCGTAAATTAACGTTGAAAGACGCATTTTTTTATAGTCGATTCAACAGGGGAGACCGCGATTATGTTCGACATTTTGGTTTACCTGTTTAAGAACTACTACACGCCGCAAGCGTGCCCAACAGCTGATGTGTTGGCAAAACGTTTAGCTGCAGCTGGTTTTGAGTACGACGATATTGATGAAGCCATACGGTGGCTACTCGGCTTAGCTGAAACGACTGAGCATTGTGTCAATCTTGAACAAACGCAAAGTAAAGGCGTGCGCATTTATGTCGAATTTGAACAGCAACAGTTGGGCCCTGAAGTAATAGGGTTTATTAGTTTTTTAGAAACCACCAATGTGTTACCACCCCCGCTTCGTGAAATCGTGATTGAGCGTGCCTTGGCCTGTGCTGACACAACCGTTTCGTTAGAGCGCGTTAAGGTCATTGCCCTAATGGTGCTCTGGAGCCAAGAAGCGGATATTGACTACTTAATACTTGAAGAATTGTTGCGTCACGATAGCGACCCCCTTCTTCATTAAGCCCTTGTCTTCACCCTACGTAGGTCGCTTTGCTCCCAGCCCAAGTGGCCCGTTACACGCGGGTTCACTGGTTGCAGCGGTTGCCAGTTATGTTGATGCTCTTGCTGCAAAGGGCACTTGGCTTGTACGCATAGAAGATCTAGATACCCCGCGTAGGGTTGAGGGTGCATCGCAGACGATTATTCAACAACTGTCAGCTTTGGGTATGCATGCTGTCCAACCCGTGCTGTATCAGTCTGAGCGTTTGACGGCATATCAAGTTGCTTTTGATAAATTGCAATCAAAGGGTTTGGTTTACCCCTGTGGGTGTACCCGACAAGAAATTGCAGATTCGGTTCGAGTCTCTCAAGCGCCTCAAGCAACCCAAGCAACGCACGTTATCCATAGCACTGAGGAAACCGCGACTCACGCTAATATGACAGGTGTTACGGGTGGATTCGGCCAGATTTTGGTTGCACCTAAACCCTACCCAGGTACATGCCGCCATGGCTTGCCCCCCAACAGAACGGCCCGGGCATGGCGATTTACAGTGCCAAAGCAAACCGTAACGTTTCATGATCGTTGGTGCGGTCAGCAGTCACAAAATGTGAGTAACGAAGTGGGTGATTTTGTATTAAAACGTGCTGATGGCATTTGGTCTTATCAATTAGCGGTTGTGGTTGACGATGCGTTTCAGGGCGTTACAGACGTGGTGAGAGGTCAAGACTTGCTCGATAGCACGGCCCGTCAGCACCTGCTAGCTCATGCGCTTGGCTACAACGCCCCAAACACCTTACATGTACCCGTGTTGTATGATGAGTTTGGCCTGAAACTTTCAAAACAAAACCACGCTCAGGCGTTAAACCTAGAACAACCGTTAGAATGTCTCACGTCATCATGGGTATCTTTAGGTTTTGCCCCATTATCGGTTAACCATGTCACAGCGTTTTGGTACGAAGCAACGCTTATGTGGCGCAATCGTTTTTTTAAGGGTTAACTTGCACCTTTTAAACAATAAAACGTATGATTCGAGCTATTACGGTGTAATTGCCTTTCCAGGAAAAGAATGTCTAAAACATTAATCATTGCAGAGAAACCTTCCGTCGCCCTTGATTTGTCTCGGGTGCTAGGTGGCTTTAAGCGCGAAGGTGATTATTTTGAAAGTGACCAATACGTTTTGTCTTCAAGCGTGGGCCACCTATTGAGCTTGATTGCCCCCAATGACCCAGTAAAGGGAAAGTGGAGCTTTAATAATTTACCGGTTATACCCCCGCGGTTTGACATTGTGCCAAGTGACAAGCGTTCAACAGACCGTTTGAAAATGCTGGTAAAACTGATTAAACGTAAAGATGTCACCGAGCTTATCAATGCCTGTGACGCTGGGCGCGAAGGCGAGCTCATTTTTAAATACATTTTGCAATATGCAGGCGTTAAAAAGCCTGTCAAGCGGCTTTGGCTACAATCGATGACGCCCACTTCAATTCGTGAAGCTTTTACAAACTTGCGCAGTGATGATGCCTTGAAACCATTAGAGCAGGCCGCACGCTCACGCGCTGAGGCTGACTGGTTGGTGGGCATCAATGGTACCCGAGCCATGACGGCCTTTAATAGCAAAGACGGCGGCTTCTTTAAAACCCCAGTGGGTCGTGTACAAACGCCCACATTGGCTATTGTGGCCGAGCGTGAAGAGCGCATTCGTACGTTTGTCCCTAAAAACTATTGGGAAGTGCACGCCACGTTTATAGCGGCTGCCGGTATTTACGAAGCCAAGTGGTTTGACCCAAAGTTTAAAAAAGACCCTCTCGATTCAGAAAAGCGCGATACCCGTTTATGGGGTGAACCCGCCGCTAAAACCATTCAGGCCGCTTGTCGACAACAGCCGGGTCGAGTAACCGATGAGTCAAAACCGGCGACCCAACTGTCACCTCTACTTTACGATTTAACGTCATTGCAACGTGAGGCCAATGGGCGTTTTGGTTTTTCTGCAAAAGCAACGCTGTCTCTGGCGCAAAGCTTATACGAGCGTCATAAAGCTTTAACCTACCCTCGAACAGACTCTCGTTACTTGCCAGAAGACTATATTGCAACGGTGCAAGAAACGATCGCGGCGATTGCGGGTGGCCAAGATACGGTGGCGCGTAATGTTTCAATTCATGCTGCAAAAGTGATTAAAGAAAAGTGGGTGAAGCCTAATCGCCGTATATTTGACAATAAAAAAGTGTCTGATCACTTTGCGATTATTCCCACCTTACAAGTCCCTAAAGATCTAAGCGAACCTGAAGCGAAACTTTACGATTTGGTGCTCAAGCGCTTTTTGGCGGTTTTCTTTCCAGCGGCTGAGTTTCGAGTCACCACTCGCATCACCGAGGTGCAAAATTACTTTTTTCGTACCGATGGCAAAGTATTGGTGAACCCGGGCTGGATGGCTGTTTATGGCCGTGATGCACAGCAAGACGAAGCCAACTTAGTGGTGGTTGCTGTAGGCGAAACCGTGCGTACCGAGTCGGTTGAATCGATTTCATTAGCCACTAAACCACCACCACGTTATTCTGAAGCGACGTTGCTGTCAGCCATGGAAGGGGCTGGTAAATTGGTTGACGATGAAGAGTTGCGCGAAGCCATGTCAGAGCGTGGTTTAGGAACGCCTGCGACGCGTGCGTCAATTATTGAAGGGCTGATTACAGAAACCTATTTACGCCGGGAAGGGCGCGAGTTGGTCGCAACGGCTAAGACGAAGCAATTGATGACATTGCTAAGTGGTTTAGGGGTGAAAGAGTTGACCTCACCTGAGCTTACGGGCGAGTGGGAGCATAAACTCAAGCAAATAGAGCAAGGTACGCTTGAGCGCGAAAAATTTATGCAAGAAATTGCACAAATCACCCAGGTGATTGTGAAACGCACCAAAGAGTATGACCGCGACACCATTCCCGGTGATTACGTCACGTTAACCACACCTTGCCCCAAGTGCGGCCAAGTGGTCAAAGAAAACTATCGTCGTTTTGCGTGTATAGCGTGTGACTTCTCTATTTCTAAGCATCCCGGTGGGCGAACTTTTGAGCCGGTTGAGGTCGAAGAACTGTTACACGAGCGGCAAATTGGGCCAATGCAAGGTTTTATTAGCAAAATGGGCCGTCCTTTTGCTGCGATTTTGCGTATTGATGGAGATCACAAGTTAGAGTTTGATTTCGGTCAACGTGACGAAGATAATTTAGAACCGGTTGATTTTTCTCAGTCTACCCGCTTGGGCGCTTGCCCTAAGTGCGGTTCAAGCGTGTTTGAACATGGCATGAGTTACTTATGTGAAAAATCGGTTGGCCCTGAAAAATCATGTGATTTCAAATCGGGTAAAGTGATTTTGCAACAAGACATTTCGCCTGAGCAAATGACAAAATTACTTGAAACGGGTCGAACCGATTTGCTTGAGGGTTTCATTTCAAGCCGCACGCGACGCAAATTTAAAGCGTATCTCTCGCGAGGGTCAGACGGTAAAGTGTCGTTTGAATTCGAGCCACGCCCTGAGAAAAAAGGTAAAGCGCCAACTAAGTCTGCATCCCGTAAAAAAACCGTTGAAGGCGTTGAGGCTGCACCTAAAAAGGCGGTTAAAAAAGTTGCGGTTAAAAAAGTTGCGGTTAAAAAAGTTGCGGCTAAAAAGTCGGTTGCTAAAAAAGTTGTAGCTAAAAAAGCTGTGAAAAAAGCGACTAAAAAAGTGACTAAAACAGCCGCTATAAAAGCAACCTAACCCTGATTTCAACGTTAAAGTCATAACAGGCGTCATCGGAGAATGAGAACATGAGCGTCCACACAGATATTAAACGCATCACCGTTCCGCAATTGCTGGCCATGAAAAATAAGCAGAAAATTGTGTCCCTTACCGCGCACAGCACTGCAATGGCTCGCTTGCTTGACCCATATGTAGATTTCTTGTTGATGGGTGATTCAACTGCAATGGTGGCTTATGGCTTACCCAACACCCTATCGTTCACTTTAGAGCAAGTCGCTGCACATACTGCTGCGGTGGTACGCGGTACCCAACGTGCTTGCGTGATCGCCGACATGCCCTTTGGCAGTTATCACGAGTCACCTCAGCAAGCATTTAAAAATGCGGCTTACCTCATTGCTCATGGTGGGGCAGATGCAGTTAAGTTAGAAGGTGGTGAAGTGATGGCGTCCACTATTGAATTTTTGGTTAAACGGGGTATTCCGGTTTTGGGTCATGTTGGTTTGATGCCCCAATCGGTAAATGTGATGGGTGGTTACAAGGCCCAAGGCATGAACGAAGACAGTGCCCGTCAAGTTGAAAAAGATGCTTATGCGGTTCAAGAGGCTGGCGCATTTGGCATCGTGCTCGAAGGTGTGGCTGAAGCGGTTGCAGCAAAAATTACACGCGAATTAAGTGCTGTCACCATTGGTATAGGTGCTTCGCCGAGTTGCGATGGTCAGGTGTTGGTGACCGAAGACATGTTGGGCATTAATGGCGACAAAGTGCCCAAATTTGTTAAACGTTTTGCCAGTTTAAATACCGACATAGAACATGCGGTTCAAAGCTATGCAAAC
>ERZ888423.1230-NODE-1230-length-22997-cov-16.085041_pt1 | contig 22997 bp, 23 predicted proteins | sample MGYA00520523_ERZ888423 | MGnify/ENA primary metagenome ERZ888423 (study PRJEB32303, sample SAMEA104408611) | aquatic metagenome | biome: Brackish water; feature: Pelagic; material: water | place: Baltic Sea | collected 2014-06-08T10:24:00 | depth 30,27 m ...
ACTCGCGACAACCAGCTTGGAAGGCTGGAGCTCTACCAACTGAGCTACTTCCGCATTACAAAAAAGCAATCAAATACTTATTTTGTGGGTGCAAATATACTTTAAAAGTTTTCTGAATTGCAAATTTTTAAACATATTTTTTTAATTCCTTTGTCATAAATTTGTACTGAAACCTTGTGTTCTATTTAATATATTAAAAAATAAACAGTTAGCAGTTAAAATGATTAAAGAAATCCAATCATCAGAGACCTATTTGGTTCGGCAGGAAGAACTGCGCAAAGGCAAACCATTAGAAACTTGTCATTTTGAAGGAGATGATGAAAAAACTACAAAGCATTTTGGAATTGAACTCAATGAAAAAATAATTGGAATAGTTTCTGTATATCAAGTAAATAGCCAACTTTTTTTCAATGAAAATCAATTTCAAATAAGAGGTATGGCTGTTTTAGAAGCACATCAACAAAAAGGATATGGAGCTCTTCTTATTGAAAGGGCTGAAAAATATTGTTTTGAAAAAAATGCAAGTGTAATCTGGTTCAATGCTCGTGAAAAAGCAGTTCCCTTTTATGAAAAAAATGGGTATCAAACCAAAGGTAATTCCTTTGAAATTCCTGAGGTTGGCATACATTTTGTAATGTTTAAGATAAACTAAAATCGATAAACCAATAAAAATGTGTGTTTTTGTCGAAATATGTTGCATTTCGTCGATTATTTTTTAAAAAGTGAAACATTTTATCAAAAAAGTAGTCTATTAAATGAACTGCTTACATTTTCGGTACAATTCCTCAAATATGACAAAAAAAATAGGGTTACTATTGTTACTATGCATTGGAAATTTCTTTTTTTTATTTTCTCAGAACAAAAAAAGCATCACTACAACTAAAATTTCAGAATCCATTACTATTGACGCCGAATTAAATGAAGAGTCATGGAAAAACGCAGCCATTGCTTCAGATTTTGTTTCATTTGAACCAATTAACGGGTCACCCATTCCAAATGAATTTAAAACCGAAGTAAAAGTAGTTTATTCTGATAACGCAATATATATTGGGGCTACCTTATATGACCCAAATCCAAATAAAATTTTAAAAGAGCTTGTTGAACGAGATGAAATAGGGACTTCTGATTTCTTTGGTGTTTTTATTAATGGATACAATGATGGTCAACAAGAATTTAGATTTTTTGTTACAGCGGCAAATGGTCAAATAGACACAAATTTCACTTCAAGTGAAGGCGAAGATGGAACATGGAACGCAATTTGGGATAGTAACGTTAAAATTACAGATTTTGGATATGTTATAGAAATGAAAATTCCTTATGCCGCACTTCGTTTTCCAGAAAAAGATAAACAAATATGGGGAATTAACTTTTTTAGAGAAGTAAGGAGAGAACGCCAAAAATATACTTGGAGTCCGATTGATAATAAAATTGGAGCTATTTCACAACAAGCAGGAATATTAACAGGAATTGAAAATATTAAAACCCCTACTCGTTTATTTTTAATTCCTTATTCATCCTTTTATTTAAATGCGGGTGAAACTCAAAAGACAAAGGGCGAATTTAAAGGTGGTTTAGATGTAAAATACGGAATTAATGATGCGTTTACTCTAGATGCGATTTTAGTTCCCGATTTTGGACAAACAAAATTTGACAATGTGGTTTTAAATTTAGGCCCATTTGAACAGCAATTTAATGAAAATCGTCCTTTTTTTACTGAAGGAACTGATCTGTTTAGTAAAGGTGACTTATTATATTCTAGACGTATTGGTCAAACACCAGATTTCAACCCTGTTCTTTCAAATGATGAATATATTGAAAAATATCCTAGCGCAATCAGTTTATTAAATGCCATGAAAATATCAGGCAGAAATAAGGATGGTTTAGGCATAGGTTTTTTAAATGCCGTGACTGAAAAAACAACCGCCTCTGCTATAAATTCAAATGACAATTCAACACGGGCAGTTACTATTTCGCCATTAACAAATTATAACGTAACGGTGTTTGATCAACGCTTTAATCAAAATTCATCGGTAACTTTTATCAATACAAATGTAACGAGAAACGGGAGCTTCAGAGATGCCAATGTTACTGGGCTACTTTTTGACTTAAATAACAAAATCAATACCTATAATCTATCTGGAGAAATAAAGTCAAGTAGCATTCATGATGTAAAAAACACAAATGGTGTTAATGCTTCATTAAATCTTGCTGAGACTAGCGGTAAATTTAGATACAGCATTGGAGGAGAATATATTTCAAAAGATTTTGACAATAATGACTTGGGAATTAATTTTAGAACAAACTACTATTCTTTGTACAGCAATGTAAATTATCGCATACTAAATCCAAATAAATTATTTAACACCTTTAGAATAAGTCTCGGATCATACTTCGAATTTTACAAACCTACAAATCAGGTACAATCGAGTAATTTCAATATAAATCTAAATTCTACGAATAAAAAGAATCATTATTTTGGGGGCGGTATCAGTGTAAATCCTTTTGAAAATTATGATTATTATGAACCTCGAGTAGAAAATAGCTATTTTGTGAATCCAAAAAATGCAGGTGGTTATTTCTATTTTTCGTCCAATTATAATAACAAATTTGCAATCGATTTAAATCCTTACATTACTCATGTACTTAATGAAAATAGATATGAAGCAGGAATAAATATCAGGCCTAGATATCGTTTTAATGATCTATTTTCTTTAGTGTATAGCTTTGATTATTTCAGGCAGCAAAATGACATTGGTTTTATTGATTTTGAAAATAGTAACATCATTTTTGCGCGAAGAGATAGAAACACGTATACAAATTCGCTAACCAGTAAATTTTCTATCAGCAGTGTTATGAACTTTAATTTATCGGTTAGACATTATTGGTCTCTTGCTGAAAATAATCAAATAAGCACATTAAATTCAGATGGAAGTTTAACGCCAAATTCATCGTATGCTACTAATAAAAATTCAAACTTCAGTACCTGGAATTTAGATTTATCCTATTCTTGGTGGTTTGCACCGGGGAGTCAAATGTCAGTTTTATACAGAAATAATGCGGCTACATTTAATCGCACGATAAATAAAAATTTTGAATCCAACTTCTCAAATTTATTTGATAACAATTTGAATCATGTTGTGTCGATTAGCATTCGTTATTTTATCGATTATAATCAGGCAAAAAAATGGGTTAAAAAAGGGTAATTTGCGTAATCGATTTCGTAAATTTACTACTTCATCTCTCTTAAAAACTCACCAATTGCTTATCTTTGTACAAATACAAAGTCATGAACAAAAAAGTAATTTTAATGATTCTAGACGGTTGGGGGAAATCGCCCGATCCAAAAGTTTCTGCCATTGATAATGCACACACGCCTTTTATTGATGGATTATATACTCAATATCCAAATGCACAATTAAGAACCGATGGTTTAAATGTAGGTTTACCTGAAGGTCAAATGGGAAATTCGGAAGTAGGTCACATGAATTTAGGCGCCGGTCGTATTGTATATCAATACTTAGCCAAACTCAATTTGGCCGTTGAACACAAAACAATGAGTCAAGAAATGCCTTTAAAAGCTGCTTTTGAATATGCTATAAAAAACAATAAAGCTGTTCATTTTTTAGGCTTAGTTTCAGATGGCGGGGTGCATTCACATACATCACATTTAAGAGGTTTAATTGATGCTGCCCAAGAAAGTGGTGTTCAAAAAATGTTTGTGCATGCGTTTACTGATGGACGTGATGTAGATCCAAAATCGGGAATTAACTACATTGCTGATTTAGAAAATTATTTAACAAATACCCGAGCAAAATTAGCTTCCGTAATTGGAAGATATTATGCAATGGATCGAGATAAACGATGGGAACGAGTAAAATTAGCGTACGATTTAGTTGTTCATGCTGCCGGAACGCACTCAAAAAATGCTGTTGCAAGTATCAATGAAAGTTATATAAAAGAGGTTACTGATGAGTTTTTACAACCTTTAGTAATGGTTGACAAAAATAACCAACCATTAGCAACCATACATGAAGATGATGTTGTGATTTTTTTCAACTTTAGAACCGACAGAGGAAGGGAATTAACTGAAGTGCTTTCGCAAAAAGATTTCCCTGAATTCAATATGCACAAACTGAATTTGTATTATGTTACCATGACTAATTATGACGAAACTTACCAAAACGTTCATGTAATTTATGACAAAGATAATATTACTGAAACACTGGGAGAAGTTTTAGAAAAAACAGGAAAAACACAAATTAGAATTGCAGAAACTGAGAAATATCCTCACGTTACTTTTTTCTTTTCGGGTGGCCGCGAAGCTCCTTTTGCGGGTGAAACCCGAATTTTGAAAAATTCACCAAAAGTAGCTACATATGACCTTCAACCTGAAATGAGTGCTTTTGAACTAAAAGATGCTTTGGTCACAGAATTGAAAAAAGGCACAGCTGATTTTGTGTGTTTAAATTTTGCCAATGGCGATATGGTAGGACATACCGGCGTTATGGAAGCCGCCATAAAAGCCTGCGAAGCAGTTGATGTTTGTGTAAAAGAAGTGGTTGAAACTGCATTAGAAAATAATTACACTACCATAATCATTGCAGATCATGGAAATTGTGAAACCATGATTAACCCCGATGGCTCGCCTAATACTGCACATACAACAAATCCTGTTCCTATTATTTTAGTAGACAAGGATTTGAAAAATATACATAATGGTGTGTTAGGTGATATTGCTCCAACTATTTTAGAATTGATGGGAATTGATAAACCAACCGTAATGACTTGTAAATCATTGTTATAATTATTATTCATTTTGTTTATTTTTTTTAAAAATACGCAACCTGAATAAACAAAAAAACCTTCGCAATGCGAAGGTTTTTCTTTCGTTTTATATTTAAAAATATATTAGTAACGACCTCTTGAGTTGTTATCTCTATCATTAGAGAAACCGCCTCTACTTCCACCAGCATTACGATCGAAACTTCTTCTTTCGCCTTCTGGTTTTGGTTCAGATTTGTTAACTACGATTTTTCTACCTTCGATAGTTCCACCGTTTAATTCGTCAATTGCTTTTTGAGCCTCAGCATCATTAGCCATTTCAACAAATCCAAATCCTTTACTTCTTCCAGTAAATTTGTCAGAGATAATTTTAACTGATTCAACAGTTCCATACTCTTCAAAATAACCTCTTAAATCTGCTTCCTCTACACTGAAAGGAAGACTTCCTACAAAAATGTTCATCTATGAAAAATTTAATTCGCAACAAAGGTAGGCTATTTAATGTTGCAAATGCCTTAAACTTTGAAATATTTTCAAAAACAGCGCATTTTACCTAAAAAATTCAAATTCAAAAGGTTAGTTTTTTAAGAAATTTTTAATACTTGGTGAAATTTTCTAATATCCAATGCAATTTGTTCTATAATCTATGTTGGAATTGAATCATAAAATAGGATAATACTAACTCTTGATTAAAGGTTTTGGATGAATTGGTATAAGGAAATTTGAATTTGAACTTATAATTGAACTTGAATTTGTATTTTTGTACCGAAATTTTGTATTATGATTATACTTAAAACCCTTGAAGAAATTGAATTGATACGCGAAAGTGCCTTAATCGTTTCTAAAACACTTGGCATGATTGCTAAGGAAATCAAACCGGGTGTTACTACTTTATATTTAGATAAATTAGCAGAAGATTTTATCCGCTCGCATGGAGCAGAGCCTGCATTTTTAGGCATGTACGGATTTCCAAATTCGCTTTGCATGAGTCCGAACACACAGGTAGTTCATGGGATTCCAAATGCTCTTCCTTTACAAGAAGGTGATATTATTTCGGTAGATTGTGGTGCTTTGAAAAACGGATTTTATGGTGATCATGCCTATACTTTTGAAGTGGGAGAAGTGGATTCAGCTTCCAAAAAATTGTTAAAAATCACAAAAGAATCTCTTTACGAAGGAATTCGTGCTACTAAAGTGGGCAATCGTGTAGAAGATATTGGAAATGCTGTTCAAGTATATTGCGAAGCACAAGGCTATGGCGTTGTGCGTGAGTTGTGCGGACACGGTTTAGGCAGAAAAATGCACGAAGACCCTGAAGTTCCAAACTACGGAAAACGCGGTCGTGGAAAAAAATTAGTGAACGGAATGGTTATCGCAATTGAGCCGATGATTAATATGGGAACAAAAAACATTAAGCAACACAAAGACGGTTGGACCATTACCACTGCCGACGGAAAACCGAGTGCGCATTTTGAACACGATGTGGCAATTGTAGATGGAAAACCTGAATTATTATCAACCTTTGCTTATATTTATGATGCCTTAGGAATTGTAAGTAATGAAGAAGATGGATTGAGACAAAAACCATTAGTGATGTAAATAAAACAAACACAAATTTCACAGATTTTCACAAATTAAAAAAATTTATGCTTGACGAATATTACTTAAAAGATGAAACCTATAGTATTATTGGATTGTGTATGGAAGTTCATAAAGTTTTAGGTAAAGGACATAACGAAAATGTGTATGGTGATGCCTTAGAATATGAATTTAAAATGAATAATATTCCTTATGAAAGAGAAAAACAATACAACATCAATTATAAAGATATAGTTTTACCACGGTATTATTTTTCAGACTTTACCGTTTTTGGAGAAATAATATTAGAATTAAAAGCAATTCAAACTCTTACTTCCAGTGAAACCAAACAAGTGCTGAATTATTTAGCGGCTTCTAAAAATAAAATTGGTTTGTTAGTCAATTTTGGAGAAGATAGTTTAAAATATAAAAGATTGATATTATAAGAATTAAGCAAAAAGAATCTGTGAAAATTTGTGAAATCTGTGTTCAAAAAAAATGAAGAAACTTTTCAAACTTATATTAAATACCATTCCTCGTCCAATATTGATTCGGTTGAGTATTGTGGTGCGTCCCATTCTAGCTTTTTTATTGAAAGGAAACCGTTTTACCGATCCCATTGATGGAAAAAGTTTTCGAATGTTTTTACCCTACGGATATGGAACGCAACGAAACAACGTTTTGTCACCCAGTACACTTTCATTAGAAAGACATCGCTTATTGTGGTTGTATTTAAAAAATGAAACCGATTTTTTTACAGCACCAAAAAAAGTATTGCATTTTGCGCCCGAACAAGAATTTTACAAACGTTTTAAAAAACAATCAAATTTAGAGTATACCACAACCGATTTGTTTTCGCCTTTAGCTGATGTAAAAGCCGACATCTGTAATTTACCTTTTGAAGATAATTCCTATGATATGATTTTGTGCAATCACGTTCTAGAACATATTCCAGACGACACAAAAGCGATGCAAGAATTATATCGCGTTTTAAAACCAGGCGGCATGGGAATCTTTCAAATTCCTCAAGATTTATCAAGAGAAACTACTTTTGCTGATGATTCGATAACCGATCCTAAAGAACGTGCGAAAATATTTGGTCAATATGATCATGTAAGGGTTTATGGCAGAGACTACTTTGATAAATTGAGAAGCATTGGTTTCAAAGTAAACGAAGTAAATTATACACAAACAATTTCAAGCGATTTAGTTGAAAAATACTGCTTAGCAAAAGGCGAAATTATTCCAGTTTGCTACAAATAAATAAAATAAAGAGGTTCCTTTTTATAAATTAACCCTTGGAGTTGCAGACCTTAAAATTGTTTGCTATTTTTACAAGGATAAAATTTTTTCAAATGAAAAATTATTGGCTCCTTTTTATAGTACTTTTTTTTTCAATTTCTTTAGTAGCACAATCTGTTGAAGAACAAAATCCGCCGTTTAACATAAAAACAATTTCTTTTGTTCAAAACGGTAGAAATGTAATTCCGTTTTTTAAATTGGGCGATACATTTGAAATTCAATTTGATGATTTATACAGCGATGAAGCCGATTATTATTACACAATAACGCATTATAATTCCGATTGGAGTGGTCCGTCAAATTTATCCAAGGCCGAATACTTAACGGGAATGGACAATCAAAGAATAATTACCTATCAAAATTCATTCAATACATTACAGCTTTATTCGCATTACAAGCAAGTATTCCCAAATAAATTCAATCAAATAACTAAAAGTGGTAATTATCTACTTACCGTTTTAAATGATGAAAGTGAAGTTATTTTTTCCAGAAAGTTTATTTTATACGAAGAAGAAACAGCAGTAGGATTACTTATTAGAAGATCGCGTGATTTTGAAACTATTGATACAAAACAAAATATTGAATTGACCATAAATTATGGCGATAAAATATTACAAAATCCAATTCAAAATATAAAAGTAACCTTATTTCAAAATGGAAATTGGAAAACTACTATTTCAGGAATTAAACCACAATATACTTTGGGTTCTGAATTGATTTATAGATACAATAAAGAAACACAATTTTGGGGCGGAAACGAATGCTATACAATTGATAATAAAATAATCCGGGCCACAAACAATACAGTCTATAAAGTAACTTCAGGCGATAATATTTACAACTCCTATCTTTATACAAATATTCCAAGAAAAAACAGTATTTACACTTATTTTCCGGATATTAATGGCAATTTTTTTATTCAAAATGCTAATTCAAACAATCCCGAAACGGAAGCCGATTATACTTGGGTTTATTTTTCTTTAGACGCACCATTTGCACTAGAAAAAGAACTATTTGTTGTCGGAATGTTTAATAATTATGCTCTTTCTGAAGATTCAAAAATGGAATTCAATTCAACCACTAAACGATACGAAAAAGCACTATTATTAAAGCAAGGTTTTACTAATTATCAATATATTTTAGCAGATAAATCTGGGAAAATTGACTTTGAAAATGCAATAGATGGAAATCATTTCCAAACCGAAAACAATTACACCGCACTTATTTATTACAGAGCCAATAATGACCGATACGACAGGGTTATAGGAATTGCAAACACCAATAGTGAAGATATTAAAAATTAATTCTTAAAAGATTGGAAATAATTGATTTCTATCATTTTACAAAAAAATTAACAATCAATTCTAATAAAATACTATAATTTTTGTAACTTTGAAAAAGATTACTTTTAAAAAAGATATTTAATAAATGGTAAGCCAAATTACAAGAGGAATAAAGATTTCTGTTTTAACTAGTTTTGAAGGTACTTACTTTAAAAACTACAAAATTCATTATGCCTTTACCTACCATGTAACAATTGAAAATCAAAGTAAAGATTCTGTTCAGTTAAACTCGCGCCATTGGGAAATTTATGATTCACTAAACGACATGGAAATTGTAGATGGTGAAGGAGTTATTGGTAAAAAACCAGTTTTAAAACCCGGAGAAACGCATACTTATTCTTCAGGCTGCTTATTATCTTCAGCCATAGGAGCCATGAAAGGTCATTTTAATATGATAAATTTCACTTCTACACGTTGTTTTAAAGTTGAAATTCCTGCCTTTAAATTAGGAGCACCTTTTGCGCTTAATTAATTTTATTTTTTCCTTAATACCTAAACGCACTTTTGTTATCGATTATTCAAAATTTACTTTGTATTTTTGTAATCGTTTACAATAAACACACAAATTAGCACTCAAAATTGTTTAATTTTCACCCTAAGACGCTGTTCTAAACAAGTGAAACAAAAATAGAAAACCATGTTAAAAGGATTTTTTAATGTCCCAAAAGCGGTTAATGAACCCGTAAAATCATACGCACCTGGTTCTGTAGAAAGAACAAAAGTTGCCGAAACCTATAAAACCATGTGGAACGCTTCAGTAGAAGTTCCGCTTTATATTGGTAGCGAAGAAATTAAAACAGGCAATACCAAAAAAATGACAGCCCCACACGATCACCAACATGTGGTGGGAATTTATCATCAAGCCGACAGAGCGTTAGTGGAAAAAGCGATTACTTCTGCATTAGAAGCTCGTAAAAAATGGGCCGCGATGGCTTGGGAAAACAGAGCTGGTATTTTCTTAAAAGCAGCTGAATTATTAGCAGGGCCATACCGTGCTAAAATCAATGCGGCGACAATGATTGCGCAATCAAAAACCATTCACCAAGCCGAAATTGATGCCGCCTGTGAATTAATTGATTTCTTACGTTACAACGTAGAATTCATGACCAAAATATACGCAGACCAACCCGCTTCTACATCAGACATGTGGAATCGTGTTGAATATAGACCTTTAGAAGGTTTTGTATATGCAATTACACCTTTTAACTTCACCGCTATTGCAGGAAATTTACCTTCAAGTGCAGCTTTAATGGGTAATGTTGTCGTTTGGAAACCAGCAGCAACACAAGTTTATTCGGCTAATGTGATTATGCAAGTGTTCAAAGAAGCAGGCTTACCAGACGGTGTTATCAATATGGTAATGGGTGATTCTGGAATGGTTTCTGATGTAGTTTTATCAAATCCGCATATAGCAGGAGTTCACTTTACAGGTTCAACGGGTGTTTTCAATGATATTTGGAAAACCATTGGAACTAATATCGCAAATTATAAAACCTATCCAAGAATCGTGGGAGAAACTGGTGGAAAAGATTTCATCATTGCACATCCATCTGCAAATCCAGTGCAAGTTGCGGTAGGAATTGCTCGTGGAGCTTTTGAATTTCAAGGACAAAAATGTAGTGCAGCTTCTCGTGTTTATGTTCCACAAAGTTTATGGCCAGCTGTTCAAACTCAATTAGAATCCGATTTAAAATCAATGAGAATGGGTTCGCCAGAAGATATGAGTAATTTTATTACAGCGGTTATTTCAGAAGCTTCATTTGATAAATTAGCACGTTACATCGACCAAGCTAAAAAAGACAGCGATGCTGAAATAATAATGGGCGGAAATTATGATAAATCAAAAGGTTATTTCATTGAACCTACGGTTATCTTAACTTCAAATCCAAAATACGCAACAATGGAAATTGAATTATTCGGACCAGTAGTTACGATTTATGTGTATGAAGATGCTAAATGGTCTGAAACATTGAAATTAGTGGATGAAACTTCAGAATATGCCTTGACAGGTGCGGTATTTAGTCAATGTCGTTATGCAGTGGAAGAAGCAACCGTTGCGTTACAAAATGCTGCAGGAAACTTCTACATCAACGATAAACCAACAGGCGCTGTAGTTGGCATGCAACCGTTTGGAGGCGCAAGAGGTTCTGGTACTAACGACAAAGCGGGTTCAGCACAAAACTTATTGCGTTGGGCTTCCGTTAGAACCATCAAAGAAACATTTGTAACACCAGAAGATTATAAATATCCGTTTTTAGGATAATTCGAAGTACGAGTTTAGAAGTACGAAGTACAAAATAAAAACCCGATTTTCAGTTGAAAATCGGGTTTCTTATTTATAACTAATTACTAATTACTTTTCACTTATCACTATTTTTTATATTTCAACGGCAAATGCACCACCTTCTTCGTCTCAAAAAATTCATCGGTAAAGAAATCAGACAAATTATATTGTGTGGCTTTTGGAAACGCTGCCAATTCTTCGGTTAAATCACCGCCTTTTAAGTATAAAATACCATTGGTTAATTCATGGTGTTGCTTTTTAGCCACTTTGTCTTCCACCCAATTTACAAAATCGGGCATATTGGTTACGGCGCGACTTACGATGAAATCAAATTCTTGCTTCACTAATTCGGCACGTTTTTGTTCAGCTTTAACATTTTTCAATCCTAACCCAGCAACAACTTCATTGACTACTTTTATTTTTTTAGCAATAACATCAATCAAATAAAAATCAACTTCAGGATGTAAAATCGCTAATGGAATTCCCGGAAAACCACCACCAGTTCCTACGTCCATAATTCTAGACCCAGGACGAAATTCGATAATTTTTGCAATCCCTAATGAATGTAAAACGTGACGTGTGTATAATTCATCAATATCTTTTCTAGAAATTACATTTATTTTTGCATTCCAATCTTCATATAATGCTTGCAATTTTTTAAACTGAAGTATTTGAATTTCAGTTAAATTAGGAAATTGACTTAAAATGGCTTCCATTCGTTAAATTTTCCACAAAAATACGTTTTTTGGTTAATAAAAAGTATGGAATATCATAAATGAAAAAATTATAATATTTATCTTTGACAAAACTTGAATTTTAAAATATGGATACAGCAACACCTGTTTTTTCGAAAGACGACAATCTAAAATTCTTTAGAACCCTAAATAAAAGAGTCAACGATTATTTTAAAGAAAATAAACTAGATAAAACTGGAAATTGGAAACTTCACGTAAAGACCATTGTAATGTTTGGTCTTTTCCTAACTCCTTATTTCTTTTTATTAGCAATGGATATGCCGTTTTGGACTTATTTATTGCTTAATGTAGTAATCGGCATTGGAATGGCAGGCGTAGGAATGAACGTAATGCACGATGGTAATCACGGCGCCTATTCCACCAAATCTTGGGTAAACAAATTAATGGGCGGAAGTATTTATATTTTAGCTGGAAATGTTTACAACTGGCAAGTTCAGCACAATGTGTTACACCACACCTATACAAATATTATTGGTCATGATGAAGATTTAGAAGCAGGAAGAATTTTACGTTTTTCAAAAACAGCTAAATGGTACAGTCATCATAGATTCCAACATTATTATTCGGTTTTCTTATATGGATTATTAACATTCAACTGGGCTATCACAACCGATTTCCTTCAAATGAAACGCTATTTAAAAAGAAATTTATCGTATGGCGAATTCAAAAAACCAACAATACTTTGGACAACATTAGTAATTACAAAAGTAATATACTTTTCAATTTGGTTAGTTTTACCAATGGTTTTAGGAATTACTTGGTGGAAAGTTTTATTTGGTTTCGTTGTAATGCACTACACGGCTGGTGTGATTTTGAGTGTCGTTTTCCAATTAGCTCACGTGGTGGAAGACACCATTAATCCGTTACCAGATGAAAGCGGAGAAATTGAAAATACTTGGGCAATTCATCAATTGTTCACTACGGCAAACTTTGCTCCTAAAAACTGGATTGTAAATTATTATACCGGTGGATTAAATCACCAAATTGAGCACCATATTTTTCCTAATATTAGTCACGTTCATTATAAAAAAATTGCAGAGATTGTAAAACAAACAGCTGCTGAATGTAATTTGCCATATCACGAGTTTAAAACAACCCGCGCGGCAATTGCTTCTCACTTTAAACATTTGAGAGAATTAGGAAGAAAACCACAATTAGCATAAGATTAACGATTTAGGAATTAAGATTTTTGATTTAAAAACTTGATTCAAGTCATTTCATTTTTTAGAATAAACAAACACACAACTATGAACCCGTTATCGGACAGAATTAACAACTTAGCCGTTTCACAAACTTTAGCTATGGCGGCACTTGCTAGAGAATTAAAAGCGCAAGGAAAAGATATTATTAGCCTTAGTTTAGGAGAACCAGATTTCAATACTCCTGAATTCATTAAAGAAGCTGCAAAAAAAGCTATCGACGAAAATTATAGCACCTACTCACCTGTGGAAGGTTACTTAGAATTAAAAGAAGCTATTTGCAAAAAATTTAAAAGAGATAACAATTTAGACTATGAACCATCTCAAATTGTAGTTTCTACTGGAGCTAAACAATCGTTATACAACATTGCTCAAGTCATGTTAAATGATGGTGATGAAGTAATTCTTCCTGCACCTTACTGGGTTTCTTATTTCGAAATCATTAAACTTTCAGGTGGTGTTCCAGTTGAAGTACCAACATCTGTGGAAAGCGATTTCAAAATCACACCCGAACAATTAGAAGCGGCCATCACTCCAAAAACAAAAATGATGTGGTTCAGTTCGCCTTGTAATCCAAGTGGTTCGGTTTACAATCGTGAAGAATTAACAGCGTTAGCTAAAGTTTTAGAAAAACATCCACACGTATATATAGTTTCTGACGAAATTTACGAGCACATTAATTTTTCAGGAACATTTTGTAGTATCGGTTCTATTCCAGGTATGCTTGAAAGAACGATTACAGTTAACGGAGTTGCAAAAGCTTTCGCTATGACAGGTTGGAGAATTGGTTACATTGGTGGTCCGGAATTCATTGCAAAAGCGTGTACAAAAATACAAGGTCAAGTTACTTCAGGAGCTAATTCAATAGCGCAAAGAGCAACAATTACTGCTGTTGAAGCAGATCCAAGTGTATTGAACGAAATGGTAATGGCATTCAAAAATCGTAGAGATTTAGTAGTTGGATTAGTAAAACAAATTCCAGGATTCAAATTGAATGTTCCAGAAGGAGCGTTTTATGTTTTCCCAGATGTTTCTTTTTATTTTGGTAAAACCTTAAAAGGCACCGAAATTAAAAATGCAACCGATTTTTCTATGTTTTTGTTAGCAGAAGCAAACGTTGCAACGGTAACAGGTGATGCTTTTGGAAATCCAAATTGTATTCGTTTCTCTTACGCAACTAGCGAAGCTTTATTAACAGAAGCGATGAAAAGAATTAAAGAAGCGGTTTCTTAAATCAAAAAATATATTCAACACGAATTATACAATAGTGTAATTCGTGTTTTTTTATGCTCTAAATTCAAAAAAAGCGAACTTGAATTAGAAATCTCGAATTTTTTATAAGAACTTTGCATACTTTTTTTGGGCAAATTCCAAATAATTAAAGCTTTACTAATGAAGAAGAAGATCGAAATTTTAGCGCCTGCAAAAAATTTAATACAAGGAATAGCAGCTATAAATAGTGGTGCCGATGCGGTTTATATTGGCGCTCCTTTATATGGTGCTCGTTCAAATGCTACCAATTCTGTTGAAGATATTGCTGAATTAGTAAAATATGCACATTTATTTAATGCTCAGGTTTTTGTGGTTATCAATACCATTTTATATGATAATGAATTAGAACCTTGCCGTCAGTTGATTTGGAAATTATACGAGATTGGCGTAGATGCCTTGATTATTCAAGATATGGCAATTATGGAAATGGAATTGCCTCCAATCGTATTACATGCCAGCACGCAAGCTAACAATCGGGATGCAGATAAAATTAAATTTTTGGCTGATGCCGGAATCAAGCGTGTCGTTTTAGCACGTGAATTAAACTTGCATCAAATCAAAGAAATCAGCGAAGCTTCTGATGTAGAATTAGAGTTTTTCGTTACGGGTGCCTTATGTGTTTCGTTTAGCGGAAATTGTTATATGAGTGTGGCAAACGGTGAACGTTCAGCAAATAGAGGTTCTTGTGCGCAAAATTGCCGTTTACCTTATAATTTAATTGACGGAAATGGCGACACTTTAATCAAAAATAGCCACTTACTTTCGATTAAAGATTTTGATGTTTCGGATCAAATTCCAAATTTAGTCGAAGCAGGAATTAGTTCGTTTAAAATTGAAGGGCGATTGAAGGATATCGTTTATGTAAAAAATAATGTTTCCTATTTACGTCAGAAATTAGATGCTTTCTTAGCTGAAAATCCTGAAAAATACACCAAAGCTTCTTCTGGAAAATGCACGTTTTTGTTTGATTCTTCATTAGATAGAACCTTTAATCGTGGTTATACCGATTATTTTGTAAACGAAAGGCATCAATCAATAGGTTCTTGGGAAAGTCCAAAATCGAAAGGACAATATATAGGAAAACTAATAAAAACAATTGGCAATTCGTACGAAATTGAAAATGGTGAATTGTTAAATAATGGTGACGGATTGTGTTTTATCAACGAAAACAACGAAGCCGAAGGAATTTACGTCAACCGTGCCGAAAACGGAATTATTTATCCAAATGTATTGAAAGAAATCAAAGAAGGTACGTTCATCTATAGAAATAACGATGCCGCTTTCATTAAATTGGTAGAACGTGAAGACAGTGCCGTTCGAAAAATCAGTACCACTTTAGTGTTAAAAGAAAACGAAACGGGTTTTGAATTAATCGCAACTGACGAAGATGGAAATGTAAGTATTGCTAATTTAATTCACCAAAAAGAACAAGCTAAAAACAACGAATCTTTAGCAGAAAATTTCAAAGTTAATTTAGCTAAAACTGGATTTACTCCTTATACAGCTCATGAAATTACCATTGAATTTTCTCAGAATTGGTTTTTACCGATTTCAAAAATCAATGAAATGCGAAGAACCGTTTTCGAACAGTTATCGGAAATTCGTTTGAATAATTATGTTCGAAAGGAGCATCAAATGGTAAAAACATCACATCCTTATCCAGAAACTAAATTGGATTTTATGTACAATGTTTCCAATAAAACCGCTCGAAAATTCTACGAACGTCATGGTGTAACTGAAATTGAAAAAGCATTCGAATTACAATGGGATCCAGGAAAATCGCGCGTAATGACTACCAAATATTGTATTAAATATGAATTGGAACGCTGCCCAAAATACCATCCAGAACATCGAGATAAAAAAGTAAAAGAACCATTGGTTTTAAAACAAGGCGAATTAGAATACAAACTAAAATTCAATTGCAAACCTTGCGAAATGGAAATTTGGGAAAAAGATGCCGAATTTGAAATTGAAGACGAAGATTAATTAAATAACGTAATTATGAAGAAAATACTATTGTTTTTATTGATATGTAACAGCGCAATTATTTTCGCACAAGAAAAAAATGAAACTTCGAAAATTCAAATTGTAGAAGCTTCCTGTGGCCAATGTCAGTTTGGAATGAAAGAAAAAGGTTGCGATTTAGCTGTAAGAATTGAAGGTAAATCTTATTTTGTGAAAGGAACTTCTATTGATTCTCATGGCGATGCCCACGCTAAAGATGGATTTTGTACCTGTATTAGAAAGGCAGAAGTTGTTGGAGAAATAAAAGATAATTTATTTATTGTAACGTATTTTAAATTAATGCCCATTCAGCAACCTAAATTATAGAAAATGGAACTTGAAAAAAAATATATTATTTAAGTACTTATTTAAGTTATTTTATGTAATTTTGTGTTCTAATTTTTTTGAAAAATGAAAGTCATCAATTACACTGATTTACGATTGAATCTAAAAAAATGGATGGATTCTGTTACTGACGATATGGAAGAAATAATTGTAAAGCGAAAAGACAACAAAGATCTTGTTTTGATTTCGCTGGAAGAATACAATGCCTTAAACGAAACCCACTATTTATTGTCTGGAAAAAACAGAGACATCCTACTTCAATCTATAAAAGACGTTCAGGAAAACAAATCGATTGTTCAAAATCAATTAATTGAAGAATGATAGTTTCCTGGCAAATACAAGCATGGGAAGATTATTTATACTGGCAAATAACCGATAAATCCAAGCTAAAACGAATCAACGAATTAATCAAATCGTGTATTCGAACTCCTTTTGAAGGCATTGGAAATCCAGAAGGATTAAAACACGATTTACAAGGATTTTGGTCAAGAAGAATCGACTCAGAACACAGATTAGTTTATACTTTTAAAGAAAATCAATTAATCATAGTATCATGTCGATTTCATTATTAATATCTTCTTTGCCCCATTTACCCATTACATTAATTATTGGTAAAAGGCTTTTGCCATAATCGGATAAATTATACTCAACCCTTGGTGGAATTTCTGCAAAAATAGTACGTTCAATAATTTTGTCGGCTTCTAATTCTCGTAACTGATTTACTAACATTTGCTTAGAAATAGTTGGTAAGGTTTTTTGCAAAAGACTAAATCGGTTTTTGCCCAAAGTTAAAAGATATATAATTACAGGCTTCCACTTACCGCCAATTTTATTCATACAATGCGTTACAGGGCAATTATTTGGATTAAAATCTTTATTTTTTCTATGTTTTTCCATTAGTCTATAATATTGTACTAAGTTTAATTAATCATACTAGATATATATTTTAAACAAAGGTATTAAATTTGAATCATTATTAACAAATAAAAATTTATAAATGAGTGAATTAAAAAAATTAGTAGCTACATTCTACAACGAATGTTTAACCGTAAACGAAAAAACCAATACCAACGAAGTTTTAGAACAACTTTTAGCAGACGATTTTGAATCACGTAATGCCAAAGAAACCAAAGGAAAAGTACAATTGATGGGTCAAATAGTTGGTTTTTGGAAAATGATGCCTGATATGAAATGGGAAATAAAAGATATGGTTCAGGAAGGCAATCAAGTAGTGGTAAGATCTGAATTTTCGGCCACACCAACAGGAAATTTTATGGGTATCGAATTAGATGGTACAAAATCGTTCAAAACAATGGCAATGGATATGCACACCATCGAAAATGGACAAATTAAAACTGTATATCATCTTGAGGAATGGACAACCGCAATAGCTCAATTAAAATCGTAATTAACTAAATGATTAAAACGAATTTTCCACATTTGTAGCCCTAATAGTTATAAATGTGGATTATTCAAAAATAAAATTCCGTAATTTAAATTTTTTTTCTAAATCTTAACCCCGAATAGATTGCAATTCCGCGGCCATTAACTTAAATTTGTTCTTTTAAACTTAAAAAAATGAAAGCAATACTTCATAAAGCAAATACAAGAGGTCACGCCAATCACGGTTGGTTAAACGCTTATCATAGTTTCAGTTTTGCAAGTTGGTACAATCCAGAAAGAGTTCAATTTGGAGTTTTACGCGTTTTAAATGACGACACAGTTGCTGCCGGAATGGGTTTTGGCACGCATCCACACGATAATATGGAAATTATTACCATTCCACTTGAAGGTGATTTGGCACATAAAGATAGTATGGGAAATGAATCTATTATCAAAACGGGCGATGTCCAAGTTATGAGTGCCGGAACCGGAATTCAACACAGTGAATTTAACCCAAATGCTGATTTACAAACAAAATTATTTCAAATTTGGTTGTTCCCAAAATATAGAAATGTTGTGCCTCGTTACCAACAAATTACATTAGATATTGCCAAACAAAAAAATAATTTTGCTCAAATTTTATCGCCAAACGAAGAGGATGAAGGTGTTTGGATTTATCAAGATGCTTGGTTTCATTTAGCTGATTTCGACAAAGATTTTTCTAAAACGTACGAAATAAAAAAAGCAGGAAATGGGATATATGTCTTTGTGATTTCAGGAACAATTACGGTTAATGGTCAGGAATTAGAAACCCGAGATGGTTTTGGAATTTGGGATTTTAATAAATTGGAATTTACAGCCACAACTGATGCGAAGTTTTTATTAATGGAAATTCCAATGGAATAATAAATAGTATTCAGTGTTCAGTTAAAAAAAATGTTATTTTTGCGTTCAAGAAAAACTTGAAACATTAAACTTGAAAAAAACTTATGAAAGCATACATATTTCCAGGTCAAGGAGCACAATTCCCAGGAATGGGTAAAGATGTATACGAAACCTCAACATTAGCAAAAGATTTATTTGAAAGAGCTAATGAAATTTTAGGTTTCCGAATTACAGATATTATGTTTGAAGGAACCGCTGAAGAATTAAAAGAAACTAAAGTAACTCAACCTGCTGTTTTTTTACATTCGGTAATTTTAGCAAAAGTATTAGATGTTAAACCAGAAATGGTTGCAGGACATTCATTAGGCGAATTTTCTGCGTTAGTTGTCAATGGAGCTTTATCTTTTGAAGATGGCTTAAAATTAGTTTCTAAAAGAGCTTTAGCCATGCAAAAAGCATGTGAAATCATTCCTTCAACTATGGCTGCGGTTTTAAATTTAGAAGATAAAATTGTTGAAGACATTTGCGCTTCAATTGATGGCGTTGTAGTGGCTGCAAATTATAATTGTCCTGGGCAATTGGTAATTTCAGGCGAATACAAAGCCGTAGAATTAGCTTGCGAAAAAATGAAAGAAGCTGGAGCCAAACGTGCTTTAATTTTACCAGTTGGAGGTGCTTTCCACTCACCAATGATGGAACCTGCAAGTTCAGCACTAGCTGCTGCGATTGAAGCAACAACTTTCTCTAACCCTACTTGCCCTGTGTATCAAAACGTAACCGCTAAGGCAGTTTCAAATCCTGCTGAAATTAAAAATAATTTGATTTCTCAACTAACAGGTGCAGTAAAATGGACTCAATCCGTTAATCAAATGATTGCTGATGGCGCTACAAGTTTCACAGAAGTGGGACCTGGAAAAGTATTGGTTGGATTGGTTAATAAAATTGATAAAGAAGTCGAAACGATTTCGGCATAATTATTTCAATTTTTTAATTTGGCACCTATTTTGTTATATTTATAAAAATTAAATCCTTCATTATGAGAAAAATAATTGCATTACTTGCTGTTACAACAATAGGAATGGCTTGTAAAGAAGAAACCCAAGAAAAATTAAAAGAAGCCTCTGCAGCGGTTTCAACTGATGTAAAAGAGTCGATTGATTCTGTTAAAACAAAAGCAGAAAATGCTATTGATTCTTCAAAAGTAGGCGCAAAAGAACTTTTAGTTAAAGGTGCCGAAAAAGTAGAACAAGAGGCAAAAAAAATTAAAGAATCGGCAAAAGAGTAAAAATTAATCCTCATCAACACAACATGAGGATTTTTTTTATAAACAAAAGCAACAAAATTGTATCTTGCAATCGTTAAAAATTGCATTACAAATTAATTATAATACTATGAAGTTTTTTAGAATATTACTTATTTTATTGGTTTTACCCGCCTTTGCACAACAAGGTGGCATGTGGATTCCTAGCCTTTTAAAAGGAGGCAACGAAAAAGAAATGAAAGCCTTGGGAATGAAAATTAGTGCCGATGATATTTATTCGGTAAATAATTCTAGCCTAAAAGATGCTGTTCCTCATTTTGATGGAGGTTGTACTGCAGAAATGATTTCTCCAAAAGGGCTTCTTTTAACTAATCACCATTGTGGTTATGACAATATTCAAAGTCATTCAACTGTTGAACATGATTATTTAACTGATGGTTTTTGGGCCTACAAAATGGAAGATGAATTACCAAATAAAGATCTAACAGTTACTTTCATTATTAAAATTGAAGATGTAACCGCTAAAATTTTTGAAGGTGTTTTAAATCTTCCTTCGGAAAGTGACAAACAAAAGAAAATTCAACAAAATATAGCTGCTTTAAGCAAAAGTTTTCCAAAAGAAGCATGGCAGGAAGCGATGATTCGTGCTTTTTATGACGGAAATCAATACGTGTTGTTTGTAACCGAAACCTTTAAAGATGTTCGATTAGTTGGTGCTCCGCCTAGTTCAATTGGAAAATTTGGATCAGATACTGATAACTGGGTGTGGCCTCGTCATACAGGTGATTTCTCTTTATTTAGAATCTATGCTGATCAAAACAATCGCCCTGCAGAATATTCAAAAGACAACGTTCCTTATAAACCAAAACACTTTTTTCCCGTTTCTGCAAAAGGAATTCAAGAAAACGATTTTACAATGGTAATGGGCTATCCGGGAAGAACTCAGGAATATTTACCCTCATTTGCTGTAGCGCAAATTGTAAATGATTTGAATCCTGCAAAAATTGAAATACGTGATGCTGCTTTAAAAGTACAAGATGGTTTCATGAGAAAAGACAATGCGATTAAAATTCAATATGCTTCAAAATATGCTGGAGTTGCTAATTATTGGAAAAAATGGATTGGAGAAACTAAAGGTTTGAAAAAATCAAATGCAGTTGCCATCAAAAAAGATTTTGAAAAAAAATTCCAAGAAAGAGTAAATAAAGCAGGAAAACAAGCTGAATATGGGACAATTTTAGCTGATTTTGATAAAAACTATTCAGAAATTAAGGAATTAGCTATTGCAAGAGATTACTTTACAGAAGTTGTTTTACGTAATTCAGAAATTTTATCCTTTGCTTACCGATTATATCAATTAGAACAAGTTTACAATACAAAAGGAGAGCAATCTTTTAATGATAGAAAAAATAATTTAATATCTGGATTTGAAAGTATTTATAAAGATTATAGTGCGCAAGTTGACGAAAAAGTTTTTGAACAATTAATCGGTTTATACGCTACAAAATCGCCAAAACAATTTTTACCAGAATCGGTACAAAATATCAATCCAACATTATCAGCAAGACTTATTTTTGATAACTCAAAATTGACCAACTATAATGGCTTGAAAGAATTATTAAATGGTGATGCAAAGGCGATTTTAGAAAAATTAAATCAGGATCCGGCCTATAAACTAGTTAAAATAATAGCAGATAGTTATCTAAAAAATGTAGCGCCTAAATTTGATGAAATAAACTTGAAAAATAGTGCTTTACAGAGAACCTACATGAAGGGAATTTTAGAATTTTTTCCTAATGATAGAATTTTTCCAGACGCAAATAGTACGTTACGATTAACTTATGGAAAAGTAAAAGGTTATAAACCAAGCGACGCCGTTATTTATGAACCTATAAGTTACTTAGACGGAGTTATGGAAAAATATGTCCCAGGGGATTATGAATTTGATGTGCCAAAAAAATTAATCGATTTATATAATGCGAAAGATTTCGGAAAATATGCAGATAAAAACGGAAAAATGCCATTAGCGTTTATTGCAACAAATCATACTACGGGAGGAAACTCTGGAAGTCCAGCTTTGGATGCAACAGGAAATCTTATCGGATTAAACTTTGATAGAGTTTGGGAAGGCACCATGAGTGACATTTATTACAGCCCAGAAATCTGCAGAAACATTATGGTAGACACACGTTATATTTTGTTTGTAATTGATAAATTTGCTGGTGCTAAAAACCTTATTGAGGAGATTACAATAGTGTATCCTAAGTCAAAAAATACAAAATAATTACAACTATTTTATATAAATAAAAGTTTGGCACGCCATTTGAAATGAAGCATTTAAGAAAGCAATGAAAAAAAAAATGAAAAAATTTGTCAAAAAAAATTTTGACATGTTAAAAAATTTATATCTTTGCCTTGAATTAATAATTAACCTTTATAATTTAGTAAGATGAAAAAAGTTATTTTAAGTTTAGCAATTGTTGCTGCTATGTTCGTTTCTTGTAAAGAAACTGCTGCTGAAACTACAGAAGCTGTAGATTCAACTGCTGTTGAAGCTCCTGCTGTTGAAGAGGCTCCTGCTGATTCTACTGCTGTTGCTGCTGA
>ERZ888423.1231-NODE-1231-length-22988-cov-29.722234_pt1 | contig 22988 bp, 30 predicted proteins | sample MGYA00520523_ERZ888423 | MGnify/ENA primary metagenome ERZ888423 (study PRJEB32303, sample SAMEA104408611) | aquatic metagenome | biome: Brackish water; feature: Pelagic; material: water | place: Baltic Sea | collected 2014-06-08T10:24:00 | depth 30,27 m ...
GCGATACAAGCGGAGAGAAACGGTGCGCATTGTTCCCTTTAACATGAGGCTTGAGTAACAGATGATGATTCACCCCCAAGGTGAGGGCTCGGCCATCATCACACTGGTAAGCTGATCCTCCTTAGCTGGAAAAGTGCGCACCATCACCGCTCCGACACGGGGGCTGGACGACCGACCCCTGGCAGCGTCAGGGGCATGCGAACGGTGAGGGGAGTTGCCATCGTTGTAGCGTGTGGGCAGAAACTGAGAAGCACGACCCCGGCGCGAAAGGTGCTCACAAGATGCTAAGTGACCCTTTGTAAACTTCCCACGGAACGGATGCATTCCTGCGCAGAATGGGCAAATCGATCGGAAGAATCCGGTCGCTGTCAACCCCATCCCGACCCGATCGTCGAGAACAGGAGCTTATTTACATGTTCGACGCCTTCACCAAGGTCGTTGCTCAGGCTGATGCCCGCGGCGTATTTCTCAGCTCTGCACAGATCGACGCCCTGACTGCGGTCGTTGCGGACAGCAACAAGCGCATGGATGCTGTCAACCGCATCACCTCCAACGCCTCCAGCCTCGTCACCAACGCTGCTCGCGATCTCTTTGATCAACAGCCCGGTCTGATCGCCCCAGGCGGCAACGCCTACACCCATCGCCGCATGGCTGCCTGCCTGCGCGACATGGAGATCATCCTCCGCTACGTCACCTACGCCGTCTTCACCGGCGACTCTTCCGTCCTGGAAGATCGTTGCCTCAACGGCCTTCGCGAAACCTATCTCGCCCTCGGCGTCCCCGGCGCGTCGGTGGCTGAAGGAGTCCGCAAGATGAAGGACGCCGCCATCGCGCTCGTCAACGATCGCAACGGCATCACCCCCGGTGATTGCTCCGCTCTCGTTTCCGAGATCGGCACCTACTTCGATCGCGCCGCCTCTGCTGTCGGCTGATCGGCTGCTCCTGGATCGGGTGGTTTTCACCTGCTGATCCAACCCTTTCTTCGGTTCCCACCTTCTTCTCCTCCACCAAATGTCGAAGACTCCCCTCACCGAGGCCGTTGCTGCCGCCGACTCCCAAGGTCGTTTCCTGAGCAACACCGAGCTGAACGCCGCCTTCGGTCGCTTTGAGCGCGCCAAGAACGCCCTCGAAGCTGCCCGCCAGCTCACCGCCAAAGCTGACGCCCTTGTCAACGGCGCCGCTCAGGCCGTCTACAACAAGTACCCCTACACCACCCAGCAGCAGGGTTCCAACTTCGCCTCCACCCCCCGGGGCAAAGAGAAGTGTGCCCGTGACATCGGTTACTACCTCCGTCACATCACCTATTCCCTCGTTGCTGGTGGCACCGGCCCCCTCGATGAGTACCTCATCGCTGGTCTCGATGAGATCAACCGTGCCTTCGAACTCTCCCCTTCCTGGTACGTCGAAGCCCTGAGCTACATCAAGGCGAATCATAGTCTCACTGGACAGCCAGCCACAGAAGCCAACAACTACATCGACTACGCCATCAACGCCCTCGTCTAAAATCGCTCGCGATTTACGTGCCGCTTAGCGGTCAAAGGGCCTAATCGGGGGCCCTTTTTACTTGCAGATCAACCTGTCGCGACAGTCATAGCTGTGAAGGCAGAAGTCCGCACAATCCAGTAGGATCAAGAAATGTAAGCGATCCAAACTGCAGTTTCACAGCAGTCGGGAAGACTAAACTGACCACCACGAAGACTTGATCTCAGTCTTTGGTAGGCTCACTGCTACAGATGCAACGCCCAATCCAATGAAGATGAAGCTTAGTGTCTGTACCTTCTCCAATGCTCCAAATAATCACTCAAAATCTCGATAATACGAAACGAATACCAAAACGCCATGGCACTGCCACTCCTGTCGACGCGGCTCCTAAGCATGAACGCGAGGGTGAACAGCTTTGCCTTGGGAGGCGAAGAAGTGAATCGGCAATCCCCGCGGTCATCCCGCAGCAAGAGAGACCACAACGACTTTAATACCGAGGTAGCGCAGGCTTACAAGCAGATCTATTTCCACGCATTAAAAGTCGACCGAGAGTCTTCTCTTGAGTCTCAACTCTTCAACGGAGAGATAACCATGCGGGACTTTGTACGAGGGCTGCTGCTATCAAGCAAGTTTCGCGAGTATTTTTATAATTGCAACAGCAACTACAGGATCGCCGAGCAAGTCGTAGGGCGAGTTCTAGGTAGGCCGGTTCATGATAAGCGGGAATCTATGGCCTACTCAATTGTGATCGCACAACAAGGGTTAGCTGCATTTGTGGATTCAGTTCTGGAATCGGATGAATACATGCAAAACTTCGGTTACGATAATGTGCCACACCAGAGGTCTCGGGTATTGCCCGGACAAGCTTTAGGCACTATGCCGTTCAACCAGCAGGCTCCCCGCTACGGTGCGTACTGGCGAGACATCACCGCGAAGCGAGCACCAGCCCAGTTTATCTGGCAGAACAGAATTGCCCAACGACCGGCTTGGCTAGTTGACGCCCCGGCGCCATGGGCACGCAGGCTATGGCAGAATACGGTCGCAGCAGGTGGTTTCGCGATCACAGGCTTGGTTATTTGGATCGCTGCAACCATGCTCAGTACGGGAGGAAGATAGATCACTGAATATTTGAGTCCCTCAGAAATGTCCAGAATACTTATACAGACAAGATGATCTTGAGTCTGTATTAGTCAACTCATCACTTGACAGACGAACTAGCGTCATCCGTCCAAGAAGGAGCAAAGAAATGATCCACTGTCGTCACAAGGAGGGGCTTCATGTCTGACACATCACAGCACCTAGTCGCCCTACTAAGCGCACACTATGGCCAAGAAGATGTCGTAGTTGACGAGAGTCAGCCAACACTTCGCATCAACCTACATCCAGACACACTGAGCATCTGGGAAGAGGAATATAATCGCGCGCACTCCAGCAATGGCAATCTTCTGCTAGCATGTGAGAGTTCTAGTGGTCCAATTGAATCCACATCACTAACCTGGGTCGTTGGATCCGCTATACGAAGAGTGCAAGTTAAAAGCCATAATGAATGTCAGATTTTGTTGCAGTCCATAGGGCTTGAACCCGAAATGACAGCAGCCATCACCCGCAACTGTCCTGGAATCGCATTCGATTCCATTTGGGCTATTTACTACGAGAGACATGGAGATGTTGTCGCTTCACCCGTACTGCCATCTGAGATAAGAAATGATATTGCAATGAAGATCCCGCCAGCCTGAGCAAATGTAAACAATTGATGGAATCTTTTGTGTGATGGATAAAAGACTGCAACAACTTGTCAAGGAAGCCCGGATCCTTGGCCTTCCATACGACGTGTCTCTACCAAAGAGATTGCGCGACATTTTCAGAACTGCGGATGATCAAAGAAGGCACCTCTCTCTTGAAGAACTACAAGAGATATGCGCTTTTTCATCAATAGACCCCAAGGCACTCCTAAGACTTCAGGACAAAGCTGATCTCATCGTGGCATTAGCAAAAGAACAATTGATCAGGGAGGAGCCAAGCCTGATTCTAAGCGGCGGGGCACTTTTCCCGGAAAGCCGAGCTGAAGCCTGCTGGCGAGACTGCTGGCATTTTCTGCGAATCGCCATCTATGCCGCTGCAGCAGATCGAGCAACCTACACCAGTCCCACCGGCATTGAAGCAATGAGTAAACTCTACAAAGAGTTGAAAGTCCCAATATCAAGCATGCAACGTGCAATGACCCATCTCAGACAAAGTGCTATTTTTATATTTACGGATAAAGGCAATATCGCTCATAGGCAAACAATCGATCGATCCTTCGACCACCTAGAAGAGATACTAAAAAGTTTGCAACTCGAGAACACCACTAAGACCGCATAAGTATGTTCCATTTTGTTTCTTTATTAGAGCGAAAAAGCTTGGCCCAGCCAATGTCAGTGTAGGCTTTGCAAGGTGTTGATACAAGCTTGACGCTTTTTGCTCTTATTGCCTCTCCAAACAATGAAGCTCTAGTGGACACAACCTCCTGCTCTGCTGTTCTCACAAACTGGTCTCCCCAAGAATCTCTGAATCCAGCGCACTTCGATCGTAGTGTTCATACTGATACGCGTGGCGCCGATTGGCGTGGTCTGAATCTTGGCAGCCAAGATTTCTCAAATACACGCCTATGCCGCGTTGATCTAAGAGGGTCGATTTTAGCTGAAACCTGCCTCAACGGGGCCGACCTACGGCTTGCTCGATACGACAAAAAAACCATATGGCCCGAGGGCTTCGACTACCGAAACTCCGGGGCGATTGGCCCAAAAGCTATCTTAAATGGGGGGTTCCTAAATAGCGCAGACCTTTCAGGAATGGATTTGGAAGGATGCTCACTGATGGGTTCTCATCTAAGTGGCGCTAATATGAATGGAGCCTGCTTGATGGATGTGCGGTTTTTTGGGGCCGACTTACGCTATGCCCTTCTGAGAGGTGCTCTCTGCAAAGGGGCGCGCTTTTCGGGCTGCCAACTTGATTACGCTGACTTCCGTTGGGCTGACCTTGCCAATACCGACTTGAACTCAGCTGAAACCATCGGAGGAGCCGATTTCACCGAGGCGACTGATCTAGGGCAGATGCGAGCCGCATTGTTGGGAAGGCACTACAAGGAGCTTGATAACTGGAATCCGATAACACGTCGCACAACCCGCGACAGCCTTGCATGTTAATCCTGTAAAACCTCCCAGCCCACAACAAGAATGGACCAAGACACCAAGACTAGTGAACCCAAAGTAGGTGTGCTGCTTCTAAATTTGGGCGGACCAGAGAGGATTCAGGACGTGAGGCCTTTTCTCTACAACCTTTTCTCCGACCCGGATATCATCCGCCTTCCGATTCCTTCGCTGCAAAAGCCGCTGGCCTGGCTAATCAGCACGCTTCGTGGAGCAAAGTCTAGAGAGGCCTATCTTTCCATTGGCGGTGGATCGCCCCTGCGCCGGATCACAGAACATCAGGCACAAGAATTGCAAAGTGAGCTGCGACGACGGGGGGTGAATGCGACGAGCTACGTGGCCATGCGTTACTGGCACCCATTCACCGAGTCAGCTGTCGCCGATCTAAAGGCCGATGGGGTGGATGAAATAGTGATCCTGCCTCTTTATCCACACTATTCAATCAGCACAAGCGGCTCAAGCTTCCGAGAGCTGCAGCGTCTGCGCCAAGTTGACCAAGTCTTTGCCAACCTGCCGATCCGCTGCATACGCGGCTATTACGATCATCCAGATTACGTTGAAGCAATGGTCGAGTTGATTGCTCAGGAGATACGGTCATGTCCATTTCCAGCTTCAGCTCACGTAATGTTCAGTGCCCACGGAGTACCTAAGAGATACGTGGAAGTCTTTGGCGATCCATACCAACAGGAAATCGAGGCCTGCGCTCACTTGATCATGGAGGCACTAGCGTGCGAACTCGGCTTTCGCAACCCTTCCAGCCTCGCCTACCAAAGCCGTGTAGGACCAGTGGAATGGATCAAACCCTACACCGACGAGGCCCTACGAGAACTTGGACATCAGGGAGTGAATGACTTAGTGGTGGTACCAATTAGTTTTGTCAGCGAACACATTGAAACACTTGAAGAAATCGATCAGGAGTACAGGAGAGTGGCGTCAAAAGCCGGGATTCTCAACTTTCATCGTGTGCCTGCCTTGGATACCAACCCCACTTTTATCGCAGGTCTTGCCAATCTTGTGCAGGTAGCCCTTGCAGGTCCAGAAGTTGACCTAAGACAAGCGACTGAGCTATCTGGCAAGGACAAGATTAGCCCTCTAGAAGGACAGGGCTGGGGATGGAATAAACGGTCAGAGATATGGAACGGGCGATTAGCAATGCTGGGCATCTCAGGATTTTTAGTGGAACTTGCCGGCGGACGAGGTCCACTACACGCCATTGGCCTGCTTTAGAGATCTGGAGATACTGAGATCTTTCGCGTACACCGCTCAAGCCTTCGCTGTGTTGGACACACACTTAGCGATGAGCCACTGTGCATAGTCGATCGAGAAACCTTATCGTTGAGTGTTGGGGAAACTAGTTATTGAGTTTAGAAACTGGATAAAGCTCTAGATGCATAGATAGACTATTTCTTCTCAATCGTCATTGAAGCACTGCTAAAGTTTCGGGAACGATAAAGATCTCACTTGCATAGCTTTGTCAGAACAAGACTACCTAGCCTAGTAGAAGGCTACAGTTCACAAGTTGGAAAAGATGGCAACTGACGGCGTTTGCCAGCATGTATTGGTACGCATAATTAAAGCTGGCATAAAGTTCCACATTCTGTCGACAGGACCGTGCAAAGCCTCCTTGGGCTGCAGCAACTTTCGGCCCAGCCATGGAACCACTGATTTCGCCGCGCTGTGAAGACTTGCAACCGAACCGACGCACATTTCCCATCCAGACTTGCAGATGGCGTTAGCCAGAGAGCTTCATTGACGGAGACAATGGGATTAGTAGTCACCTCAGCTATCGCGGCGTGGGTCAAGAGTTGAGGTATGTGAACTTTCCCGTCAACGCCAACCATGAAACGGCAATATACACATGTTACACATGGCCTGTAATCCCATGTCCTTTGGCCCCGCAGCCCTCCTAGGTGTTGAGCGATTTGAAAGCGACTCTCCATTTGAGCTGTTTCCGGGAGATCCCGTCGAAAAGAAGGAAGAGCTAATCATTGCCGTCTATCGTCAAGTTCTTGGCAATGCGTATGTGATGGAAAGCGAACGTCAATTGGTGGCGGAATCCCAGTTCAAGCTGGGGGATCTCAGTGTCCGCGATTTCGTACGCTCAATCGCCAAGAGTGACCTCTACCGTTCACGATTCTTTGAATCCTGTTCTCGGTATCGGTATATCGAACTTGCATTCCGGCATTTACTCGGGAGAGCACCTGTGGACTTTGCAGAGATGCGAGACCATGCAGAACGTCTCGACGAGCATGGTTATGAAGCAGATATCGACAGCTTCCTTGATTGTAATGACTATCAGGATTCGTTTGGGGAGTGGACTGTGCCTTTCCAACGAGGCTGGAAGACTGAGAGCTGCAAAACTCTGCAAGAATTCACTTGGAGCTTCCAGCTCCTCCGCGGAGCCAGCAGCAGCAGCCTAAAGGGCAGCCTTACAGGCAAGTCTTCAAGGCTAGGTGGCAATGCCTATCTGAACCGTGCCCTTCCAGTGATCCCACCATCTTCAACGAGATCACAGGGTTGGAGTTTCAGGCCTTCAACGAATTTCCAAGATGCACAAACCAGGCTGGGCAGCGGCGCTGGTCAAGAGGGGAAGATCTTCAAGATAGAAGTTACAGCCTATCGGGCCAAAACGATTCGGCCGATTTCACGCTATAGGCAGTCAAATCGCACCTATTTTGTTCCTTTCAATAAACTCTCAGAAACGTACCAACGAATCCACAGAGAAGGTGGGGTTATTGCCAGCATCACTCCTAGTTAGTTAGTTATTCCCTGGCATTTAAATCAAGCCAACGACTGCAACAGCATCTCCATTTTTCCCCTTCGCTCTTAACCGCCATGTCATCACAGTCTGCAGCCCTAGGATTTGGAGCAGCCTCGCTTATTGATGAACCAGTAAGCCACCAACCAGGCTGGGATGAAGCCAGCCTTAATCTTGTGATCAGCACAAGCTATCGGCACGTTTTTGGCAACACCATGCCGATGGAGAGCGAGCGGCTTGTGTCGGCTGAATCACAATTGCGAAATGGCGATATCAACGTACGTGAATTTGTGCGAGCACTCGCAAAATCAAGTTTTTATCGCTCCCGGTTCTTTGAATCTGTTGCACCCCACAGGTCTGTCGAGCTCGCCATCAAACATCTGCTGGGTCGGCCACCCATTGACCAAGAAGAAGTGAGCACCAACGTAGCGCGAATCGCCAGCGAAGGATTTGATGCCAACATTGACGCATTAATCAATTCCGACGAATACACGAGTGCATTTGGGGACCATACAGCTCCTCATATTCGCTCTTGGAACAGCCCTATAGGGGCCCGTCAGTCATCCTTTAATAGCATTGCAGCATTAGAGAAGAACTTCGCTGGAAGCGATAGTGCTATGGGATCTGGAAGCCAATTGCTGTATAGCCTTGCGAAGGGCCAGGCAATGACGATCCGATTTCCTGCACAAGTTTATCGCTCAAGAATCACTGGGGGATTCTCGGGAACAGGTGAAAGAGGAGCAGTCTTCTTACCTGTGCAACGTAACACCAGCGACGGGGGAGATTCCGTGCCGCTCCGTGGTGACATTTATATTGGATTTGGGCTCGGTCAACGCAGTCAAGAAGTCTTCCAGCGTTGTAATGGAGACACTCCCGACCAAATCCAAGCTCTCATCCGAGCCACCTATCGTCAGGTCATGGGCAACCCGCATCTGATGGAAAGCGAGCGGATTCTCACGGCAGAGAGCAAGTTCACTGAAGGGTATCTCAGCACCCGCGAATTTATTAGAGCGATTGCATGCTCTCAGGAGTATCGGCGTCGCTTCTTTGAAAGCAATGCACCATATCGCTTCGTTGAACTCAATTTCAAGCACCTTCTTGGTCGTGCCCCACGCTCTCAAGCTGAGGTGAGCGAGCATATGCAGCGCCTTGCCAATCAGGGTTACGAAGCAGAAGTCAGCAGCTATCTTGATAGCAGCGAATACCAAGATCGCTTCGGTGAAGCAACAATTCCCTTCGCAAGGATCCAAACTGAAAATGGACGCGAACAGATTGGCTTTAACAGGCATCTTGCTCTGCTGCAGGGATATTCAGGTAGTGACACAATTCAAGCCACCTCAAGCCTTGTGAATTCCTTGGGGTCCAATGCTCTCCCCAAAGGCTGGAGTACTACCACCGTACGGCTCAATCGGCGCAGTGCTTTCAGTGGTTCAGCTGATCCCACCACCAAGCGCTTTCGCATTGCTGTGCAAGCACAACCTGCAGGCGGTCGCCAGCGCACACCGAACGCCAGCTATCTCGTTTCAGGCAAAGACATAACAAGCCAGCTGACCTATATACATCGACGTGGTGGTCGAATTGTCTCGATCACCGAAGTCACATGAAGACCGGCTACAGTATATTTACGGACCACGATCACAAGTCTTCTACCGTTCATCACTCTGGAATCTTAAAAATGGCCGAAATCACCACGCTCAGAACAACCTCCGCTCAAGATCTCTCGCATTCTATTTGTGTTTTGCGAGCGGCTTACCGCCAGGTGTTCGGCAATGCGCATCTCATGGAAGAAGAGTTGATCCCAAGCGCTGAGAGTCTTTTTCTCCAAGGAGACTTTACTGTCCAGGGGCTTGTCACAGCTCTGGCTTCATCGGATACCTATCGGACCCTATTTCTTGAAAAGAACGGGCCCTACCGCTTTGTCGAACTGAACTTCAAGCATCTTCTTGGAAGAGCCCCACGCAACCAGGAAGAAGTAAGTGAGCATATTCAGTTACTTTCATGCCAAGGCTATGAAGCTGAAATCGCCAGCTACACATACTCCTCTGAGTATGTCGCCGCTTTTGGTTTCGACACCGTCCCCTACTGGCGTACAACACAGACTCTGGCTGGGGAGAGCAACCTGACCTACGTTCGATCCCTGAATCTCAAAGGTGGTGAAGCAACCTTTGATGGGTCGTCTGAATCCTTGCTTCTGTCAAGCCTTGCCACCAATTCGGCACCCAACATCACCATCAGTGGCGGCCGTGCTCGTGCTGGAAACTCAAGCCGCAATGACAGGCGGTACCGGATCAATTGGACTACCGCCTCACCTTCCGGTGTCAACCGGCGCGCTGCCCAGGTCTCGGTTGTTCCGTTCAGCAGCCTCTCAGCGACCCTCCAAAGCGTGCAGCGCCGAGGTGGCACGATTCTTTCTGTTACAAACGGCTAATTCAGCCCATGCTTGCTTGCTAGTCTTTCCACTATATGCAGAAAGATTAAGCTTACAGCGAAGTATTTCTACTCAGTGCAGACATCTCCTAGTTCCCTTGCTGCTTTGCTCGACATGAACCAGAAATTCGACCAACCTCAGTCACCTGCCCTCAGGCGTTGCCCTCATCAAAGTTCTGCCGTTGAGATGATGGTCCATGACTTGGTCAGCATGGTGCAGACAGGCCGTACGTCTTCAGCCAAACTCGAACCGCTAAGGCTTATTGATCGATGATCATTGACCAGTTTGTTGCACGGTCTGTAGGCCATTGGCGTTCAATGCGATCAGCCCATTCGCTTGCTTTTCGTCAGTTTGAAGATGTACTTAGTGACATTCATATTGAGCCTTTAGCAGCAAGCGATGCAGAGGTAGGCAAGTATATAGAGACTGAGTCTATTGATTCGGCGCAAGTAGTTGCACCTTTTCGCATGACATGGGAAGCGGACTCCGACTGGGAACCCGAAGACACTTCAGCAGTATCGAAGGGATCCTGCATTCTCATTCCTATTCCCAAAACACCTTCAGGCGGCAAGTTGTTGCGTAGCGTGGGCTATGCCGAGGCTAATCCTGCAGTATCAACGTACCATTTTCTCAATGACGGCACATTCATCCTTCACACCACCTACGGCCAATCAGTGGCCGAAGAGCGCATCTGGTTTGTTTCCGAACACGTTCGCTGCCGCTCCTCTGTTCTGAGGACATCCGAAGGATCAGGAGTTCTGCAGACATCCTTTGCTTCCGAGGTACGAAGGGTTTCATCTTAATCCATGAACACCACCCAAAGCCTTCACTTCGTTCATACTCTCTCAGGGCACTTCAGCAACCGAGAGCAGGCACAGCTTGAACCTGCAAAGTTCTCCCATATCAATATTTTTTTTCGGCCGTTACCCAGAGATATATTCCAAGGGCCATGGTTCTACTCAGAGCAAAGTTACGACTATGATCCTTGGCGCCCATATCGTCAAGGAGTTCATCAGATGATCGTCAAGAACGATTTTATCTTGATGCTGAACTTTGGCATTCGCAATGGCCTGCGGTGCGCAGGGGGCGGATCAAGGCCTGAGCTGTTAACTCACATCAACAGACAGGAGTTGCTACCTCGACTAGGTTGTGCGATGGAATTCCATCCCAATGAGTATGGCTGTTATGACGGTCGTGTTGAACCGGGTTGCCGCTGCCTTGTTCCCCGTGACGGCCAGTTAACATACCTTGTCAGCGAAGTAGAGCTTGGAGAAAATCATTGGTTGAGCAGGGATCGCGGATTCGATCCCTCCTCTCATGCCTATCGATGGGGCTCCGAGCATGGCCCACTTCGCTTCACGAAGAGGGAGAATTATGGCGCCCAACTCAATACTGACTGGCTCCTGAATGAGTTAAGCGTACCGTCAACAGTCACTTGAACAATAAAATTTCAGAAAAGCAGCTCCAACGATGGATCCGCTCCCATCATCTAATCTGCCAGGGAACCGACTTCATCTTCGAAACAGTCGATCAGTCCTTGATTGAACGCTTTGAGTCGTGCCTCCAAACCGCTGGCGGACAGGTTGTCTCGATTAGGGAAGTTGGCCACTGGCCCATGGGGCCACGACGAAGCTTCAAAGTCCTTCGCGCCACGGCAAAAGTACCGAGGCCTACCTGTCAAGAAATTGTCAACTACTGGGCAATCCACGGAAGCTCTTTTACTCGCTACTCAGAAATCAGTCAGTAGCGATTCGACAGTTTTTCGCTTGCTCTCTACATATTGATCAGGGTCACTTTTCCCCTTGATCGCATTGATCTCGAGGCTATCGAGATGATCTCCTTCTAAGATCATTTTTTCATAGGACATCAGAGCAGCATATCTGCACTCCCAACTCGACTCCTTCTCGGGATCAACCAGACTCAACAATAGAGGAGCTAAGCGCTTGCAATTGAGCCGCAAAAGTGAGAGTACCCCAGCTGGCCGGGATTTTTGAAATTGTGGCCTGCGATTATGAATAGCAGACTCGCATAGATCCTCTACCTTCTCCTGCTCAGATCCCCAGCTGTCAATCCTTCCAAAAACACGCATGAAGAAGTAATGAGCTCCATAGTCATTGTGGCCCTCCTCTAGCCAGCGCTGTTCGAGCATTGGCCAAACAATCTCACCAGAGCATAAGGACATGGCTTGGAGTGCAAGATAACACCGACTGAAATCAGTTCCATAGAACTCATTGATCAGAAATTGACTTTCCGGAACAACATCATAGCAATGCACAATCTGCAAACTAATCGGATCATCCCAAAGCAGCCTGTCGAGAATGTCCAGAAGTAGCAGCCCTTGGCAAAATGTCTCAGCACCCGGCCAAAGTAGCTTCAGAGCACGCATACGAAACACCGGAGAGACCGGCGAACGAAGCACATCCGGGAGGAGCTCGATAGCGCCTGCGTTGATGACGTCCTGGATGGCCGACTGGCGGTCCATCTGGTTGGGGAGGAACAGGTGCTCAACGAGCTCGCTGATCCGCTCATTTGTTCCATTCAGGGTTACGACAGCCGCCAATGCCGCCCCCCGGACCCCAGGGTTCTCTTCATCCTGGAGGGCTGCAATCGCAGGCAATGCGTTCTGAACCCCTAGAGCGGCCAGGCTCTGGGCCAGAACCCGCCGGTTCTGCGAGGCATCACCCAATAACAAGATCATCTGGCTATGAATGAAGGGGTCCTGGCAACTCAACTGTTCCAAGGCCCAAGCAGCATTCTCTACCAAATAGTGATCCTCGCTGAAGAGGCAACGACCAATGCTCTCGATGGCCTCCATACAGCCAAGACGAGCAAGTACTTCGACGGCCTTTCGTTTGGCAAGACGGGTGGGTTGAGTGTCAACAGCTTCCTCAAGGAGTTGCAGCAAGGCTTGCTCGGATCGTTCACCGGGAAAGTTGATCATGTGGGCTGCCGCCATGTAGCGATCGCTGCTCGCATCAAGTTGGTCCTCAGGGAGAACGAGAATGCGCAACGCCTCGTCTTGGCTGAGCCCAGGATGAATGTTATTGAAGCGATTCGCATCAACCATGGTGTAAACCTTTCTTTCTTGCCTTCTATTGTCTCATTCGCGCCCACCGATCACCCCCATTGAGACCGAGTGCTACGGAACACTGTGTACGAACGTTGCAAACAGGCTGAAATTCAAGCCAGATCGCCAAGATGACGCCTCTTGACCTCAGTACAACATGGCTCCAAGCCCTTTCGATGCACTGGTCATAACCGTGGACTATCCACGGACACCCCGAGCTGTCTCCAGCAGAACACTGAGGGTTCCGCTGGCCAGCCTGGGGCCCTTGATGGCTGGCCTGCATCTCCAGGGTGCGGTGATCACTCATGTGGGCTGCTCGGATGCGCAGAGCGGCTTGGCTGACCAACCAACCGATCCAGATCCAGAGGCTGACGAAGCTGAGCTTCAAGACACATCCACCTCCATCGACCCACCATCACAGGCGTTACCTAAAAGGGGGGCTAGAGGCCGCCGAAAGCGCTCAAGTCAATCATGAGGGCTTCACCGTTAGCTGGGCCGATAGATAACCTCGAAGACACCATCGGGCTGGCGACTTGCCTTCAAGCCAAACCAATTGATGGTCTCCAAAAAAGCTTCACTGTCCTCGGTCTCCACGACGTCGACACCCCAAGTACCCAGCTCCAGAGGCGATCCTTGGGCTGCTGGTGTGTCCTTGCGGCCTCCGAGAGCCAGGATCGTGTGGCTGATGTCGTGGCCGCATTCCCTTCTCAGCGCAGCCCATGCCTCCACAAGTTCCCCGGCCAGTGAGGCGGGATCCGACCGACTTTCGACCCTGATTCGCCAATGGGGATGGAAGAGGGCGTCCGACTGAGTGATGCTGCTGCAGAGACGGCCCAATCCCTCCGCCAGCTCAACTCCATCCCACGGCGGAAGGGATCCGCTCTGAACCTGAAGATTATGAGACAGGAGAAAAATGGTCATCCAAGCAACTAGACGCAAATCATGTTACAAGCCCCGTTCGCAGGCCAGTCGGAGGCCGTCTAGGCGGGGACAATGGACCTTGCTCTTCACCGCCGCTTTGAGCATCAAGCCCAGCGTTGTTGCTTCCCTCGTCGAACCGCTCTGCCTCAGCGAAGCAGAGGCCTCCTTGCTGGCAGCTGAACTCAAGCAGCAGCTGAGGAGCGGGAGGTGCCCACCAGGGGATCAGGTTCAGATTGAGAAAATGGTTGCGGGGCTGGGAGATCGCCGTGGCCTGATGCGTCTCACCTTCGCTGAAAGCCTTGGAGCGGTTGGGTCCGCGGCAGTACCAGCACTCTGCCAAGCCCTCCGAAATCATACAAATATGACGGTTCGGCGAGCGGCCGGAAAAACCCTCACGCTGATCGCCGATCCCTCCGCAATCCCGGATCTTCTCGCCGCCCTTCTAAACGATCCTGATCCAGTGGTCCAGGGATCCGTGGTTGGCGCGATGGCGGCAACAGGGGAGTGTGCCGTAGAGGCCCTCATAGGTGTACTTGCCAGCAGCAATAGCAGCGCCATGCATCTGGGCCTGGCCAGTTGGGGGCTTGCCTTTGTTGGAGCCAAGGCACCGGAGGCTCTGCGCCGTGCTGCGCGATCTAGCCATACCGAAGTTCGAACAGCTGCTATCGCGGCCCTCGGTGAGCAGATTCAGGCACTGGGCGACGAGGAAGCCAGGGGGCTTGTGCTTGAGGCCCTAGGTGATTCAGCTGAATTGGTGCGGGCGGAAGCCTCCACCCTGCTCGGAAAACTCCATGACCCGATCTGGGCGGCTCCCCACCTGAAGCCACTACTTGCAGACAGCTCGGTTCAGGTGCGCAAGAACACTGCGCTTTCGCTGATGAAACTCCGTGCCGTAGAGGCTATCCCTGCGCTGGAATCGGCCCTTAGAGTCGAAACCAGCGACGAAGTAAGGCCCATACTGCAGCTCTCGATCCGGCAGATACGGCAGCATCATCTGGAGGTCGACGAAGACTGACGTGCCCTCAGGTCCTCAACACGGGCCAGTGCTGAGACCACGGACTCGCGAACATACACGTCGGTGGTTTCGGCAGCAGCCAACTGTGCAAGGCAAATAGCCACATCGGCATGATCAATACTGGCCAAGGCATTCACCGCTGCAACTGCCTGGGCCTCATTCGCCCCACGGCAGACCTGGACCAACACAGGGAGGGCCTGCTCGCCAACCTGACCAAGCGCCATCACTGCGGCGATGCCCACAACGGGAGAATTATCGCGAAGGGCCGTGGTCAGGGCCTCCATCGCCTCGGGCGGGAAGTTGATGCCAGGGACGTTCGAAGCAATCTGGGCATAAGCCTTCACGCAGCTTGCTCGCACCGTGCCATCCAGGCTGGTCTGAAACTTCTCCGCCAGAGGCAGCATCGCCCGTTCACCGAAAGCGCCCAAGGCCCGGACTGCAGCCCGGCGCCTCACCACATCCTGATGATCAAGCAGCTGTAACAGTCGCGGCAGCGACGCCTCGGGATGGTGGCGAACCATCGCCAGGAAGGCCTCGGTCTGCACGTAGGGATTGGGATGCCCAAGATCCTCAAAACACTGATCAAGGGAGCAGGTGCTGGTGCCTGGGGCCATGGGGAATTGGGCCTTGGGAGAGGAAGTGCAGCCAGATGGACGGAACCATCAGACAAAAAAAGGGAGGCCTAAGCCTCCCCCTGCGGAATGAGACCGCCCTCAGGAGAGGGAGTTGATGGCGTAATCGAGGTAGCTCTTGAGCTCGTTCAGGGCCTGGGGGCTCATGTCACGAGGGGAGCAGGCGCGGTCACGGGTGTAGGTGAGGGCTTCCACGTAGGCAGCGGTGGGCAGGTTGAGGGTGCGATACACCTCACGAGCGCCGGCAATACCCCACTCGTCGAGGGGGCCGGTGCCGCCCACCACGAGGCAGTAGTTGATCAGACGCATGTAATGGCCCAGATCGCGGTAGCACTTGTCGGTCTTGGTCTGGGTGCTAGCAGCCTCGCCTTGCTGCTTGAGGTAGGGATACTTCTTGAAGCAGGCATCGCCGGCCTCCCGAACCACCTTGTCCATGCCGGTAGCCAGCTTTTCGGCGGCTTCCAGACGGGCAGTGGCGCGTTGGATGTTGCCTTGAACGGCCTCGAGGTCGTTCTGGCTGGGGAAGCGACCGGCAGCGTCAGCGGCGGTCACAACGGTGGTGACAACAGATTTCATCGAATGGTTCCTTTAGTGGAAGTGAAAAGGTGAAAGAGATGCCTCAGCTGATCAAGCCAGGGCGCTGGCCACGCGGTCGAAGTAGGACGCAGCTTCGGCCACGAGTCCGGAGCAATCGCCCTTGATGGTTTCCATCTTGCGGAAACGGGTCTCGTCGGGGTTGGTGCCGGAGGTGTTTGTCTCGTTGATGTGGGCAGTGGAAGAGGCCTTCATGATCCCAACGGCGCGAGCTGCCGACTGAAGGGGCACACCCAAAGCGATGTAGGTCTCCTTAAGGCCGTTCAGACAACGGTCGTCGAGTACGGAAGGGTCGCCAGCCAGCAGGGCGAAGCTGATGTAGCGCAGAACGATCTCACCATCACGAAGGCAGGCAGCCATGCGGCGGTTGGGATAGCAATTTCCACCAGCCTGGATCAGGCCGGTGTTCTCGCAGATCATGCCGGTCACAGCATCGGAGACGATGCAGGAAGCATTGGAGGTGATGGCGTTGACAGCGTCTAAACGCTTGTTGCCTTCGGCAACATAGTTGCGAAGGGCGGCCAGTTCACCACTGCCGATGGAAGCGTTCTTGGAGTCAGCGCTTACTACAGCGCGGGAGAAGGCGTCGAGCATTTTAGGGGAGAAGCCGGGTTTAGGGACTTTTGTGGCGCTTCGGGCACTCTCAGACCCTTTCAAATGCTCGCGATGGCGATCTGAAAGGGAGATTGAGCTTGTCCAAAGGACAGAAGCTCATGAAAACTACCCGTCCTCCCTGGCAAGGCCCTCGAATCGACGGGTTACGCAAGATTTTGTGACCAAAGCAGGTGAAACCACTGGTATAGCTCCCGCATGCTGGCCCAGATGCCTTAGCGCGCAATCGATCTTGCGGAATTGCCAGATTTCAATCGTGCTAATGCCAATGGCGCTCCAGACTGAAAAGCAGGTGATCAGTTCCCGTTGGCCGTCCTGATTGGGTTGGGCGGCTTCGTAACCTTGCTGCAATGCCTCTCTCCCTTTCATGAACGAGCCCAGCCTTCAGGAACACCTTGAATCGATCGAAGCCCTCACCGCCTACAGGGATCGGTTGGTCGCCGATGTGAGGGCCATGGGTCAGCGGCTCAAGCTCCCGATGAAGAAGGTGGACGCCACCCTCGCCTCCCACGCTGAACTGCAGCGCATTGAGGAGGTACTGACCCAGCTTTCCAGCCAGCTGGATGACAGCCGTTCTTCCTGATCCACCTCCAAGCCTGGCCATGCATTGAGGCATGCAACCAAATGACCTCATCTAGGTCGATTCTCCCGTATGTTCCAAGAAGATTCCAAAACTGACCTGTTGCCATGGCCGTCGATCTGGCTCTCCAATTGCGGGAGGGGACAAAGAAGGCCCACACCATGGCCGAAAACACCGGGTTCGTGACCTGCTTCCTCAAGGGAGTTGTCGACAAGGTAAGCTACCGCAAGCTGGTGGCTGATCTTTTTTTCGTCTACAGCGCCATGGAAGAGGAGATTGGCAAACTCTCAGCTCACCCCGTGGTTGGGCCAATCAGTTTTTCCCAGCTCAATCGTCGTCCTTCTCTAGAGCAGGATCTCGCCTTCTACTTCGGGGCCGACTGGCGAAGCCAGATCAAGGCAACGCCAGGAGCCAAGGCGTATGTGGCCCGTATCCACCAGATCGCCAATGAGGCCCCAGAGCTGCTGGTTGGTCACCACTATACCCGCTACATCGGCGACCTCTCCGGTGGCCAAATTCTCAAGAGCATCGCCCAGAAGGCCATGAGCCTGGGCCAGCACGACGGGCTGCGCTTCTACGAGTTCGACACCATCGAAGATGAGAAGTCCTTCAAAACCAACTACCGAGCTGTTCTAGACAACCTGCCGATCGACCAGCCCACAGCCGATTGCATTGTGGTGGAAGCCAACGAGGCGTTCAACTGCAACATGGTGATGTTCCAAGAATTGGAAGGCAATTTGATCGCAGCGATCGGCAAGGTGCTGTTCGGCTTCCTCACCCGCCGGCAGCGAACAGGGAGCACAGAGGCCTTCACCGTTTGAGATCATGCCACTAACTGCACCGTTGTCGATGGTGGACTTCCTCGCAGCCAGTGCCGGCACTTGGCTGACCCGCCGCGCCGTTCACCATCTGGATCACCAAGCCGATGAGGCCGGTGATTCTAATCTCACCATCGAGCCTTTTAATGCCACGGATGCAGTTGTCCAGCGGATCTGCGAAAGCCTCGGCGTGGCCCCCACACAAGTGAGTGGTGGTGCGCGGTTCTGGTGGGAAAGCAACCTCAAGGAAGATACCCAGAGCGACGACCATGCCGCTGTTCTTCTCAATGTGGTGGACGCTGAAAGCCCTCACCGGGGCTTTCTCTTGCGGGACAAGGGCTACATTGAGAAGCAGCCGGTGATCAGCAGCTACTCCTTCGCCGAAGACGGCCTGCTCACGATCACCACCCGCTACGACACCAATGTGGGCGTGGAGCGCTGCTGGTTCGTCACCGAAGGCGTCCGCATCCGTGTCAGCAGTGTGCAGTTCCTCGACGGGGTCAGCATGACGACCTACTGCACCGAGCTGCGCTGCCCCAGCTCAGCTCAGCTGGAAGCAATCCGTGCCGATGCGGAGCGGCAGTTCCCTCTCCCTTCCGAACCCCAGGCCGAACCACGCTGAACCGACGCCATGTTTGACCCTTTCCTCGACGAGCTTCATGGCCAGATTCAGGCCAGGGGTGCCCAGTCCATGGAGATCCCGACCGGTCTGGCGGAGTGCCGCTCGGCCAAGGGAACCAGTGTGATCCGCAGTTGGCTCTGGGAGTTGCCCGGCATCCGCCGCTGGCGGGTGACGCGGCTGGATGCCGGCGAGAGCCTGCAGGTGCTCAACTCCGTGGCCTATCCGGCCTACAGCAGCGATCAGCCCCTGCTCGGCATCGACCTGCTCTGGTTTGGAGCCCGCCAAAAGCTGGTGGCCGTTCTCGACTTCCAACCCTTGCTTCAAACGCCGGAGTACCTGAACCACCACCTTGATGGTCTTAGGGAACTGAACGCACAGTTTCCCGACCTCAACGGGGAGGAAACCATGCGCTCTTACGACCCGCACCAGTATTTCTCCCCCTGGCTGTTGTTCTGCCGGGGTAACGCTGATCAGGCCCAGGGTTCCCTGCCTGCCGCGTTCACGGCCTTCCTGAACTGCTATTGGGAGCTCCATGATCGTCCCCCAACCGAGACGGGGCTGGATCCCATGGAGGTCGCCCGCCTTCAGAACACGTATGACGCCTACAGCGCAGAACGAGATCCCGCCCACGGCCTCTTCACAAGCCACTTCGGCAAAGCCTGGTCAGATCGCTTCTTGCAGGAGTTTCTCTTCCCCGGCAGTGGCCAGAAGCTGGCGCCGGTTCTTCCCAACGAGATTTCCCGATGACGTCTTCCGCGTTGCCCCAACCTTGCAGCCTCGATCCCGTCGGTCTGGCTGGCTGGCGTTGGGGCCCCTTCCTCGACCATGCGGTCGCTGCCCTGCAGCCGTTTGAGCCGGCCACCTATCCGATCGAAGCGCAGTTCCTTCGCCGTGAAGGGATCACCGGTTCCAAGGCCCAGCCCGTTGCTGTCACCACCGCCACCTGGGGCTGCAGCACGGCGAAACTTCGGCAGGTGCGGGCCGCCTGCGTGGAGGCGGGTAGCGCCGCCTCGGTGCTGAACTTCGTGGCCAATCCCTCCTGTGGATTCGATCTGCCCTTCTTCGGCGCCGATCTGGTCACCTTGCCATCGGGTCACCTGATCGCACTTGACCTTCAGCCCGCCCTCAAGGCCGACCAACGACACACAGCTCCCGTCTGGGAACGGTTGCTGCCGATCTGGGAGCAATGGCAGAAGGTTCTCCCCTCAGGTGGGCCGATTCCAGCCGAGGCGGAACCGTACTTCTCCCCCGGATTCCTCTGGACAAGGCTTCCCCTGGGTGCCGATGGCGATGAGCTGATCGAGAGCGCCGTCTTCCCGGCCTTCGTGGCCTACCTCGACCTCTATCTCCAGCTGGTGGCCGAGGCCGAGCCGGTGAACGACGAACGCCGCCAGGAGCTGCTGGCCGGGCAGCGCCGCTATGTGGCCTACCGCGCTGAGAAGGATCCAGCCCGCGGCATGCTCGGCCGGTTCCATGGCAAGGAGTGGACTGAGGCCTACATCCACGGCGTGCTCTTCGACCTCTGAGTTTCGGCCTGGCTCGCCGGCAGTGCCTGAGCCCTTGCCGGCGGCTTGTGTCGTCACGTTGGGTTGCCATTGGCTTGGCGACGCGCATGGTGTCCGCGCGGTTGGGCGTCTAATCGGCCTGGGAGAATCAGGAAATGACGAGCAAGATTCTGGACTGATCTCCATGGCACACGTAACCAACCAGAGCAACACAGGAGCAGATCGTCAGTGGGAACTGATGCAAGCCAGCTTTGATGGCGACTGGCAGGGAGTGACGACCTAGTATGAGCGTGACAGCACAGGAATGGATCTGACCCGAGGAGAATCAGATCCGGCTGGATCGATGCATGCGATCCGCTTTTCAGATGCCAACACAGGTCTTTGGCATGGAACAGGCTTGAGATTTGCTTCAGGCGGGGAACGCAAGTTTCCCTTGTATAGGCATAGCTATAATCTCAGCAACAACTGTTGGCATTTCCCTAATACAGCTGGTCAGTCAAGCCTGGAAATGGATGGAAGTGTTGGCCGCGCAGGCCATGAAGTGAATTTTTTCAGCTCCCGATCCCGATCAATGCTCATTACTCTCTATGAGGGGCAGGATGATCAAACGATGATCCTGCAATCCATCGCAGCAACACCATTTCGATGCCAACGAGCGCACTTGGATCCGGTTCGAGACAGGCCAGATTCCCAGCTAGATCTATTCCAGTATGTAGCAGGTTGGCATGGGATGGAGCAGGAGTTACGACCCGGCAAGTGGCCGGCACACACACCTCCAGGTCGCCCGATCGCTGGATTCGATGCCAGCAACTTTGAAAAGTATGCCTTTAACGGTTATTTTGAGGACAATCTTTTGTGTAACCTACCAGAAGCCTTGGCACAAGGGCCATTTGAACTTAATTTTGGCTGCATGTTAAGCGCCAAAAACTTTGTGCATCTGATTATTGAATACGATGAAAAGCACCAATTGTCTCGCTGGGTTGAACGTCGTTATCAACCCACCATGGATGGCTGAGTCAGCGTGAAGCCGATTTGCTTGAGTTTGGCATTGCTCACTCTTGCGTTCAGCACACGATCCGTCGTGTCAACCGATAGCCATTTGGCCAGAGGTAGGCCAGCTTGCTCACAAAGGCGGTCCGTGAGCTCCTGTCCAGTACATTGGGTGTCATTCACTAGATTGTAAGTTTCGTCGAGGTTGTGCTCGAAAGCGAATGACACACCACGAACAATATCGTCAAGGTGGATCCAGCAAGGCACGTTTTGACCATTACGTTGAACAACGCCACCCGCCGCTGAAAGGAGCATGGCGGGAATATCACGGCCAGGCCCATAGATGCCGCCCAGTCGTAAAACGCAGACGTTGATTGAATCTGATCGGACTGACTGGATCATCTCCTCAGCCTTGGCCAGCACCTCATTGACGGGGTGAAGCGCATCCAGTGGGTCGCTCTCGCTAGTTATTGCGCCACGGCGGTTGCCATAAACCCCGCAACTGCTGAGATAAACCAGTTGAAGGGGGATTTCTCTAGGGCGTTGATGGAGCGAATCAATCAGTATTTGCAAGCCTCCGAGAAACGTTTCCCGATATTGATTTATATTAGCCTGCGAACTCTTGGAGGGTGCAAAAGACACCAGGATTCCGTCAAGATTTCCAGCAAATTCAAGGCTGCTGCGGGGATCTGTTGAATCAAAAACTACTGGCGTATCAACAACCTCGGCCAATTCAGCTAAGCGTTCAAAACGGGTTGTTGTTCCCCAGAGCTCATGCCCCTCTTGCCTCCAGGCCTTGGCAACCGCTTCACCCACGTATCCACAACCAAGAATGGCGCGCCGTTCACCTGAGGGCAGGATGGGGCGCTGCTCCTTGGCAAGCAACTGGTAAAGCGATGCCAGATCAGGGGAGAACGTCATCCGATCGTTACGTTTCGTAAAGACTAGCTGACGGAACAATGGCGTGTGTGGCAAGCGCTACAACTCCTCTCAACTCCGAGCCTTCCGGGCTACGCCTCGCGTGAGAGGGTGGCTTGAGGCGCGCCATTCCAATGCCCGATTACCAGATCACTGCAGAGGGACTGGAGGTATTGCGCGTGACCTGCCCAGGTTGCACCGGCGACGCTCTCACTCTGGCCCTGGGGGACCGGGGTATGCAGAGCTTTAAGGTGCAACGGCGCAGCGTTGAAGGACGCCAATGGTGGTTTCAGGTGACCTTTAAGCCCGAAATGCCTGGAGCCAGTGAAGATAATTCCGTCACCAAGGTGGTCAGCGTCTATCGAATCGACGATTGATATTGCGATTGACACCACGGTTCAATCACACCACCGCTACGAACGGAAATCCCTGCTGGTGTCCAGTAGCCAGCCGTATCGCTGACGTGGACCCCAAAACCTGATCCAATCCTTATCTGTGCGAGGGGGAAACGTCTACTCCACGAGCGCGATGACTGTGGCGGCATGGAATCGCTGCTGGACCCCAGCTTGATCACCCTGATCACCGGCGAGAGCTACCTCCGTAAGCGTGTACGGAGATCAGGCCGCTCCGAGGCGGGCTGATCCCGCATCGTGACCAGACGTCAATTACCAGCCAATCGGCCCACCCAAGAAGCGAACTGCCGGTGCAGGGCTCCGCGCTGCCGGCGGACGATGGCGTCTACCGGCCATTTCGCTCCGCTGAAACGGTGGGGCTGAGGGCCCGCCTACTTCGTTGACGCTAATCCCCTAGGAGCGTGTCGCACATAGCCGCACCGCCCACTTCTCCACAGACGCCCTG
>ERZ888423.1232-NODE-1232-length-22983-cov-6.072837_pt1 | contig 22983 bp, 23 predicted proteins | sample MGYA00520523_ERZ888423 | MGnify/ENA primary metagenome ERZ888423 (study PRJEB32303, sample SAMEA104408611) | aquatic metagenome | biome: Brackish water; feature: Pelagic; material: water | place: Baltic Sea | collected 2014-06-08T10:24:00 | depth 30,27 m ...
CTTCTCGGGGGGTGCGGGTGGATCAGCCCGCCGCACCAGGACCTTGGCTACCCAATCGACGCCTACCCAATCGACGAAGCGGAGGTCATCCGAGTCATCGACGGTGACACGGTCGACCTGCGACTCGATGGTTCCGAGGAACGGGTCCGCCTCATCGGAATCGACACACCCGAGTCCGTGTCCCGAACCACACCCGACCAATGCTGGGGCGCCGAGGCCTCGCAAGCACTCGGGCACCTGTTGCCGACGGGCACGGTGGTCCGAGTCGAGCGGGACATCGAAGCGCGAGACCGCTACGGCCGACTCCTACTCTACGTCCATCGGTCATCCGATGACCTGTTCGTCAACCAATGGATGGTGCAGGAGGGTTTCGCTGAGGTGGCCAGCTATCCCCCGAACGACACCTTCGAACGCCATTTCGCCGCCGTGCGCAACGAAGCCCGACGACAGAACCTCGGATTGTGGGCGCACTGCGATGGTCCCGACCAACCCCTCGACTAGGCAGCTAACGTCTAGGGAGTGACCAGCCTTCTGGAGCGCCTTGGACGACCCCACGATGCGCGCATGGTGATCATCGCGTGCGATGGCTTGGGTTCGTCCAACGCCGCCAACCTGGCGATCTTCGAATCCCTCCGCAAAGGTCTCGGCACAACAGCAGGGCTCCAGGTCCCCAGTCCCTGGGCCCGGGGTGCCGCTGCGGAATACCACGGCGAGGACGTGGGTGTCGCGCTGACGCTCAACAGCGAACACGAACGATACCGATGGGGCCCCATCACCTACGGACCATCGCTCCTCGACGGCAACGGCGGATTTCCTCGGACGGTCGAAGACCTCTGGGATCATGCCGACGTCGAAGAGGCTCGCCGGGAGTGCCGAGCTCAGATCGAACGGGCCGTTCTCTGGGGATTCGACGTGTCGCACCTCGACGCCCACCTGGGTGTCCTGGCCGGCCGACCCGAGTTCTTCGACATCTACCTCGAACTGGCAGTCGACTTCGATCTTCCCATCAGCCTTCCCGACCCCTCGGTCGACCTCGGTTTCCCGGCCCGGTCGCTGGCACAGGACGAAGGAATCCTGGTCCCCGACCGAGTCGTCGTGGTCCCGCTACCGGCCGAGGCTCGTCGCCCCATCGAGGACATGGTGCGAGACCTGCCCGCCGGGCTGACGGAACTCCATGTCCGTCCCGCGGTCGACACTCCCGAACTCCGAGGAATCACCGACCACTGGTCAGCCCGAGTGGGCGATGCCCATCTCGTCTCGCACGACCTCGCCTTTCGGTCGAGCATCCACCGCTCGGGCGCCGAATTGATCGGCTATCGAGAACTTCGCTCAGCACAGCGCAATCGGTGACCCTTCGCTGGTCAGACTGCAACTCGGATCGTTGGATCGTCCAGCAATTCGAGCACCGCCAGGAGCGGCCCAGTGGGACCCACCGGCTTGAGGTCTCCCTGCATGTAGCCAACGCTCAGTGACAGCTCTCCGTCAGCCCACGCCGCGATCTGTTTGGCGGTGACGGGAATCTCGACCTCGGGGTCGGCCCCGGTGGGAGCGACGGCCCGACCTTCCACGATCTCGAGGACGGCCCGCTTGGTCTTTCCGATGGTCACTGCCGCCACGCCGTTCAGACCAGGAGTCGAGGGCCGATCAACGGAGGCACCGATGATGGCATCGACCCAGGCTTCGCTCAAGGGTTCGGTCCTCACGCGGACACTCCCGCGAACAGGTCGACCTCGGGAAGCTTCGACGGCACGAGCGACCTGGCCAGGATGAAGTCCTCGAAGGGATAGGCCTCGGCCGCCACGTCGTCGGGCAGTCCGAACCAGAAATCGGCCGTGGGATCGACTTGTGTCTCATGGGCCAGCAACGCTTCTCGTCGCACCGAGTACCAGCGGGCTATGTCGACCTTGGTCGTGATCCGGTGATCGAGCGACCGCCGAGTGAACCACCGTTCATCGAAAGGAGACTTCAGACCCAGCCCGAGAAACGCCTCGTGCTGGGCCACCATGCGAGCCCGGCTCCACAACGAGTAGTACATCTTCAGCGGTTGCCAAGGCTCGAGATCGAAATGGCCGTACCACGCGGGGTCGGCGGCGCGATCGAACGCGATGACGCTGATGTCGTGGACCCGGAGATGGTCCGGGTGCTGGTAGCCCTGTTGATCATCGGCGTAGGTCAACAGCACATGGGGCCGAGTTTGTCGGATGATACGAACCAAGCGCCCGACCGCCTCATCGAACTCGGCGTTGGCGAAGTTCTCGGGGTGGGCATTGGGTTCGGTGTCAGGCATACCGGAATCTCGATACCCGAGCCAGAAGAGGTCGCGGTACCCGATGATCTTGACGGATCGTTCGAGTTCGTCCGCCCGGACCGACGGCAGGTTCTCCACGATCTCCGGTCGATTCATAGCCGGGTTCAGAACATCGCCGGCCTCACCCCCGGTCGCGCAGACCAGGACCGCCTCGTGTCCCTCTGACACGTACTTCGCCACCGTCGGTGCACCTTTCGATGCTTCGTCGTCGGGATGAGCGTGCACGCTGAGCAACCTTGCCATCACATTGAAGCTATCGAGCAGAATCGCTCATGTGAGCCACGAACTGCGAGGGAACCCCGTTGGCACCCGCAGCGTTACTAGGCTCGCAAGCAACCCATTACCGGAGGAACTCATGAACAGCCCTGCAGTCTGGGCATTTATCTGGCTCGCCGTCGCTGCCACGTTCGGTGTCGGCGAGATTCTGGTCGCCGGTTCCTTCTTCCTTCTTCCCTTCGCCATCGGCGCCTTGGTCGCCGCCATCGTCAGCTTCGTCGGAGCACCCATCCTGGTTGGTTGGGTGCTCTTCATCGTGGTGTCGATCCTGGCATTCCTCGCGCTCAAGCCGCTGGCCGCCCGCCTGGACATCAGCCTTCCCAATCCGACCGGGATCGGTGCCAACCGACTGGTTGGCGGGGTCGGTCGGGTCGCAACCGCCATTCCGACCGGCACGGCCTCGGCCGGCATGGTTCAGATCGAGGGTGAGGAATGGCGAGCCGAGGGCCGCGACGGCATGGGCGTTCCCGCTGGCACCGAAGTTCGCATCATCGAGGTCAAGGGCACGAGAGTCATCGTCGAGCCAGCAGATCAGACGGGTCTTCCGGGCCTGGCCTGAAACAAACCCGACCACACCCGTGGCCGGAGAAAGTGAGTTTCCCATGGGATCAACCGGAGCAGCACTCTTCGGAATTCTCCTCATCATCGCTCTGGTGGCCTTCGTGTACGTGGCGGCCGGTGTCCGCATCGTCCGGCCCTATCAACGAGCGGTGATCGAGCGTTTGGGCAAGTACAAGGAGACTGCCGATCCGGGCCTTCGACTGATCCTTCCCTTCATCGAGCGCCTGCGAGCCGTCGACATGCGAGAGCAAGTGATCGACGTTCCTCCGCAGGAGGTGATCACACAGGACAACGTGGCCGTCTCGGTCGACGCCGTCGTCTACTTCGAACCAACCGACCCTCAGCGCCTGCTGTACAACATCTCGAATTTCATCCTCGCAGTCACCAAGTTGGCGCAGACGAACCTGCGGAACGTCATCGGCGAGATGAGCCTGGACGAGGCCTTCACCTCTCGGGAGCGAGTCAACGCCGCGCTTCGCCAGATTCTCGATGACGCAACCGACAAATGGGGTGTACGAGTGGTTCGGGTCGAGATCCAGCGGATCGACCCGCCGGCCGACGTGATGCACGCCATGCACGAGCAGATGAAGGCCGAACGAACTCGGCGCGCCGTGGTGACCGAGGCCGAGGGTTCCCGAGAAGCCGCCATCACCCGAGCCGAGGGAGAGAAGCAGTCCCAGATCCTTCAGGCCGAAGGCGTCCGCCAGCGCGACATCCTGCTGGCCGAGGGCGAAGCGCAGGCAGTTCGAACCCGGGCCGAGGCCGAGCAGTTCCGTCAGGAAGTGGTCGCCGAGGGCGAAGCGCACGCCATCGAATCCGTGTACAGCGCAATCATCAACTCGGGGACCGACGATCGGGTGATCGCCATCAAGTACCTCGAGGCGCTCCAGGGCATCGCCAACGGCAAGGCAACCAAGATCTTCGTGCCGGCCGACATGAGTGCAGCTCTGGGTTCGATCGGCGGTATCGCCGAGTTGCTCCGGGGTGGCGTCGACCCCGAAGACCCCGAAGCAATCGCGGTCGTCGTCCCAACCGCAGCCGCAGCACCAATGGGCGCAGCCGCCACGCGTCAGGCGAACCGGGAGGCGGCGAGGCGCTCGCCGGCTCCGCCCGCAGCGCCTTCCAGCGTTGTCCAACCCCCCAACATGCAGTCGCCGATGATTCCTCCGCCGCCGGGCCAGCGCTACTGATCGGCCAGAGGCTTGAGTTCGATGTCGCCGTCGTCGTTCTCGGTCAACCTCCAACCCAACAACTCGGCCAACGCGACACGACCTTCCTCGGGTCCGTTGGCCAGCAGTTGATCGCCGGCACGCAGATCGACATGGCGTCGCGGCCGATACCAATAGCGGCCGTCACGTTCGATGGCCAGCACGTTGAACCCGGGTTCGATCGGCAATTCGATCTCGGCCAACGTCTTGCCATCGACCTCGGAACCTGCACCGACCGGCATGCGAACGACGATGTCGTCGGTATCACCCAGAGCGATGGCCAACACCGGATGAAGTTCGGTCGACTGTTCGATCATCCACACCATCGACTGTGCCTGATCGCCGATGTCCTCGGCCGCGGCACCGAGATGCAGCAAACCCCGTAGCGGGGACGGGTCGACCCCGTCGGTGGCCGAACGAAGGACCCAGAGCTCGAGCCGGTGGTTCATCTCGTCGAGTCGGTCCTCGAGTTGACGAACCTCGGCGGCCAAGCTCCGGTCGCGAAAGATGAGAGCCGAGTAGGCAAGTCCGACCGCGACCTCCGACAGGTTCTTCATCTCCACCAGCGTGTCGACGGCACGATCGAGGTCGGTCAGCGCAACGGTGTCGGTCACGACCGGTGGGTGCCAGGACGCAGCGCCCGCCAACTCTCGAAGTCGGGTGATCCCGTCGGGCGAACCCCGCAAGAACAACACGTCGCCGGGGTTGAGGATCTCGTCACCAGAGGGGCCAACCACCCAGCTGCGCGCCCTTCGAATGGCCATGATCCGCATGCCGGTCACGACCGGCAACTCGAACGACGACACGGGACGGTTGGCAAAGTGCGAACCGGAGGCAACTTCGACGCGATGCGAGACCTCCTCGGCCGACGTCAGATCGACGAGCAACTCGCGAGGTATCCCCAATCGGCGGGTGACGATGCGAGCGATGTCAACGGCATCGTTGGCGATCCGCTCGACGGCCGAGACAACTTGGAGAACCGATGCCATGGCCTCGGCTTCTCGTGGGTTGCGCACCGCCACGATGCACAGGGTGCGCATCTGGTGGACCAGCCCGCTGATCTCGGTTTCGAGCGCGTCGACCTCGTCGGCCATGTCCGGATCATCGAAGTACAACGCGGCGTAGGCCAGATCCACCATCAACTCGCTGGTGTCCTTGGCCTCGGCCAGCATCTCACGGAGATTTCTGGATTCCATCGAACTCGTCGCGCTCCTTCGGTTGCTTCATCATGCCACTCCCCAAACGAGCAGGACACCGACGAATGTCAGCGCCCCGACCACATCGAGGCTGGCGGACACGATCGGAATGCCGTGGTTGTCCGGATCGAGGCCGAATCGGACCACGGCCAGGGTTCCCAGGTAGGCGACGGCGGCGACCATCGTGGTCACGATCAAGCCGCCGCTGACAGCGACGAGAATCAACGTGAGGATGCCGGGAGACGACTTGTCGAACAGTGCTCCGGCAAGACCCGCTATCAGGCCGAGGAATACGAAGATGGGAACGGCCAGCCGGTAGGTGATGCCAATGTCGGTTCGGGCCTCTCCCCTGGGTAGCAGGCCCGGTTCGATGAAGCCGAGGTGCATCTTGGTCCCGAGACGACTGGAGAGAATGCCGCCGAGCGCACCACCCGTGCTGAGGAATCCAGGCAGCATCACGAGCAGAACGGTGAAGGTGAGGAATCGGTCGATCGAACGTTCGAGCGTCAGGCCCGCCACCAACGAGAGCACACCGGCCAGCAGGAGAATCGGCATCGATTCGATCACGATGCGGCGACAGATCAACAGATTCGAGCGAAAGACCGCAACGACCGCGACGAGCACGATCACGGTGAGGAGCGACGCCAGTGTGGTCGTGACGTTGCCTCGGCCGATCAGCGTGGTGGCCAGGACGAGGGCCGGCAAGGTGACGAAATCGCCCGATGCCGACACCAGCGGCGCGGTCACGTTGTCGAGATCCCAGCCGAATCGGGCCGAGCCCACCGCCAGGGCGAGCGTGATCCCGAGCACGACCAGGGAGGCGATGGTCCCGCCGAGAACGGAAACGACGACGAAATCGGTCAGGCTGATCGGGTCCACACCACCACTGCCCTGCACCATCAGGGCGAACACTTCGGCGATCAACGCCAGTCCGACCGCAGCACCCAGCGACGTTGCCATGGTGGCAGCCACGTTCTGACCCAGTTGGGAATCGAGGCGCCAACTCCACGAGAACGTCCCGGTCCGGATCGCTGTCGAGAGCCGGCTTCCCAGCGGACCGAACAGATTGCCCCGGAGTCCAATGGCGGCAGGGATGAACAGCAGCAGGCCCGGGAAGTCGCGCAGTCTCTGCTCGAAGCCGGCGATGGCGAAGCCGGTGATCAAGCTGGTGGTGGCGGACAGGAGCAAGGCGACGAGGCTTTGGCTGGCATCTGCCCTGGCCGGGCCGAGCAGCCCCCCCAACGGCCGCCAAGCGAGACGCGGGACGCTGAGCCGACCCGGCGACGGCAAGCGACGGCCAGTCATCGGATCCATCCAGGCGTCATCGTCACGAGGCTACCGACGACTACCCTCGCGCATCGTGCGTCACTTCCGCCGAACCTCCGCCCGATCCCCGGCGACTGCGCCCGTCGTCGTGATCGTCGCCCTGTTCGTGACGCTCGCCGCCTGCTCGAGCGACGGACGGGACCTGGCCGAGGCACAGGATTGGCAGACCACCACGACACGCCCGCTACCCCCCACGTCAGCGCCGCCTCAATTGAACGGCGTTGACGGCTTGACCCTCTCGAGTCCGGACTTCGAACCGGCCGATACCGCCCCCATTGACGCAACGTGCGCCGGCCAGAACGTAGCGCCAGCACTCGCGTGGTCGGGAGTTCCGGCCGATGCCGGTGAATTGGCGATTGCCCTCAGCGACCAGACCGACCCCAGCCAGCCTCTGTTGTTGTGGATGATCGTCGGTATCGACCCATCCTCGACCGGGATCGCCGCCAACAGCCTTCCGTCGGGGAGCAGCGAGGTACTGAACGACTATGGGCAACCGGGCTGGGGCAACCCATGCCTGGAAACCATCGCCGACGGCACTCGCGATCTGCAGTTCCGCCTCTACGTGCTCGACACGCCGAGCGGTGTCCGCTCCGGTGCGCCTGGCAACGAGGCATGGGACACCATCACCGCATCAGCCGTCGACTCGGCGTCTCTCCTGATGCGTATCGAGGCATCGGTCTGACCCATCAATCGGCAGCATCCGCTGCTCGCACAGCCATTTTGGTGCCGTCGCCGTAGTACCGACGAGCCCAGATGCCCGTCGATGACTCCCCCTCGATCGGCATCCGCCACGATGCGACCTCGGCATCGGACAAGGCGACGGCGTACAGGGCGCGCGGTTGGTCGATGGTGTTCTGGATGTAGCTCTCGGCTGCCTCGGGGGTGATGTATCGAGTGGCGATACGGCGGTAGGTGTCGCGCCATTCGTCATCGTGCCCGAGGTCATGGACGAGACGAGCCCGTCCCTGCACGCTGACCTTGCGGTAGGGCAATGCCGTCTCGTCGATCGCCAGGGCAATCCGATCGTCTCGCTCCAGATTGGAGCGGAAGACCGACTGGGCCCGGGGGGTGAACAAGATCTCCCCATCGTGGTGTACGAACCAGACAGGCGAGATCCTCGGCATGCCATCGCGATCGATGGTGGCCAATCGCAGGAGATGCCCTGGCTCGTCGAGAAAGGTTCGTAGTTCGGGCGGAGAAAGTCGTGGCATTCCTCGATTGTGGCCCCTCAGGGGTAACGTCGGCCACGTGAACGGCTCTGACCAGCAACATCCGGACTTCGATCCGCTCGTCGTGCCGATCAGTCCGGCGGCCACCGTCATGCTGCTCGATGATCGACCTGATCTCCACGTCCTGATGCTTCGCCGTACTTCGAACATGGTGTTCGCCGCGGACAACTGGGTCTTTCCTGGTGGTCGAGTCGACCCCGAAGACCACGCCGAGCATCTCGACCGCCTGTTCTCGGGCCTGACCGATGCCGAGGCATCGGACATTCTCGAAGTCGATCGTGGTGGCCTGGCCTGGTGGCTGGCTGCCTGCCGCGAGACCCTCGAAGAAGCGGGATTACTGCTGGCGGCCGACCATTCCGACATCGACCGCGCCGCGTTGCGACGAGAAGTCGAACAGGACGAGTCGGTGTTCGCCAACCTGCTCCTCGAGCATCAGTTGGTCCTGGATGCAACGGCAGTCGAGGAAGTCGCTCGCTTCATCACGCCGGTCGGCTCACCCCGGCGCTTCGACGCTCGCTTCTTCGTGGCCCGGGCTCCGGCCAATCAGGAGCCGGTCCACGACGATGGCGAGATCGTCGATTGGACCTGGGTCCGACCGCAGGATGCGCTCGATCGGTGGGCGGCCGGAGCGATGACCATGATGAGCCCGACCGTGCGGATGGTGGCCTGTCTGGCTCGTTACTCCGATGCCGACGATGTCATGACGGCAGCCCGACGGCGCCAGACATACCAGCGAGTACGGGTCATCGATCCCGACGGGGCCTATCAGGTCGTCCTCCCCGGTGAACCGGGGTATGAGACAGCGTTGCTGGAGATCGAAACCGGGTTTGTCCGACTCTGGGACGCGAGCCACTAGCCTAGAACCACGTGCCCCGGCGAATTCGGGGTCGTGTCCTGTCTCTGTTGCAGGCTCTTCTTGCTCGGGCTCTCCAGCTCGCCCTTCCCCCCTGAGGTTTCCAATGGCCGAGTTGTCGCGCCGCTCCGACCTGCGCAATGTGGCCATCGTGGCCCATGTTGATCATGGCAAAACCACCCTCGTCGATGCAATGCTCCGTCAAACCGGCGCCTTCCGAAGCAATGAGGCCGTGGCCGAACGAGTCATGGACTCCGGTGACCTCGAACGGGAGAAGGGCATCACCATCCTGGCCAAGAACACCTCGGTCAACTGGTCGGGTACCACCATCAACGTGGTCGACACCCCGGGCCACGCCGACTTCGGCGGCGAGGTCGAGCGGGCACTCACGATGGTCGACGGTGTTGTTCTGCTGGTGGACGCGGCCGAAGGTCCACTGCCCCAAACCCGGTTCGTCCTACGCAAAGCGCTCGCTCGTGACCTACCGGTGATCCTGGTGATCAACAAGGTGGACCGCCCCGATGCCCGTATTGCCGACGTGGTCGACGAGGTCTATGAGCTGTTCCTCGACATCGATGCCACCGAGGACCAGATCGAGTTCCCCATCGTCTATTGCGCGGCCCGCGATGGTTGGGCATCCCTCGATGCCGAAACCCCGGGCGCCGATCTCGAGCCCCTGTTCAAGATCCTGGTCGAACACATCCCGGCCCCGACCTACACCGAAGGCCATCCGCTCCAGGCCTGGGTGACCAACCTCGACGCCTCCCCCTACGTGGGGCGGTTGGCCCTGTGTCGAGTGATGAACGGAACGCTCAAGAAGGGCCAGTCCGTCGCGCTCAGCCGGGTCGACGGTTCGGTCGTCCGGGTCAAGCTCAGCGAGCTCTACCTGACCGAACACCTGGAGCGCATCCCGGCCGAGGAAGCCAGACAGGGTGATCTGGTGGCCGTCGCCGGCATCCCCGACATCATGATCGGCGAGACGCTGGTCGACCCGGAGAACCCGCAGCCGATGCCGGTCATCGAAGTCGACGAACCGGCCCTGTCCATGACGATCGGCGTCAACACATCGCCACTGGCCGGCAGCGATGGCGACCGCCTGACGGCTCGCATGGTCAAGGATCGTCTGGATGCCGAACTGGTCGGCAACGTGAGTCTTCGGGTCGGCTCGACCGAGCGGCCTGACACTTGGGACGTGCAGGCTCGAGGTGAACTGCAGTTGGCCGTGCTGGTCGAGCAGATGCGGCGGGAGGGCTTCGAGTTGACCGTCGGCAAGCCTCAGGTCGTGACCCGCGAGATCGACGGCAAACTCCACGAACCGGTCGAACGGGTGACCATCGATGTTCCCGATGACTATCTCGGCGCCGTGACCCAGTTGTTGGCCACCCGCAAGGGCCGCATGGAGAACATGGTCAACCACGGAACCGGCTGGATCCGCCTCGATTACCTGGTGCCGGCCCGAGGGCTGATCGGATTCCGCACCGAGTTCATGACCGAGACCCGCGGCACCGGCGTGCTGAACCACACCTTCGAGGACTTCGAGCCGTGGTTCGGTGAGCTCCGGACCCGGGAGAAGGGTTCACTGGTCGCCGACCGCAAGGGTCCCGTCACCGCCTATGCCCTGATCGGTCTGCAGGAGCGGGCCCAGATGCTGGTCGCCCCGACCACCGTGGTCTACTGCGGCATGATCGTCGGCGAGAACAGTCGCTCCGAGGACATGGACGTGAACGTCTGTCGGGAAAAGCAGCTGACCAACCATCGGGCGTCATCGTCGGATGCGACGGTCAAGCTGACCCCGCCCCGGGAGATGTCGCTGGAACAGGCGCTGGAGTTCATCGCCGATGACGAATGTGTCGAGGTCACGCCGATCAACGTTCGGCTTCGCAAGACCGAGCTCGATCCGACGGTTCGGGCCCGACGACTCAAGGACATGAAATCGGCCCGGAAGTCCGAAGCCGAGGCCAAGGGCTGACGACACCGACCGCCCAGGCTCAGCGGAAGTCCCGGGATCCAATAGGGGCATTGCCAGCGGGATCGCTTCCGATCGGCAGTGGCTCGATCTTCTCGGCCACGATGTTGACGACCGCACCCTGCCGTTCGACCCGGCCTCGGATCAGCAGAGCCGGGGCGCCACGCGCCACCTTGCGATAGCGCTGCCAACAGCCGACGGACACCACGATGTTCATCAAGCCGGTTTCGTCTTCCATCCCGATGAACGTCGTGCCCGATGCCGTCGCCGGACGTTGCCGGTGAGTCACCACCCCGCCGACCAGCACTTTGGCTCCATGATCGATGGTTGACAGATCGCTGGCCCGAACCGCGCCGCGAGCCTCGAGGGCGGGACGGAGGAAGATCGTGGGATGCCCATCAGCAGCCACACCCGTCGACCACAAATCGGCGAGGGCCACTTCTTGGTCGCTCATCCCCGGCAATGGGGGGGCATGAAGCCCGGTGACGATGCCAGGCAGCCGGTCGGAACCCACTGCATTGGCCACCGCCCCGGATTCCCACAGGTCCCGACGACGAGACGACGAACCGTCGGCGGGAAGACCGGCCAGCGCTCCGCTGGTCGCAAGTGCTTCGAGCTGCTCTCGGTTGCATCCCGTCCGACGAGCGACATCTTCGATCGATACATAGGGCTGACCGGCCACGATCGTCGCCGCCAGGTCGCCTCCGATGCTGCGAACCGAGTTCAGTCCCAATCGGACCGCCCATCCGTGGTCATAGCGTTCCCGCTCGATGGCATCGGCACCGGGAACCATGATGGGCGGGGACTCCTCGGCGGCCGACAGCACTTCGAGTGTGGCATCGACCCCCGAACGATTCACCTCGGGAGGCCGTGCGCCCACGCCATGACGGCGAGCATCCTGCACCAATGAATGAGGCGAGTAGAACCCCATGGGTTGGGCATTCAGCAATGCGGCGCAGAAGGCGGCCGGATAGTGAAGCTTGATCCACGATGACGAGTACACCAGGTAGGCGAAACTGATGGAGTGGCTCTCGGGAAAGCCGTAATTGGCGAAGGCGACCAGCTTGTTCCAGATCTGCTCCCCGACGTCGGGTGTGACCCCCCGCTCGAACATGCCGGCGAAGAGACGCTCCTTGAGTTGCTCCATACGGGCCCGACTCCGTTTCGATCCCATGGCTCGCCGGAGTTGATCGGCTTCGGCCGCGGTGAACCCGGAGATGTCGATCGCCATCTGCATGAGCTGTTCCTGGAACAGGGGAATGCCCAAGGTCTTCTCCAGGGCACCTTTCAACAGCGGATGGAGATAGGTCACGGGTTCGTCACCGTTGCGTCGACGGATGTAGGGATGCACCGAACCTCCCTGAATGGGACCGGGTCGAATCAGGGCGATCTCGACGACGAGGTCGTAGAACGTTCGCGGTTTCAGTCGGGGCAACGTGGCCATCTGGGCCCGGGACTCGATCTGGAACACCCCGACGGTGTCGGCATGGCAAAGCATGTCGTACACCGCTTCCTCCTGTGGCAGGGCGGCCAGATCCAGCGTGACGTCGTGATGCCGGGCGATGAAATCAACCGCGTAGTGGAGGGCCGACAACATACCGAGACCAAGGAGGTCGAACTTGACCAGACCGGCCGCGGCGCAATCGTCCTTGTCCCACTGCAGGACCGTCCGATTGTCCATGCGCCCCCATTCCACCGGACACACCTCGATGACAGGGCGATCACACATCACCATGCCCCCGGAGTGGATGCCGAGGTGACGAGGGAGGTCCTTGAACTCGTTGGCCAGATCTCTCACGTCATCGGGCAGCTCGGCATCGGCTCCCGGCGATGACGACCATCGATCGACCGATTTCGAGAAGGCATCCTGTTGACCGGGGGCGTAGCCCAGCGCCTTGGCTGCATCCCGTACCGCCGACTTCGCTCGATACGTGATCACGTTCGCCACCTGGGCCGCGTGACGACGACCGTGACGTTCGTACACGTACTGGATGACTTCTTCTCGCCGATCGGACTCGATGTCGAGATCGATGTCGGGCGGACCGTCGCGTTCGGGGGCCAGGAAACGTTCGAACAACAATCCCAGCGAAACGGCATCAGCCTTGGTGATACCCAGGACGTAGCACACCGCCGAGTTGGCGGCCGAGCCTCTCCCCTGGCACAAGATGTCGCTCCGCCGGCAGAACTCGATGATGTCCCACACCACCAGGAAGTACCCGGCGAATCCGAGGTGTTCGATGAGGTCGAGTTCATGATCGATCTGGTCCCATGCGCCCGGGACCGAAGGAGCCGCTCGTGTCCCGTAGCGCTGCACTCCTCCCTCGTTGACGAGATGGCGGAGATAGACCATCTCGGTCATGTTCCCGGGACAGGGGAAAGGGGGAAGCGACGGCGCCATCAGCGCCAGGTCGAAAGCACACTCGAGACCGAGTGCAGCGGCTCGTTCGACCACACCGGGATAACGAGCGAACCGACGCGCCATCTCGTCACCGGACCGAAGGTGAGCGCCGGCAGCGGCCGGCAACCAGCCTTCGACCTCGGCCAGGCTCCGCCGGGATCGCACTGCGGCCATGGCCGTTGCCAGACGACGCCGACCGGGATGTGCGTAGTGGACGTTGTTGGTGGCGAGGATCTCGACCCCCACCTGGCTCGCCACCTGCACCATGGCATCGTTGCGAGCACTATCGAGAGGAGTCCCATGATCCCAGAGTTCGACCAGCACGTTGGCCGATCCGAATCGTTCGGTGAGAGCCAGCAACGCTCGCTGGGCAGCAGCAGGACCTTCTCGTTCCAGCGCCCGGGGGACCGCGGCCTTGCGACAACCCGTGAGCACGACGAGATGGTCGAACTCATCGGCCGCCAACCATCGGTCGAGATCGTGCATCGAGCACCGTGGGGCACCTTTCTCGCCCGCCAGTTGCGCTTCGCTGATGAGACGGGCCAAGGCGGCATAACCTTGCGGATCCCGAGCCAGCAGTAACAGATGGGTGCCGTCGGGGTCGGGTTGCCCCGGGGTGATGTCCAGCTTGTCGATGGTGAGCTCGGTGCCGAAGACCGTCGGCAGCCCTACGACACGAGCGGCCTCGGCAAAGCGCACGACGCCGTAGAAGCCGTCATGGTCGGTCAACCCGAGGGCCTCGAGCCCCAAACGGGCTGCCTCGGTCACCAGTTCCTCGGGTGACGAAGCCCCGTCGAGAAAGCTGAAACTGGAGTGGCAATGCAGCTCGGCATAGGGAACCGAAGCCCGGAAGGGATCGATCGACGGGGCCTCGTAGGGCACTCGCTTGCGAGACCACGCCGGACTGTCCCCTCCGTCGGCACCTTCTGGCTTGTCGAAGCGTGATTGCTCCGAACGTGGCTCACCGACCGGTTTGTCCGAGAGCGTCGCCTCGATCTCTCGCCAGGAGCGTGGCGGATTTCCCCAACCCATGACCGAACTCTATCGAACACCTGTTCGATTACTCCAGTCCTCGACCACCTCCAGACGATCCCGGAATCGTTCCATGCGTCGATCGTTGGCTCGTTTCAGTGCGACCACCAGCATTCCTTCGACCGAACCGAAGCGATGGAAGATGAGAGCCTGCGCAGCATCGAGGATGACGTCGCGGATGCCACGCCCACCCCTGCATCACACGCCGACCTGACATCACTGACTCCGAAAACGGCAAACGGCCCCGGTCGAGACCGGGGCCGATGCGTTGCGAACGGCAACAGGTTGTTGATCGGGAGCGTCGAGAACTACTCGGCCACACCAGCTGCCGAGCCGACTCGTGGCGTCTCGTCCACGTTCACGACCATGCACAGAACTTCTCGATCGTCACCCAGCGTCCACGATTCGAGGGTTGGGGTCAGGAAGCTGATGTCCAGGATCGAGGTCTCGTACGGCTCACCGACGAAAGGTTCGAAGCGCTCGAGACAACCATCGGTTGCAGCAGTGCTGACCTCCTCGTCACCGGGATAGATGTCGCCCGGGATGTCGAAGGCGGCGTAGACCTCGTACAGGTGGGGAGACTCACACGACCGACCCGTGACCTCGCTGACCTGACCGATCGAGAAGTCGTCGAAGCAATCCCCTACGGTCACATCGAAGACGTCGAGAGCCTGTTCTGCCGGATCGACCAGCGTGTCCTCGGTCGCGACCGTCGAATCAGTGGTCGAGTCATCGTTCATCGAGTCATCGTTCATCGAGTCATCGTTCATCGAGTCATCGAATCGTCGTCCATCGAATCGTCGGACTGCGCGGAACTCCCCAGACCCCCGCCATCGGCAGTGTCGGTGGTGGCGGCGTCGGTGGTGGCGGCGTCGGTCACCGAGGTCGTCACCTCGTCGGCCGCGTCGCTACCGCTGGACCCACAGGCGGAAACCGCCAGGGCCAACGCGAAGGCCAGTACGAGAGCATTCAGGGGAGAAGTTGAAGGTCGCATCTCCCTATCATCGCCAAAAGAAGGACCCGATTGAGCGAATGGCTCGTCAAATCCACCACACCCCAAGAGCGCTGGCGTGACATCTGACCCCACTGCGGTCCACACTGGCACGATGGCAACGATGACGGACGCTGCTGTCCGATGGCGGATCGGGCGAGCATGGCGAGAACTGCGGCGAGGCGCATCGGCGATCAGGGTGAAGGACGCCTTCTACAGCATCGGCGAGGAGAGCCTGGACATGGCACTGGCCGATGCCCTCAGCGTCATCTGCCAGCAGGGACCGATGCGCATGGGCGAGTTGGCCGAGGCCCTGCACATCACACCCGCCTCGACCACACGGGCCGTCGCCTGCCTGGCCGACAAAGGGTACGTACAGCGCACCAAGTCAGCAGAGGATCAACGTTCGATCGTGGTCTCCTCCACCGAGTCGGGCCGAGCCGCCTACCAGATCATCGCCGACCGACTCCGCTACGGTATCGATCGGATCCTGGGCGAGTTCTCACCGAGCGAGCAGCAGCAGTTGGCCGATCTGTTGGAGCGATTCCTGCACGCAATCGACGACTTCGTGCTGGAGTGCGGACAATCCCCCAACGACCCGACCATCATTCGAGAGTAGACACTCCAGGCCTCATGTTCGACTGGCGGCCCCGGTCGAGGACATCGACTCGGCTCGCTCCAGCAACCAGAACACGACCATCGCCACCGACGCGACCGCTCCCATGATCTGGATGGTCGGGCGCAGGCCGATCACCTCGGCCAACGCACCCAACGGCAACGCGGCAATACCGAAACCTGCGAACGACAACTGCATCAAGGACTGAACACGGCCCTGGTGCGCATCATCCGACATCGCCAACGCGAGGGTGTTGGACAGCGACTGATAGGCGTTGGTCCCACCCCCTACGACCGCGATGACTGCGAAAGCCAGCCAGAACGTGGACGACAGACCGAGAGCGAACACGCCGGCACCGAAGAAGAACCCGGCGAAGAGCATGATGCGAGGTGCCTGCGCCGAATCGGCTCGTTTGGCCAGTGGTACAGATACCGCGACCGCTCCCAGCGAACTGGCGGAGCTGATCAGACCGACATGCCCGTCCCCCATGCCGAACACGTCCTTCACCAGCGCTGGAAGGAAAGCCACGTAGTTGAAGCCGAACATGATGACCACGAACGAGGTCAGCATCAGCCGACGCAGCTTCGGTCGTTGCTTGACGTACCGCACCCCGTCGGCGATGTCCGCCAGCGGTCCTCGGGTGCTCTTGAGTGCGGCCGGGTGATGGGGAAGCCGCAGGAGGGCCAACAGGCTGAACACCGAGAAGGCTCCCGACACCAGGTAGGCGCCGCCGATGCCGATCACTGCGATCCCGGCCAATGCACCGGCCAACGAAGGGGCGAACACCCGAGTGCCGTTCATGCTGAGCATGGCCAGGGTGATGGCGTTCCCCAGTTGGTCTCGTCCGACGAGATCCGATGCAAAGGCAACCCGAGCCGGACCGTAGAATCCAAAGGCACCTCCCTGGGCCACGGCCGCCAGCAGCAACATCCAGAACTGCTCGACTCCCAGGGAGACCACGATTCCCATACCGACTGCGGCAATCGTGATGACCCCCTGGCTCAACAGCAGCACCCGCTTCTTCGGGAACCGATCCGTGGCGACACCACCAAGGGGGGTCGAGACCAACATGGCCATACCGAACAGCAGGTAGGTGAGGCCGAGCGCACTCTCTCGTTCGGTGAGGTTCCAGGCCAGGATGCCCCGCAGCAGGAACTGCATCTGCACCGACATGAACGAGAACAGACCACCCCACCACAGCACGCGGTAGGCGGGAACACGCAGCGAACTGAACGCAGACGGAGCGAGAGGGGCCACGGGAGGTGGGATGGGGTCAGACATGTTCGAGGTTCAAACTACCTGTCGATCAGTCGTAGGTCGCCTCCAGATACCAGATGCCCTGTTCGACCACCAGGAGGTGGGCCGAACCATCTTCGAGGACGACCTGGAGTCGAGCGCGTCGACGATGTTCGGCAGCATCCCACCAACGCTCATCTGCCGGCCACGGACCGGCCCAGGCCATGATGCGGTGACGTCGTCGTTCGATTCCGACCAGGGCGGGGATTCCCGACAACTCTCCCCGACCACTCACAGCCACCGAACGCCCGACTGTGTCGACCACCTCGATCGACGGTGGATCGATCCGGACCCGAGCTGGTGAGGGCGGCGGTATACGACCAGGCCAGGGCTCGGTCACCCACGCCGTGGCGGTGGCGGCACGTTCGGCACCGAGATCGATGGCGGCCGCCGGCAACAAGATGACCTGGTCACCAGGACCTCGCCCACCACGACACTCAGGCACCGACACCGCTTCCGAACCGAGCAGCCCCTGAAGCCTGGCCACGGTCCGGGTGATGCCATCGGCTCGCTCGGCTCGACCACCCCAGAACCCGAGTTGGCGACCCGATGCCGGGATCACCTCGTCGGGAACGAGCGTGAGGCGCACCACCCCGGACTTGCTGCGGGCCGTGTGCAACCATCCGTCGAGTTGCCATCGGGCCCGATCAGCCAGAGCCGACGCCGACAGCGCACCTTCGTGACGCCAGAGACGAACATGCTGTTCGCCCTGTTCGGTTTCGACTTCGATGGCAATGCGCACACAGGCAAGTCCCTCGGCCTCCAGGCAGAGATGCAGCTCATCAGCCAACGCCTTGGCCACGAAAGCGCATGTCTCCACCCGGTCCGCCGGCGGATCGAACTGCCAGGTCACGGCAAGATCGGGGGCCGGCCGGCGGAGATCGGGCGGATGCCCGTCCTCGCCTCGGGCCAGACGGTGAGCTCGGAGACCCTCGACACCGAACCGCCCACTGATGTCACCGGCCTCGAGTCCGGCAAAGGATCCCAGCGTGGTGAGCCCGAGTCGGATGAGAACGCTGGTCAGCTCTGGCTGTTCGAGATGTTCGATGGACAGATCGGCCAGGAACCCCGGGCTGGCCCCTACCGGCAACACGACCGGCCCCCGACCAGCCTCCTCGGTCCGGGCAACGAGTCGAGCGGTGAACACGCCATCGGCCAGAGCGACTCTGGCCTCGCCTCGACCAGCCAGGACCGGAGTGACGACCTCGAGGACGCGAGCGGCCAAGGCGTGATCACCCCCGAAGAAGCGGGAGGGCCCTCGGGTCGGGAATCCGACAAGTCCGGGACCGGTCACCTCGATCCGAGGTGTCAACGCATCGAGGGCGACCGCCACCGGTTCGAACAATCGGGCCTCTCGATCGACGTCCCGGTCCAGGACGGCAACATCCGAGCAACGGCTCTGCGCCTCGCGTCGCCGTTGCCCGACGGCCACTCCTTCCTGCCGCGCGGCCGGCGAACATGCCACCACACGATTGGCCACGAAGACTGCGGCAGGCTCGCTCAGCGGCACCCCCCAGGCAACCACCGGCCAGTCCGGACACCACACCACGGCCGTCCGCAATGCCGTTGTTCGTCGTCCAGTCGTCATGGCTCGACGAAGGGCGCGAGCACCCCGTCGGGTCCGGGCAGCAGAACAGTCGTCGAACGAGTACGACCGGCGCGGCGACCAACCGCGTCGATCCGAAGACACCGCGCTCGAAGATGGCCGTGACCATCACCGACGCCCTGCCAACTCCCGCCCTGCCAACTCCCGCCCTGCCAACCGGCCTTCTGGGTAGAGCCGGTGAGGGTCAGATCCACAGCGGTCGGCCAACTCCGGGCACCGTCCAGATGGAACAGTACCGCTCCCTGTTCGCGGGCCCGAGCCGACAGACGGCGAGCGTCCCGAAGTCCCACAGGCCCCCCTGGAGCTATGGCAACGATGTCGAAGGCTTCGATCAAAGCACCGACGACGGTGGTCCACACCTTGGTCGGGGGTGTTTCGATGACCACCACCCGGTCGAGGCGGACGCCGAGTTCGGCGGCAGTGACCAGGTTGACATCGGGCGCTCCCACGATGGCAATCCACCCCTCGGCACCCAGCGCTTCGGCCCAGATGGCCATGGCCATCGACCAGGCCCCGTTGCCGGCCACCCCGATGCTCCAACCGGGTGGGATCCCACCCCAGATGAAGAGCGACTCCAACAACGACGGCACTGCCAGCAAGCGTTCGCCGGTGAGGGTGAGTGGCGCGATCTGCTCGATCAGAGCCAGATCAAGTGGAGGTGCACCGGGAAGCGCCATCCTCCCAGTATCGAACACATGTTCGATACTCACAACCTCGGATCAGGACAGGAACGACTCTTCTGTCGGAACTTCGACACCTGGCTTGTAATAGATGTACAGGTCCTCGAGCAGTTCCTTGAGGCCTTCGTCGTCGGCCCCGGGGAGCAGTTCGACGGTCACGGTCTGGGCGTAGACGTGAACCTTGCCCACCTTGCCGCTGTCGAACATGATTCGCGCCACCACATCGGGAGGCCGATGGCCCACGATCTCGGTACCGAGTTCGTATCGCTCGTGGCCCATACCGGTGAACGAGCGATTGGTCTCGAATCGGATGCGGCCGTGCCGGGAGGAAGGCTTCTGGATCACGCTGACTGGTTCACCCATAACGGGACCGATCGTAGCGGTCGGCTCGGCCCGCAGCGAGCGACCGGAGCCAGCCGAGTTCTCGAACGACCAGATAGCCCAGGGTGATGCTGACCACAGCGAGCACGGTATGGACCACGATGAAGCCGACACCGAAGTCGCCGAACAGGGTTCCGATGCCGCGTACGAGCCACCAGAGGGCTCCGACTGCCCCCAGCACTCCGGCCAGAGTTCCCGCCCAGGACAGGCGACCGAAGCGTCCCACCAACACCAGGATTCCAGCCGCCATGAACCCGATCGCAGCGCCGAGACGCCAGGTCAGGCTCCAGCCTGCCAACGCATCGTCGGCCAGGATGTTGCGCACACGGCTGGTCCAGATGAACACCGTCCACAGTCCGAGGGCCAGCAGCGAGCGGTTCAATCCAGGAGAGAGTTCGCGTCGATGTTGCACTGCTCCAGCGTGCCAGCAAAGTCAGCAGCAACCTCGTCGGTCACCGCCCCACCCGAAGCGATTGCGGTCACACTGTCGCTGTCCATGCTGGATGCCAGACATTGGGCCGCATCCTGGTCCAGTCCGAACTCGGCCACGAACTGCTCGACGAGCAAGCCGACGAGTTCGTTGTCGACGTCACCGTCGACGAGATCGGTGAGTTCATCGTTGCTCAAGACGTCAGGGGCTTCACCCTCGAACGGCAAGGCAGCCAGCGAATCGAAGCCACAGGCACGGAACAGATGGTCATCGAGCGAGACCGACGCCTCGGTCCAGACGTCGGATTGGAAGGTGGCCTCCTCGACCAACAGCAGATCGTAGTCCACAAGGGCGAGGGCATCATCGAGTGACCGGTAGGCCGAGGTGATGACATCGAGATCATCGACAACCTCGTCGGGAGCCAGGTTGCGCAGATCATCCAGGAGTCCCAACGCATCGGCGAGGTAGCGCTGGGCCCGCAACGGTTCGAGCAACGAGGAGCCATTGACGTCGACGAAATCGTTGAAGGCCACCGCCTCGTTGCAGAACGGGCTGTCGACCACCGTGGTCGTTGCCTGCCGGGTCGGGACCAACGGGCGGGCTGCTTCACCACTGCTGCACGCCATCAGGCCGAGCGAGCAGATCCCCAACATGCCGAGCGCAGCTCCGACGACGGTTCGAGCAGACCACATGGGAGCGCACCCTATTGCACACCGGGGTGGTGGCGGTGGCGCTGGTTCGGGGTTGGTAGCAGTCACGATCCGGCAGCTAGGTTCGTGCTCATGACCGACATCTCGATCGAAGACTTCCGAGCCGAGGCCGTTGCGTTTCTCGACGCCAATGCCACACCGAAGGTCGCACCCGGCGCCTTCGTTTGGGGCCAGGGGGCCGACGAAGCAGCCCTCTTCGAGGAAATCGATCGAGAGAAGGAGAAGGTGGAATTGGCCGCAGCCCAGGCCTTCCGAGCCAAGCGATACGACGCCGGACTGGGCTACATCAGCGGAGCGCCCGAACACGGTGGACGCGGCCTGTCACGCGACCACGAGCGGGTCTATGCCGAGGTCGAGGCGGGCTACGAGATTCCCAATCAGGAGTTCTTCGGAATCGGACTCGGGATGGTTGCTCCCACCATCGCAGCTCACGCTTCTCCCGAGGTGGCAGCCGAGGTGCTCCCGAAGATGTACCGGACCGACATCGTCGGTTGTCAGCTGTTCTCCGAACCGGGCGCCGGATCCGATCTGGCGTCGCTCCAGATGAAGGCCGAACGAGACGGTGACGAGTGGATCATCACCGGACAGAAGGTCTGGACCTCGGGCGCCCACTACAGCGACCTGGGCGAGGTGATCGCTCGCACCGATCCCGACCTGCCCAAACACCGTGGACTCACCGGATTCATCGTCGACATGAAGGCACCCGGTGTGGAGATCCGACCACTGCGACAGATGACGGGGGGCGCCAATTTCAACGAGGTGTTCTTCACCGAGGTGCGGGTGCCCGACACCCATCGCCTCGGCGAGGTGAACGAAGGCTGGCGAGTGGCATTGACGACGCTCATGAACGAGCGGGCATCGATCGGGGGCGGTGGGGCGGCCGGCGGTGGCTTCACCCGATTGAAGGAAATGGTCAAGCACTTCGGCCTCGAGAACGACCCGCTGATTCGACAGGAGCTGATGAGCATCTACATCGGTGGCCAGGTCAACCGGATGAACAGCCAGCGAGCCATGGCCAAGATCAAGGCCGGCGAACTACCCGGCGCCGAGATGTCCGGCGCAAAGCTGGCCCTCACCGAGAACATGCGACGAACCTCGGCCTTCGTCGGTCGAGTCCTGGGGCCACGTCTGATCACCGACACCGGTGAGTGGGGCACCTACTCCTGGAGTGGCTACGTCCTGGGCATGCCGGCCATGGCCATCGCCGGCGGCTCGGACCAGGTCTTGCGAAACATCCTCGGCGAGCGGGTTCTGGGCCTGCCGAAAGAACCCGGTATCGACACGACGAGCCCGTTCAAGGATCTCCACGTGGGCACGGTCAAGAGCTGACCAGAAGCCGACCGGAATCCGGTCGATTCGTCCGAGAATTCCTCAAGACGGCACCGCATTCCTGCCGATGTAGAGGGGGAAGGAGACAATGAAATGACGACCCTGACCCCTACCCCTGTTCCTCCCGTCGCCGCCTCCGAAGAAGAGTTCGTGCTCCAACTCGGGTACGCGAGCGCTGCCACGGTCGAGTTCAGTGATGACGACCTGCGCGAGCTGTTGGCGAAATCCCGGTCCAACAACATGGCCGCCGGCATCACGGGCATGCTCCTCTCTATCACGAGGGTTCCTTCCTGCAGGTCCTCGAAGGACCCAGCGAGGCCGTCGAACACCTCTATGCACGCATCCGTCGGGACAAACGCCACGGAAACGCCAATCCTGCTTTTCCGGCGCGAACACAGTCACCGCCAGTTCGAGAACTGGACGATGGGGTTCCATCGGCTGAACAATGACGCTTCGAAGCGGCCGCCCGGACTGAACGAGTTTCTGGCAACCGGTCTCACGACGACGATCACCGATGTCCAGGGCGAGAAGATCCGGAAGGTTCTCCTCGGTTTCCGCGAGGGCCGTTGGCATCGACTCGTCGACAACTAG
>ERZ888423.1233-NODE-1233-length-22977-cov-14.824492_pt1 | contig 22977 bp, 19 predicted proteins | sample MGYA00520523_ERZ888423 | MGnify/ENA primary metagenome ERZ888423 (study PRJEB32303, sample SAMEA104408611) | aquatic metagenome | biome: Brackish water; feature: Pelagic; material: water | place: Baltic Sea | collected 2014-06-08T10:24:00 | depth 30,27 m ...
TACCCCCTGTAAGGTCTTGATCTGTCCAAGGATTCTTTGAAGGCTTTGTAGCCTGCGATGAAGGCTTCGTAGAACCTTTTTTTTTTACAGGATTAGAATCAGCTTGTTGTTTTTTATTACCAACTAATACTTTAAAATCATCTATTGTTTTAGTGTACCCATTATTTTTAGATACGTTATACATAGTATTAATAGCCTCATTATTCGATGACATTAACAATTTGAATTCATCAAATGATTTTGAGTAACCTTCTTCTTTTGCCAAAGAATATAGTGTATTTAATGCTTCTTCGTTCATTACTTTTTATTATTTAATTTTTTTTGTGTGCCATTTAATGAGGTGCCATGCTATTGCCACCGCTACTCAGATTGAATTGACGAAACTTTTGCTCCGCTATTGTTAAAGACATATCTGTAGCTAATTCATTTAAGAAACTATCTCTTGTTTCTTGAGCTGATTTGTTATCTCTATTATTTACACTATATATAATTTTTCTTCCTGATGCCGTTGTAACTTCAAAATCAGTTTTGGACCCCTCTACAGCGGCAACTGAGCCTCCAAATTTCACTGCTTGATTATTAATACTCTGTAGAACGTATTTTACCTCCTTGTCCTTGAATGCTCCATACTGAAAACTGCCTTTATACCTAGGAGTATTTACTTCTTTAATGATTTTATCTCTGTATGTCTCACCACCTTGACCCTGTTCTCTAATTGCTCGTCCTGTTTTTTTCTCATAATAAGTTTGGTTTGCACTACCTCCAGAAGCCGCTAATGCCTGCTCAGTATTATCTACTCCGTGTATTTGGTTTCCTGATATAACAAAGTCTCTATAAGGAATAGGTTCTCCATTAGCTTTTATCATCGGCACGGACCTGCTACCCTTCGGTACACTTCCATTCCCATCAAATTTCAGAATAACATAACCAGGTTTACTTTTTATGTCTACATCATATATACCTTGGTTTTGTGCGGCTTGCGTTCCTAATATTTGTTGTGTTGCGGAAATTTGTTCTGATTCGTTCCCATAATAAAGTTTACCCCAAGCACCTACTGCTGAGTATTTATCTCTCCTCTCATCACTTCGTAACGCTTGCCACTGTTGCTGTTGTGGACGCTGAGGAGGAGTTGCTCCGCTAATTGCTTGCCCTTCAATAGCGACATTAAGCGCACCTCTAAGAACAGTGATTAAACCTTCTTTTGCCTTGTCCCTATGAGCCTTACCTATTGCACTATCGAAATTAGGAACAACATTACCGTCAACTTGATCAACTAAAATATGATTTTCGTCTTCTTCGCTAGCATCGAAAGTAAATGTATATTCTTTACCATTAGAAGCAAAACCACCTAAATTATTAGTCAATAAAGAACTAATATTGTATACGTTTGATAATTGGCTTTCTGCCCAAAGGTTCTCAGTATCTTCTTGCATACCAATCAACTTCGCATCTTCCTTAGTAATGTATCCTTTTTTAACCATATCTGCAATATTAGACTCGCTTCTAAATGCAGCACCACTCATAGTAGTGATTAATCCCTTCTGATATAGTGTGCCTAACTTAGCGTCAATCGCTTGGAACTGACCAAATACTTCTGCTTTGGCTTTGGTTACAGCTGATGCCATATCATAAGCATCAAATTTCCCTTTGATTCTATTTCTAAGATTATTTATACCAACTAACTTATTTGGATCAGTCTCAATTTTACCTGTCGCAGGATCTTTAAATCCAACTAGTACATTGCCTGTCTCATTATTTATTACAATTTCTGAATTGTTGAAATTACCAAACCCCTCTGCTGACTCCATCAAGAAAGACTCAAGTTTTTGAGCTCCTGTAATCGGCTTACCATCAGGACCAACAGCCGTACCTGGATTAGCCTTGTATCGTTCCATCTTATCAGCATATTCATTTTGATATTCTTGGGCTAGTGTCATCGCCTGGTCAAATCCATCTGTTAAATTTTGGCGCATTGTTATGTAGTCTTTTGGCTTCAGCTGACCACTCTTTAGTAAAGAATTCGCCATTAAAAGCTGTTGTTGAGCACCATCGCCCCCCTTTAATGCCCAGGTGTTCATATTTCCAGAGTCACCTGTTACTGTGTTCTTATAAGAGTTCATCGCTTCACGAGTAGCCCTATCTATCTCAGCCTTCTTCTCCTCACGTACACGAGCCTCTTCTTTAAGAATTCCTGAGAAGTTTGACCCAACCTCTGCCCAGTTTATCTGTTCAGAAGCATCTCTGCCTACATATCCTATCTTTGTTGCCATGTGTTAACTATATTGAAAATGGGTTAGAATACAAATCAAATATTGAATTGTTTACTGCGTATGGATTCGGCATACCTGGAGTTGCTGGATTGTTTACTGCGTATGGATTCGGAGCACTTGGAGGAGCAAATACTGAATTGTTTACTGAAAATGGGTTAGAATACAAATCAAATACTGAATTGCTTGATATATATGGATTTGGCATACCTTGACCTGCTGCTTTACCTTGTTGAGGTGCTGCTTCACCTGCACCAACAACACCTGTTACTACCTTAGATTTTGATTTAGGATATAGGCTTGGCATTGCTATTGCTTGCTGAGTTGTATTTGCCACACCTTGGATACCTGCCTGCAGTGCTTGCTGAGAAGCAAATCTCGCATCAGCAGCAGCCTGTTGATTTCCTTGAATCTCCATTGTGTCAAGCCCGACATTTATATCTCTTAGTCTTGAGTCTTCTTCAAGAATTGCATTCTCAATATTAGTTAAATCATTTGATTGTCTCTCAGCTATGTTAGCCTGACCCATCTGTTGACCTGCATATATTTGACCAGCAGCAGAGGCAGCTCCTCTATCGCTCTCAGCAGCAGCCTGAGTAATCATAGCTCCTTGAGCAAGTAGAGCCATTCTCTCTGCATTGTACGGCTCTTTCTTGATTGACATCTGCTCCGCATAGTTTACCTGCAAAGCTTTTCTAGCCTCGGCTAGTGCCTTATCCGCTTCATTCTGGAATTCGAGCTGTTTATTTTTCTCTTTATTTGCCTGAGCAAACGATACAGCAGTTGTCCCTGCCTGTATAACTAAACCTGCAATGCCTGCTATTAATCCTGCCATTGTAATTTTTTATTTAAAATGATGTGTTCAGGAAGGTCGAGATAGTCTTCAGTATAAACCTCTTTCTCCGCCTCTTCAACTGTTTCTTTATCTGTTTTATATACGCAAACCCATACGCAATCTTCATGCATATAGGCAACTCTTTGTGTTCCAATTTCAGTCATAACCTTCATTGGAGCTTTTATTCTTTTAATTTCTCCATTATCAGCTAATATAGACATCTCTCCTGACATAAAAAATGACGGATGATTTGTCTTATGTATGAAGCTAACAACTAACGATCCCTTTGGCATAAGTATTTCTCTTGTATATAAACCATCCTGAATATGATGCTCCAGAGGAAACACCTCAGCCATCTCATCAGTATTGTGATTTATTGCTCCATCTATATTTTTAATGGTATCTTTAAAATCAGAAATAGCTTCCCAAAGTATACCTCTGTCTACTGATATAAACTTTAGTAAGTCTTCAGGATTCTCTTTTTTCTTTCTGAACAAGTTAAATACTCCCATACGTATCGCAAAGATAAGAAATTTAAGGAAACGATTTCATAACTTCTGACTCAACTGTGAACAATTCTGTCTTATTTGTGTTTGAGTTTGTGATATCAAACACACAATAGTGTCCTAACACACCATGCGACTCAGCTACTGAGTTCTTAATGTATAAGAAGTACGCATCATTAATAGGGATTGGTATAGTTGTTGGAGCTGGTGTTACCACTGGAATAAATGTATTCCCATCAGTGTTTATAACTATCTCGTTTATACCTGCCCTAAGATTTATGTTGACTGCTGTAATTTGACCAGCTAGTGACGGTGTGCCGTAGTTTGGTGGCAATGAAAAGTACATCATATCGCCAATACTTATAATGTTTCCTATGCTGATATTTGTAGAAAATGATATAGTTGCTGTGTTTACACCAAATGTAACTGTCGCACTCTTACCAATACCATTCAATGATCGCAATGCGTACTCAGATGTTTGAGATGGGACTGTTCCAGTATTACGAACAAAACCATACCATGACTGCTCCTTTTTCTCAAACCACGATGCATCTATAAATCCTGAGTCTTGAATATCAGTAATTAAATTAGCTTGCCAAGAATTATCACCCTCAAGGTTTATTGTTTTAAATAACTTGTTCTCTAATGGCAAGTCATTAAATACGCTTTTCAGTGTTGAGTTGTACTGAATCCCATAGAAGTTATTTCTTATGTTGTTTACGTTGTGTCTATATAAATTACCACCCTTAAAAGTATAGAAGTAGTTATTCATACCTATCATCCAATCAGGAGTATACGAGTAGAAAGATGGGAATCCCTGCGCCCATTCCGAATATGTCAATGTGTAATCTGCCATTTTATTTTATTTATGGACATGTTAATAATTGTGATACAACTCCATTCCCAACTTCAATAATATAGTTTTGGCTAGGATGCTGAACGAGATAATACCCATCCGCTAAAACATATTCGCCATTAGGATCTGAAAATACCCAATCAAAAAGCCCAGGAACCCCGTATACTTCTGGACTGCTAACTGGGACATTATAAGCTGTATATAGTATCGGATTATTGCAGAAATTCTGATCAGGAGGCGAACTATAAACGGCAGAAATCCCAAATCCAGTTAAAGATATAGGGCATGATACTTCTAATTGAAATTCACTTGTTAAATCACATAGACTTGCAATTTCAAACATTAACATATCTGGAGAAGTTGTTATTTTTGGTACTACCATTCTACCTGCTACATAGTTTACCGTTGATACATCACTAGCAGCAACTGATATTGATTGAGTCGCTCCTGTTGTGAAGAAAGATAACCCATCATAATAAAATGATGGGACAGATGGGAATGTTACTCCAGTTATCGAACAGGAAGGGGTAAATGGAGATACAAATGTAAAATTAGCAGGAGATGATGATGCGTGGTATCCAGCCATAGGTTCACTTAACTCATTGTATGTAACATTGTTATATATTGCTCTCACACCTAAAGGTTGATTCCCAAAAGACACACCTCCAACAGTAGACTTGAAGGTTATAACAACAGCCCCAATGCTGGTGGAATTTATGTCTGTACTAATTGAGTACACTCCTTCCGCTGTATCATTTGCTATTAATATTTGGTCGCAATCTAAGTGGCATGCTGCACATTCCTCTGCAGGAGATAATACACAGCCAATCTGCTGCCTTGATATAACACCATCGGAATAATATCCATCAGGTGCACACGATGTAAGATTTACATTTGTATATACAGCTGCTGAGTTCGCTAATGTATTTCCGTCTAAATAATAAGTTGCCATTTATTTTATTTTTAATTAATTAAGATGGGCAGTCAAATGTGCTAGTTGATTGAATTGTTGCATCTACAACTGCATATGAAATTGATATAGATGAAATTGTTCCATATTTGTCAACTCCCGTTCCGCCTCCTGCTCCTATTTTATATTTAACTACATCACCTACGCTAAACGATGATGTAAGCAATGCAATCTGCTCTACGGCTGTTGTGCAATCTATAATTTTATAAGTTGGAGGGCTAGGTTCTGGTCCACCCTCACATATACAGCATACATCATGAGCTGAATCATCATCAAAACATAAATTTATTTGAGTTTTTTCTCTGTAATCCCATATTAAATACAAATATGAACCAACCGATGGCATTATAAAATCAGCATAATAAGCTGTATTCCCACTTGTTGGAGGGATTATTGGAGTTAAATTATTAGAAGCTAAAATTAATGAGTTAATATCTGTAGCATTATTCGCATACAAAGTATTTGTTCTTAAGTATTTAAACTTATCTTGAGATTGATCAAAGTTAAAATTATCTGATCCATATGTATTATTTAGCATTGTGACTGTGGCTCCATTTATAGGTATCACCCCACCACCTTGTGGTCCAGTTACTAAGTTGTATTGAGCTACTACTGGAGATGTGCCTGCTGGAAATATTATTGTATCGCTATGAATTGGAGATATAAATGTTCCAGAAGTCCATCTATATTGATTCGTGGTTTGTAATCCTTGCTCACTATTACTAGTCAGTGTGACAAGTATAATTGTTATATCATCAGCATCAGGACAGTTTACAGTATAAGACATGGCTACGCTTCCAGTTGTAGATATTGTCAACTCAGCCAAAGAAACATTTACTAAGTTTTTCAATATAGTTAACGTGCCACTTGTAGTAACGGGTCCAGTTGTATATGTTATTCCGTTATATGTTACTGTTATAGTAGCTGTTCCAGTTAATAATGTTATATTGTAATCTATATCTACATTCCCAACTAAGTTGCCTAAATCAATAGATTGATTAAATACAGCAGCTTCACTTTCTATATCTATGACGGTAGTTATACCACAATCAGTAGCTATGCTATCTTGAGGAATTGGCGTATCATTTGAAGATAATACATACTCATTCATGTATGGGTCAAATCCGCCAATCTTTTGCGTATTGAACGATTCATTAAACAAGTCTCTGAACCAAGTTCTCATTCCTTGATTTGATATTGGGATCAACTGATCATTAGAATATGAAGAGCCTTTTAACTGTATTACAGCCCCACGTTTTGCATCTGTAAAGTATTTATCTGCTCCCCATTGGACAAAGCTTTCAGGGTTATGTGATATTCCGTATTCTTCAATTCTAGCCACTTGCTGACCAAGTATCTCTGGCACAGCCATAAGCGTACTTTGTACGCCTGGGCTTTGAAGTATTGTTTTTCCTTGAAGCACATAAGATATTTTATCCTCTTGTAAAGCAAGGATATCAGTCTCTCTGGCAAACATCTTATTTATAGGACCAAATGATTGGTCAAGTGATTTATAATTAAGTAAGCCAAGGTTAAACTCATTGAGCCTATTTATATTTGACTCTTCATTGTATATACCACTATATGTTATGTCGTAATATCTTCTTGTTCTTCTATAGTCAAGTTCTGTTGTAGCATAAACTCTATTACCTAATGATAATGCCTTGCCTATAATTGAGTCTTGTATTTTATAACTTTCTACTCCATTTCCAAAAGCATAGCAGTTAAAAAAATCAGTATTAATAATGGCTGGAATATTTGCAGCTATATCTTGGTCTTGCTTATTACCCATATGCTCACCATCGCTATTTATATCAAATACCTCAGATGATTCGTACCAAATATTTGGAGCTGCATCTAATGGTTTTGTCTCAAATACAACGCTTGCTCCTGCTCTAATTATAACAATTTGAACTGAGTTGTATGTAACCTTTTTTCCTTTTGTGTACCCAAGTATACCATTCATAACCAACTGATACGGACTAAAAAAATGGAAAAAAACATCTAATGAGTTGCAAATACCAACAGTTGGATTTACTATAGGGTCATAGTACGCTACTGGAGCAGGACCACTAGTCGAAGACGATGTTGAATTGCTGCCATTTAATGTTAATGCAACATTATCTCCATCCCACCATTCTTTAAAACTATTGTAATCTTGAGATGCTGTTAGTGTGTTTTCGTATTCATAATGTTTACCAGCAACATTATACTTCCCTTCCCTATCACTTTTAAAATTGAGGTATATTGATGACCCAGCTGGAATTGGGATGGGGATAATTACGCCTGGGTTATTCGGGTCTACAGTAGATACTGGATAGGATACATTAGCACAAGGTGCGTTGGTAGTATTGTTTTTCTTTATTCCGTATGTTATATAATTTGGTATGCCCCCAGTATTGTTAATATCTGTACTAAAATTATTTGATTGAATCTTAATATACACTCCAGTTGGAACGGGAATTGGATTTCCATATTGATCTTGTGGAGCTGGATCTAAAAAGTCAGCAGCGTATGCTTGTTTATCAAGAACAGATGTATACGTACAAGTATTTAAAGCTCCAGTAGTATCAACTTTTACAATAAGCTCATCGCCCACTTCAACCTTCTGAGAGTTCTGTCCTTCAAGAAGGAAATAGTCAGCTCCAGTTATTGAGTCTCTAACAAAAAAATTAGAGTATATTACTTCATATAACTCTTTATCAGGCTTTACCACAAATTTATACCTCTTAGCCCAATATGGTGCTTCTTGAATGGCTGGAATTGTTACCTGTATTCTATTTTGGTATTCTGATGCTGAGCATGGTACGTGTATAGCGTTATACTTGCTTACCAACGGAGTTGATGATCTATTAAATTCATCCATATACACCATTCCAACCTCATAACCTCTATTGCTGTGAAGGCTGGTTGGGTTTCCGTTCTCTGAATATATCGCTTGAGCATCCTCCATTTTGTAGTATGCGTATACGTTCTTCGTAATTGTTGTGAATAATGGATCGTCAACATATCGAATTGCTGGAATCTGAAGAGAAATTGTATCACTACCAGGGCTAGAAAATATCTGAATTGGCTGCCCAGCTGCTGATATTCCACTTTCATACTTATAAACCGTTGGACCTCCTCCTGCGAGGGTTTGTTCTATTAAGCAGTTAAATATATCTGTAAAAGTAGTACCAGAGCAAGAATTTGCAACAGTTTGTATCGTCCCTGGAGGGTTAGGTAAAGCTGTCCCAATCTTTTCAACAAAGTCAGGATCTATTGATAAATCATAAACGCTATTAAAGTCTTGCTGCAGAATATATGAAAAATTTATAGTTGTTGGCTGTTGCTTATCTATTGGAGATGGAAGGTCACCGTTGTACTGAGCCCAAGTATATCTTATCTCAAATGAAATAATTCCACCAGACACAAGGCTTTGATTTGCTACTGAGAAATCAAAGTTTACTTTAGAACTGGGTACTGAAACCGACCCATTAATTGAATAATTTGCACTAGAAAAAGAATGACTTATTTCTACTTCTCCAACTTCAGCTGACAACAACTCTGCACCATACTCTAATCTTGTTGAGGCTCCATACTGATCAATTAAATCATATCCATCTACGTAGTTTCCGTACATCATTCTGTTTCCCATAACAGTTTGAGACTTAGATAATAATGGGACATTGTCGTATAGTCTTAGTATTTCCGACTCACTAAGTATTGTAAATATTTTACTATTTTCAAACTGAAAACTATAATTAGTATTATTAGATAAACCATCCTTTAATTTGTTTACCTTATCAATTACTCTAATTATAGGGGAGTCCATCTCTTTAAATAGTAAATCAATAGACTTCACTAATGGTCCTCCTGAGTTATAAGTTACAGAAGCCATATTGGAAATGCCTTTCATTCCATCATTTAAAGCTGTTGCTGAATTATAAGAGAAATAATTTGGTATAAATGCTGGCTTACTCCACTGAGATGTTGCTGAGTATTCTCCATCTGCGTACTTGTATCTATACGCAAAACAAATAAACCTATCCTCAAGATAATTATCTTGACTAGAGGTAGCCATTGGCGTAACACCTGGAGCAGCCACTGGTGGTTTTTTAATAACAAGTATTGACTCGTAAGAAAACTGATCTACTCCAGCTATTGGGTTGGCGTAGTTATTATTTATATTTATCTGTCTTGGAGGATTATAGTCATCTGTCCAATACAATAAATTTTCAACTTTATCAACACCAGTTATCAGATACTTATCACTAAAGTTTAAGGTGCTACTTGTGGATGTTCCATCTTGTAGACTTATTAAGTGATATATAAGAACAAATGTATTTACATTGTATGATACAACTAAATCTATTTTTCCAGTAGGAGATGGTGCAAAGTTTTCATCATGGACAAACCAATAGATTGTCTCATTCGTGCCGTCATCAAATGCCCCTATACATTTAGCTGAAGAGCTTAATGGAGTTCCGTTATATTCAAGTTGGGTAAGCCCCGTATTACCCTTAGCGTTTTCTATAACGCCTTGTTCGGATTCTTCGGTTGAACCCATCCTAACATTCAAGGCATCGATATATTCCCCATTTGGAACAAGGCGTTCATCAACACTCTTGTTCATTTTGCCTAACGAAAAACTTCTAGTTAAATTTGCCATATTATTTTAGCCACTTATTTTGACCCCTCATATTCATTAATAATCTTCCTGGGTGGATATTACTAATTCTTATTTTAGCATTTCTTAACAATGCGGTCTTTCTTTTTCTAACTCTATTTATAACATACTCTTGAACATTAAGTTTAGAGCTTAATAAAGCGTACTCAATAGCAGCATATATATAATCTTCAAACATTTTATTTACAGTAACTATGCTATCGTCACCATTCTCCATCCCGTCTGATACATACTCAAGAACAACTAACTCACCTTGTATTCCTGAGCTGAAGTTAATTACACCGCCTTTTTTATTGATGCTAAATGTAGGATTAGCATTAGCTGTCTCAGTGTTTAATCCGAAACTTCCACCAATACTTTTAGAGAAATACCAAACCCCGTTATCATTATACCCAGACATACCGTTATACGGTGATAAGCTGTTTAAATATATAGTTGGCTGTATAGTAAATATTCTGTCGTAATCTAATTGCGAGAACTGAGGAGACAATGCGTTTCCATCTTGGTCAAATAATATCTTGCCAGTGTTATCTTGCAAGTATGCCGATGACCAGTTTGTTTGTATGTTCTCACTTAACGGATAAAGTATGCCTTGTTTTTCAATAGAGATTCTAACCCAATTTACATAGTCTGACGGCAAGATAAATCTCAACTGATCATCAACACTAAGCTCTAGTATTTTAATTTCTTTAAATGCATCATAGTTCAATTCTTGTATTGCTCTCTTTGCATGGAATAGTATCTTAAATCTTTCCTCATTGTTCACCAAGCTATGGTTTCCAGAGTACATCAACATAAAGTTATTTACTACATCATATAGAGATACATACTGAAATGAACCCCAATTAGCATCTTCAGGCTGAAGACCCCCATTCTCATAATACTGATACTGCGATATATAACTCATAAACTATTATTGTTGAGATTGATTGTCAACCTGTTCTAGGCTTTGTCCAAACTGAACTGCACCAACTTCACGTATTGACATACCTGCATACTGAAGAATTTTACTAACCAAGTCAGGTTCGCAATCTAATGATAATTCAAAATCCTGATAGTCAGGTTGTGATTGATCAAATGTAGGCTCTCCATTTGTTAAGGAAACGAATGTCCACTTCGGAGCTTTTGGGTATCGTATGTACTGAGATACCACTTGACCAATATTATTTATTGTAGATGGAAATGCTGTAAGAGTAATTGCTTCTTCCGTATAAGCAGGGTATGTCAGTGTTGGCTTAGTTAGCTTTGAACTATTCAACATTGTTATCTTGTTGTGAGAAACTTTCTCTACTTCGCTCGTCTTGTCATCATATACACTATACGATATACCTGGTACATTCCAAGGAGTTAAAGTTATGATGCTGGCAGTCGTTGTAATGGACGTTTGACTATTTACTAATGCAACAGTCACATATTGAGTAATACCTCCGCTAACAAGCCCTATGATGTCTCCAGCTTGAACTCCATTTGTTTGAAATGTAGCATTTGAGTCAATTAATTCAAGACCAGCACCAATAGCCGTTGTAACTCCACTTGTAATTAAATCAGAATATACTAATACTTTGTTCAGTAAGTAGTAGTCATCACCAGTTGTTGTAGGGGATGGAAGGTAATATGTATTGTTAATTGTTGGTTGAAGTGTGCTTAAACTCAACGGGCTTGTGACAGAAAAAATATCAATCAACTCCTCTATCCCTTTAGTGATATTGGCATATCCTTCGCCAGACTGCCTAGCGTTCTCCTTGTTTATCTGATAGTTATACTGATAAAAATACGTCTCGAACAAATCTAACTGCGACTGCTTTGCAAATAAATTGAAATCAGAAGGAGAAATGTACCCGTAATTATTTTTATTAAGTATAGATAATACTGTATTTCTAACTGAGTTAATCATCTATAAAACATTTTTTACAAAGATAGCAAAAAAAAAGACCCAATCATTTTTTGGATTGGGTCTTGTATTTTAATTGTTTTTCAGATATTATAATAGTTTTTCAAGAATTTTATAAGTATCTAAACCACTGTCTGATTGCAAATATGACACAACAATATCCATTGGATTTTCTCCGTATGGAATGTTTAGCATTTTTGTTTTGTTTGAATCTATATTAAACCACACTTCCTTGTTGCTCTTTCTGAACGTAAGGAATCCTTTTTCAAAAATTAAAGAAACAGTTGATTGAAACTTTAATGCTGGGTCATTTACAGCACTTAGGAATGTACGTGGATCATTTTTAGCAAATACCAAGATATCTCTTTTTAATTCAGCTGTAGACATCTTAGTTACATCTCTATTAAATAATACTCTTGATACCATCTCTAATTGGTCAACACTAAGTTGTCTTGCTTCAATAAGAGCATCAACTTCAATATTTAATTTGTCAACCTCTACTGAGGCATCTTTCTCCTCATTAACCTCAATGAATTTAACTCCATTCAGTGGGTGATAATAAAGAAATTGTTGCAGAACTGGATTAGTTCTTGGAACAGATAAGAACCCATCCTCAAAAGTAACTGGCTCTAAAATTGCATTCCCATCTTGTTCATCCTCAAAAGGAGTTTTTTGGTTTCTAGCATAGCGTAATGCTCTGTTAGTCCCAGACTCTTCATCAAAATATAATAATGGAAATTGCGCTGAGTGTCTCGTTGGAATCAAAAATGATAAAGGAGCTTCAGACTTTGTTAATTTGTAAACCTTGTCGGTTAATACTTTTTTTTGTGCTTTCATTTGATATAATTAAAATTTAAAAAAATAAGGGGGCAGACTGCCCACCCCCTTTTATTAATTCCTCTTAGTTTTGGAACAAGAAGAAGTTGTTTGCACCTAGTGTACATACTGCTCTTTCAGACAAGAAGTTAACCTCCATTGCATCAAGATCAGATGTTTCTGCACCACCTGCTGAACCTGTAATCCAAGTTTTGTAACGGCGATCTTCAGTTTCTGAAGCTCTGTAACGTACATGTAAGAATGGACGTTTTGCGTTCTTACCAAGGATTTGGTCATAAACAGTTGTAGATCCAGCTGGAACTAACAATCCGTTTACTTTACCTGAACCAGCTGCTGTTGGCAAACCACCACGCATTGTTGGATCGTTCAAGTATTTCCAATCAGATTTGTAGAAATCGTAACCTCTACGGAATCCTGAGAACCCTAAGTTCAAAGCCATTTCTTTGTCGTTTTCAAACAAACCATAAGAAGTACCGCCTGCTCCATAAGAGTTTTGTGCAGCTAACATATCATCGATGCTAAAGCTAAATGCTCTATCAACAAATAATGCGTTTTCTTCAATTGATCCTTGTTTGTCAAGACGAGATACGATAGCATCGAAGTCAGCCAATGTTGTTGGATAACCACCACCCCATACGTTTCCACGTTGGTTTACCGAATAGAATACACCTTCAGAACCTTTGTTACCAACATCACCAGCAGTTGCCGCAGCACCTGAACCAGTTTCAGCAGGAACAGCTTCGATCATTGCAGTTTCCAAGTAGTCATCGAAACGCAAACGAGTTTCGTGCTCTGACTTCATGTACCACAAATAACCATTAGCACCATTCTCAGTTGTTACTTCAACCCATCCGATTTGAGCCATATCAGAACCTGATACTGCATACTTATCTTTGATGATGATTGGAGAGTTCTCGAAGATCTCATCGTCAGCTTCCAAAGAACCCTGCATTCCATTTGTTCCTTTTTTGAACTCAGAACCATAGATGAAAATTGACCATTTATCTGTAGCTGTTGCATTTGTGATACCAGCTGCATTGTAGAATGCTACATCAAAAGTACCAGCTGTAGTGTTTACTGCTGTTACGATTGCTTTGTAGTTAGCTCCACCTGCGTTAGCTGTGATCATAAGTGTTTGACCAGCACGAACCGCAATAGCACCTGATGCAGCTGGGTTCAATGTGTCATTAACTGTGAATGTCGCAACATCTGAGTTTGTAAGAACTGTAGTTGTACAGTCAACATACTTAGTATGTAAACGACCTTGTTCTGCCCATTTGATAAGGTCAGAGTTAGTCGGCATCTCTGCTCCTACCATACGTAAGAAAGAAGATACTGTTCTGTTACCATATCTTTCGAATTCTTTTTCGTAAGTATCTGGTAAATATTGATTTAAGAAATCAAAATTACTAATGTAATTTGACTTCAAAGGAACTTGTTGTGCACTTGGCTGCAATTGGTATCCTGGTACTGCTTGTACTGACATAATTTTTCTTTTTAGTTTTTATTTTTTACTCCTAATTTTTAGACCTCGACCTGAGTCTTGTCCAATCTCCCTAATTGTCGTTCCCCCCTTAGCAATATTTTGAGGTACATTCTGCTCAGACATGTTTATGTTTTTAGTCTTACGCATAACGTCATCAACTGCTGCTGATTTGCCTTGCTTATAAAAGAACTCGGCAAATTTCTCAGGGTTCATTGCGACTGACAATGCTTTGTGGTATCCTACAGGATCGACTAAGAGACCATCTTCACCTAAAAACTTCTTCGTAAAGTTTGAAGGATCACTATGAATCTTATTCATCTCAGCTGCATCACCTGGGGTAAAAACAAGTTTGTTATCGTCAAGCGTGAACTCAAAACCTTTGAACTCACTTCCGAATACTTCACTAGTCTTTTCTTTAAACCACTGCTCCTTACGTTGCATTTGCTCACCCAAAGACATTGACTCTTTAACATACTGGTTGTATTCCTCGATCTTTTGTTTATCTTCATTAGAAACAGAAGCACCCATTGACTCAACAGGAGCTTTGTACTTTTCCTTTTCAGATTCAAAATAATCTTTGGCTTTAGCAACCATTTTCTTTTTAGCTAATCTAGCTTTTTTAATTGTGCTATCATCGTCAAGGTCTTCATCATAATCATATTCATCCATCATAGATTCAATATCATCTTGATCCAACCCCTTTTCGGTAATAGTCAAATACTCTTTTAACAAGCTGTCTGGACTTACTTCATCTAAATCTCTATTTAGTTTTACAAAGTCTTCAATCCCACGCCCTGTTTCTTTTTTATATTTGAAATAAGCAGAGACATCTCCAGGTAGCTCTTCAGCTTCCTCTCTTTCTCTAGTTAATTCTTCTATAGAGTTGATCTCTTTTCCGTATCTATTTTTAATAAATGAAAGAACGTCTTCTTCTTTAATCTCATAGCCATCATTAGGCTCATCAAGACTTATTTTCTCATCGGCATCGACATTATCTTCGCCCACACTATCCGAACCGTCATCATTAAACTCGCTATCATGCTTATCTAATAAAACTTGTTCAACCTCTTGCATTGATTTCTGTTCAACACCATCTAATTCTCTTACTTTAATTTCCATATTGAATTTAATTTAATTACAAAGTTACTTAAAAAAATATTTCCCTTTTAAAATCCTATCTAGGATTGAATTCTGCTAAGTCAAATCCATCAAGACTATCCTCGTTTGATTCAAAGTTCAATGGTGGCAAATTATTTTTTCGTTGGTTAATTAATTTTGATTGTTGAGTATTCTGAATACCAATCCTTTTATCCTTAGCTTTCTCTTTATCTTCTTCTCTTTTATTTTGAGCAGTTACCTCTATCCCTCTAAGTTGCATATTAAGATTAAACTCTTCTTGCATCAACTGAGATTTCAGCATAGCTTCTTGTTTCATTTTTTCTATTTCAAAAGATATCTCAGCTTGCTTAAACTGCATCTTAGATTGAGTTTCCATTTGAATTTTCTGCATAGATGCTTCTGCCGCCATCTGTTGTGATTGTTGTTGAAGCTGACCCTGCATTTCCTGTTGTTGCTTAGCGATCTTCTCTTCTCTATCCTGCTTAGCTTTCCGTTTAAGCTTAAGCAATTGGTTAGCAAGCTTAATATTTCTCATCTCACGAATATCAATAGCATCCTCAAGATTAATATCGCCTTTAGATAAAGCCATATTTATATTCTGTTCAAGCTGAGATCTTTGCTCTTCATCTGGAGATACTTCGATAAAAATACCAAAGTCATGGATATATAAGTCTTTAATGCTATTAAGAATATTTATGTTGTATTTTCCGATCTGATTTATGAACTCATCTTTAAAGTCAGCGTATTCTAATATATCAGCAATTCTATACGTTAATGCTTCAGCTAATGTTCTATAGATATATAGACTTGAATCAAGAATATGTCTAGTAGCTGTATTTGAATTCAGCGCAGCTAACTTTTGGATACCAACTAATGCATTAGGATCTGGCATACTTCCATCTCTAGCTTCATTAAGACCCGTCACCTGTCTTATCTGATTAAGGTAATGGTTATAGTTTCCTAACAGCATCTGAGTTTTTGCAGCTCCAGAGTTTGCTGTAAGCTGAGTAATTGGAACTTTTGCATTATTGTAATCGCCATCTTGAGTGTACGATCTACCAATAACGCTACCTGTCTGGAAGTATAATCTTAATGCGTCCTCTGGACTATACGCTGCACCTGTACCGAGGTCAACTTCATTTAAACCATCAGCATCAATAAATACCCCATCAGGAACAACTCTTGATATTACCTGTTGAAGTTTTAGGTGAGTCATCTGAATCAAATCAGCAAATGGGATCATTCTTCTCGTAAGAGACTCAATAACACCTTTGTACATTCTTGGTGCACAAGCTACATAATTCGCCATTGCATACTGACTAGCTGACTTAGGTCGAACCATATTCTCAGCCATCTTCCACTTCAATAGGTAGTTAGTTCCCATTACCATGACTCCCTCATACCATACATCGATAACTTTAGAAACCTTTTCAAAGTTTCCTTCCTCCATCATTTCAGTAGGTGGGTTGAATGAGTCATCCTTCTCAACCATGTTTGTATTTCCAGAATCAGTAATCTTTTTCTTGTATACAACATTCTTTGTTGTCTTATAGTTAAAGTATAATAACGTAGCTGTATCATTGTTAAATATATCATTCTGATACATCTGAGATGTATTATAGTAGTCTGCCCAGCTCTGACTATATTTTGAAATTTCTTTCAAGTCATCACTTGTTAAGGTTGTATCTATTTTTCTAAGCTCATTTACAGATACTGTCTTTACCTCACCCCAATAGAAACAATCCTTGAAGTTTGGGTCTTCAGTATAACTATATACAACATTTGCTGGATCAACATAAGATATTTTTACTCCGTCACCCATTAAGAATTCATGCTTCGCTATCCCTATACCAAGTACAGTAATATCATAGTCAATCCTTTTTCTGATGTCATCATAATGACTGGCATCAAATAATGTATTTATAGCAGTTTCCTCAGCAATCTCAATTGCAGGCTTATAGTTAAGCTGCATATACAATGAAAGTTCTTCGTCTGTGCTAGGGAGATCATCTGGATCAGTCATAAAGGGATTAGCCCCAGTCTTATCCATAATATTTTGAAGAATAGGCTTGGCAACCATCTGTCCCTCAATCATATCTTGATAAGAGCTTCTATTATTTTGAGACATCGCATCTTGAGCGTATGCCTTAACTTTAAATAATCTATCAGACATTCCGTTTACGACAATGTCAATAAATTTAGGAAGCACAGGAATTGGTGTCCAATCTAAATTAAGATAAGACAAGTCACCATCTACAGATAATTCATTCTTATATTTCGCAATCGACTGCTCTCCACGAGCATATAATCTTAATCTATGAAATTCTTTCCATTGACTATAGTATCTGCTACCACTTCCGTCTTTTTTAAACCACTCATATTGAATGGCTTGACCAATCTGAAGACCGAATTCATCGCTTGATTTCACTGAGTCTGAGGCAAACTGATCAGGAAACGCTGAAGATGTAATGTTTATTTTAACGTCTTTCATCTAATTATCTCGCTTATTGTTCCTTTATTACTATACCTTGCAAAGTTAATCTTTATTTTTGATTGTTTTTTCTGCGGTAGGTAAAGATTTTTCTGTGTAGCCATTATAGCTAGCCCAGAACTAATAGACGCATCATGCTTTGTTCTGTCTGAAATATCAAACTTAGCCCAATCTTCTAATGTCCTAATAAATATCATATCTCCCATATCTCCCACATCTCTATACGTTCCGTCATTATCCATGCCTACGTACTTTTCTATGTATGATTCTATAGCTGATGCGTGAGCTTGTTTAATATCCTCACTAGAGTTAGGTATTCCACCCAGTTCTTTTTCTGTCTTAGATAGATTTGTGTAATGTTTATCTGGTCTGTTCATACAAAAACCCCTATATCCTCTATTTTTAAAATGGTAAAGAAGTCTAGGTTTATTGTTCTCAATAAGTATCGGCATACCATAAAAAACACAAGCCATCAATACGTCTTCATAGAATATCTCAGCAGTCTGTGGTCTAGCTATATATTCCAAGAAAAAAGTATTAACTGGAGCTTCATCCATATGGTATGTAGTTAACCCATGAAGAGCACCATTAGATCCTCCTCCTCCAACCACACCTGATATGTCGTAGCTATCACACCCAAACGCTCCTATATGATCATTTCCTGGAAACTTAATCCCATTCTTAACTATGATCTTATTTTGCATGTGTGCTTTTGGATTCCAGCTTATATAAAATCTTCCACTATTATTTGGACTAAATATTACCTTAGTATCATTTATGCCATCCTTCCAAGAAAATGAACCTCTGGTTACGTGATGGTCTTTTATTAATGAGTCATTATAGTCAATTTGCTGGTATATCTTTGTTAAGTTGAATAGGGATAGTTTGCTCTCGTCTCTAAATGCATGAGACTCTGTTCTAGGAAACTGTCTATAGAATTCATTTAATGCATCAGCATCGTTCTTTAGCGAATCTACCTCAGCCTCCCAATAGTCAATAGCACCATTGTGTATCATCTCATTGTCAATACCAAGTACAGGTTTCTCAGGTCTACGGAACACTGGCATACCATATCTATCAATAAAGCCCTCCATATTCCATTCCATCGGAATGAACAACGAGTACAGACCACTCTTAGTCTGACCATTCATATTGCGATTATTTACATTTGAATCCTCATATAGCTTCTTGAAGTTATCTCCACCCTTTGACAATGCATTTGATGTCGAACCCATCATACACTTGCCAATAATTTTAGATCCTAAACGTAGACAGGTCTTTGTTACCCTCCAGTTATTAAGAATATTATTTGGCTTAATCCACTTGCCACTTTCGTCATGAACCAGTAGTAGCAATTTCTCACCATCATAGCTATTATCATCTGTATTTTTCCAATCTATTGTTGTGTCAAGACCCTCGACATCATCAGCCTCTTGGGTATACATATTTTTTTTAGTAATCTTTGATGCAGGAATTCTAAACGCCAATTCAGTCTTTGGCTTATCCATACCATCTTTTATAGGTTTAAAGAAGAATGGAAGCCTATTTGTTATAGGGACAACCTTATCGGTAAACATCTTCTTAGCATCAGCCCCTGTCTTTGAAAGTATGCCAACCCTTGCATCTTTAGCAAGCGTTCCTATGTTAGAACACTCAGAAGAACTCATAAACGAAAATCCTGAACGTCTAATCTTCAAGTAGTCTATGCCGAATGATCTATTATCTGCTCTGCATGCTTCCCAGTAGATGTAAAGAACTCTGTTTGCTTCTCGATAATCTGGGTATCCAATATCTATACTAGCCCATTGTAGGTACATATAATGAGCTCCAGTGATGTAAGTTGGAACTCCATTATTCATAAACCAAACACCATCCTCTCTTTTGTCAAATTCAGACTCTATGTAATCAACCCATCTATCCTTAAACTCTGACGGCTTCTCATTCCACTGAAATATTGATTGAATCTTTGATAGCTCATTAGGTAGTTCAGATCTTTCCCAATACTGATCCTTCTTGACTGAACTTCTTTGTATATATTCTTTTGGAGTTTTTGGTAACGCAACAACAAGACCCTGTATTGATACTATATCTCCAATCTCACCTGTCTTAGATATAACAATAACATCATACTTCTTGTCGTATCCATACGCCCAAGACTTAGCCTTATTCTTGCTTGATATAACACTATTAGGTATTACATTCTCAAGCTGTATATATAAACTATTTTGATCTTCGTTCTGCAAATCCTTGTTTTGTATATGTCTTACTTACTGGTCCTGATGCTGACTCTATAGCTTCTTTCTCGGACTCTATCCTACTTAGTATCTCAAATGCATCAAATATAGCAAGCTTCTTAGTAGCCGCTGCGTTTTTTAGTCTATCCGCTGACAATGCATCTTCGGGGTCAATCTTTATAATAGACTCCTTCGCAACTTTTATTAATTGCTCAACAGCCGCATGACCAGCTTCAATTATCTTTAACTTTATTTCCTTTGAATCCATCGCAAAATAATTTAGGTATAACCATACTTATATGGTGGTCGTACATTCTATAAAGTTTCTCTCCGTCAACATTAAACTCATACTCAGTCCCAGGCATAAAAGTAACCAAGTCACCTGGCATAACCCCCTTGCTTTTTAAGTAATCATTCGGGTACTTCATCTCACCTATAAGCGGCTCTTCACTTAATGGTTTAAATATATATGAATCAACTGGGGGAATAGGTTTAATGAAGCAATATCTATCGTATGCATTCCACTCGTCTCCATTGTAATACATAAAGAACTGTTCGGTATCAACAAAGAATAGGTCATCCTTGAAATAGCTTCTGCCACTTCTTTGGTTTCCTCTCATGTCATTATAGAACTTAAATACATTATGGTGAACAAGAAGTATGTCTCCAGATTTTATATGACCATCATATCCAATCGGAACATCTATAACCTCTGCATATCTATTTGAGAATTTATGGTCCTCCTCGGATGTGCTTACAATGAGATCTACGTTACCAATTTTTTTGATATTACTATATCTCTTGCCATCAAGTGGTTTGACTATAAAGTCAAATGGTGATTTCATTAATTTAATTTAATTTATACAACCACTAAGATACCACTTATATGGTACTAGAAGTTTATATTGTACTCTATAGATACTGGGACTGTATCTGTGAATTCTTTCCACAACAGTATCTCGTCATTTTTCTCAATCCAAATCTTTATATACATTGTATTGATATCTAACTTTATCAGGTGTATTTTATAAGACGAGCCAAGCACCTGCTGACCCACTATGTAGTGCATCGCTCCAGACTTGTAGTCTGGTCCTATAGATATTTTTCTAATATCCATATTAGTTTAATTTCTGTATATAAATTGAAGCGGAAGGAATGGACGACCATGCAGAAGCTGATTGAGTAATTAAACTACCCTGATTTACTCCTGCTAAATCTCTCATTATCTCAAAAGTACCAACTGTTGCAGGAGATGTAACCTCTATAAGTTCAGATGTTTCTAAAGGTAACATTTCATTTGTATTAGTTAAATCAACTCCTTTTGTTATTCCATGCTGTAAAGAATTAACTAAAAATCTATATAAAAAACGACAAAAACCACCATTACTACCTATTCTTTGAACATTTGCATATCCGCTTAAGAAATAAGTACCAACTTCATTAAATCGAATAAGTCCATATTCATCAATTTGCACAGGATCAGAAACAGTACCTTGCGCAGATCCAAATGTTACCTGAAGAGGAACTCCTAATCCAGAAGGAATCTGATTAACAAAAGATGACGCTTTTAACACTGAGGTTAAATTTACTGGCTGTACAGGAATATCAATCCATTCTACATTTGTTCCAACAGACGATAAGACCTGACCAGTTGTTCCTGAAAGTCCACTTTCATCTGTTAATGTTCCAATAACAGCTAATTCAGAGAATGTACTAACCCCAGATAGTGTGATATCTTGAGCTGATGTATTTCCAACAGACAAGACTTCATCTAAAGTAGATGCTGGAGTTAATCCAACTATATCAGATATTAAATAGTTACTTGTTACTCCAGATCCATCTTCATCAGTTCCTATAACTTTATCTAATAAGCTTGGAGTTTGATCTAATGGGTACGTACTAATCTTTGCCATTTTCTTTTTCTTTTTCTACGTATTCAGAATTTTTTACTTCTCCTGTTTGAATATTAATAACTGAATCCTTTCCATATTTCTCAATAAGTAAAGCTTCCTCTGTAGAGTATACTTTTTTCAATTCATCTACTTCTTTCATCAATGAGCTTTGTGCCATAACTGTATCAGCAAGCTTCATTTTTGTTTCATTAAAATCACTTACTAATTTTCTAAATGACTCTAACTCTTGTTCTGATAATTTTATCATAATAATTTATTTAATTTGAATTTAATATCACAAAGATAATACAATATTTCTTTTACTTATTTTATACACCTACTTTAAAATATAAATTAATAATCCACTGAAAATTGCACTACCTATTAAGGCTAAGTTTTTTTGTCGCTTAAACTTTTTTAAATCTCTGTCCCTATCCTCAATATCTATTTGCAGAGAGTTTGTCTCTATTTCTTGAAACTCGATGATTTCCTTTAAACCGAGTATCGTTTTGTCCTGCATGAATACAACGCTTTCTAATGTCTTAACTTGCATCCGTTGCACTTCGATAAGGCTATCCTGAGTAACAACTATTGTAATGGTATCTTTGCGCTCTTTTGCTTGTAAGATTTGAGTAACTAAATTGGTATTTTCCCGTTTAAGCGGTTTTAATTCCGCACGTTTAATTTCGGTCTTTGCCTCTATTTCCTTAACCTCTTCTTTGCGCTCTTTAATCTTCTCCTTTATAACCTTGTCTTGTATTGGTTTTTCACATTGCTTACAGTTGGAAATATAACCCAACAAAAAAACCACACAAAATAATATGAACCATCTTAAAGTGTTCATTGTCCATTTTATCTTATATAAACCAGTTGACCTCATCATAATGTTATATCAAAATTAAGTAATTAAAGTTTTCTAAAATC
>ERZ888423.1236-NODE-1236-length-22958-cov-49.209143_pt1 | contig 22958 bp, 20 predicted proteins | sample MGYA00520523_ERZ888423 | MGnify/ENA primary metagenome ERZ888423 (study PRJEB32303, sample SAMEA104408611) | aquatic metagenome | biome: Brackish water; feature: Pelagic; material: water | place: Baltic Sea | collected 2014-06-08T10:24:00 | depth 30,27 m ...
GTGGACCAGAAGCGCATCCAGCACTTGCAGTTGCTCACCTTCGTCCAACCGCTGAAAGGGTTTGGCATCGCGCAACGCTTCCAACCCTTCCTTCGTGACCGAGAAGGCGAGTTTCAGCGGACGTTCCACGCGGATTTCGCGATACCCAAAGTCAGTCGAGGCAAAGATTTTTGATACATCGCCCCAGTCGCCATCACCATTCAGCATCTCGGCATAGATGCGAGCGATCTCGTCACACGCCTCAACCGTGATTTCGCGCCGCTTGGACCCCAGCGACTTACGCATGGATTTCCAGAACCGTTCGCCGCTGGCGTCGATCAGTTGCACCTTGCCGCGTCGCGCCACATCTTTGCGATTGGTCAGCAACCAGACATAGGTCTGAATGCCGGTGTTGTAGAAGAGGTCAGTCGGCAACGCGATGATCGCCTCGACCCAATCATTCTCTAACATCCAGCGACGGATTTCACTCTCGCCAGACCCGGCACCACCCGTGAACAGGGGCGACCCGTTCATGACGATACCGATGCGCGACCCTTGTTCGTCGTTACGCATCTTGGAAATCATGTGCTGCAAGAACAGCAACTGACCATCCGAGATACGCGGCAGACCCGCACCGAAGCGCCCGTTCTTGCCCAGCGTGTCCGCCTCGTCCTTGATCGGGTCGGCGTATTTCTTCCAGTCCACCCCATAAGGGGGGTTCGACAGCATGTAATGGAAGCGTTTGCCCCGGTGGGCGTCTTGGGTCAGCGTGTTGCCGAAGGCGATGTTCTCGGGGTTATGCCCCGTCACCAGCATGTCGGATTTGCGGATCGCAAAGGACTCGGGGTTCAGTTCCTGACCGAAGAGTTCGACACGAATGCGCGGGTTCAGCGCCTTCATCTCCATCTCGGCGATGGACAGCATACCGCCAGTTCCCGCCGCAGGGTCATAGACCTGACGAATGACGCCAGTGCCCGTCAAACCATCTTTGTCGTTGATCAACAGCAGGGACACGATCAGACGGATCACCTCGCGCGGGGTGTAGTGTTCACCCGCAGTTTCGTTCGAGATTTCCGAGAAACGGCGGATCAGTTCCTCGAACAAATACCCCATCTCAAGATTCGAGATCGCATCAGGATGCAGGTCGATCTGACTGAACTGGTCGAAGACGCGGAAGAGCAACCCGGCGTCGTTGAGGCGTTTCAACTGATCGGTGAACAAGAACTTGTCGAGGAAGATGTCGCGTACATTGGGCGAAAACTTGGTGATGTAGTCGATGAGGTTTTTGTGGATGTCCTTCGGGTCCTGCCCCTTGAGCGACGCAAAGGTGAACCGCGACAGGTTGTAAAGGCGCATGTTCTGACCAACGACGCCCGCAAGCAGGGTGTCCCGCGCCTCATCATCCATGTCTTCGGGTAATGATGACGCCATGTCGAGGACAGCGGGTTTGGACGCTTCAAGGATGCAGTCGAGACGACGCAGCACCACGAAGGGCAGGATCACCTTGCCATACTCGGATTACTTGAAGTCGCCACGCAGGGTCTCAGCGATGGACCAAACAAATGCACTCAGGTTCTTGATATCGCTGCTCATCCAACCCTGCCTAATTCCAGAAATTACGCCCACTTTGAGCAAGTTGGCAGCAGCGGTCAACGAAAGAGGGCAGGATTTTCCGTCATTTCGGGTCCGAAACGGTCCCTGCCCCGCATCGAGAGCAGCAGATCGAACCGAGTCCCGCACGGCGCTCTCGTGACACGAAGCAGTTTATAACTGTTTACAACTTTTTGTTCGACAAAATCCGACTATCAATTTTCATCTAACTTACTGATTTTATTTGATTTTTTGGTGCCCCCAGAGAGACTCGAACTCCCGACCCTCTGATTACAAATCAGATGCTCTACCAGCTGAGCTATAAGGGCGACGCGTGCGTCATACGCCATGCTTGCGCGGGGTGCAAGCGGGGCGCGCGGTCTGTCCGGAAGCGCCGTTATGGCGGTCCGTCGTGGGGCCGCTGTGTATCGCCGTGGTCACATGGCATTCGTACTTGGCGGGCTGCATACCGAAGAATGGCCTCAGGTTTGCACCCGGCCGATGGCGATCCGCGATCAGCACCGGGCGGGGTCGACCAAACACCTGATGGGCTGATGGTTTTTGATCTCTGCCTCAGCGCATGCCAAGCGCTTCCTTGTAGATCTCCAGCATTGCTTCCTCTTCGGCGATGTCGTCAGGCTCGCGCTTGCGCAGTGCGATTACCTTGCGGATCACCTTGGTGTCGTAGCCGCGCGATTTCGCTTCGGCCATGACCTCCTTTTGCTGATCGGCTATGTCCTTTTTTTCGGCATCCAGCCGCTCGATACGCTCGATGAACTGGCGCAGCTCTTCGGCGGTAACCCGGTAGGTGTCGGGGCGGTCGGCAGTTTCGGTCTGGGTCTCGTCCATCGGAAGTCTCGCAAGGCTGAGGGGCAAATCAGGCACAGCGTCTAGCGCCCCGACCGACCCGCCACAACCCTTGCCAGCGCCAGGATGCTGGCTTAGGTCAGATGCCTGATGGTACGGAAAGGATCTTGCGCATGGCAGCCCTAGTCTATGTCGGAACCGGCTTGGCGCTGATCGGCATGCTGACGTTGGGATATTGCATCTGGGCTGCCGTGTCCGCCAAGCGTTCGGGCCTTGCGGATGCGGAGCTGCGCTCAAGCCTGCAACGCATCGTGACGATCAACATGGGGGCGCTGCTGGTTTCGGTGCTGGGGCTGATCTCGGTGGTCATGGGCATCTTCCTTGGCTGACCACCGCCCCAGCACCACCGACAGAGCTTTCGCATGAGCGCGATTGACGATCTTCCCCCCCTGCGCTCGGTCATTGCCAGCCATGGGCTGACGGCGAAAAAGGCCTTGGGGCAGAATTTCCTGCTCGATCTGAACCTGACCGCCAAGATCGCGCGCGCGGCGGGCGATCTGTCTGGCTGCGACGTGCTGGAAGTGGGCCCCGGCCCCGGCGGCCTGACGCGCGGATTGCTGGCCGAAGGCGCGCGCCGCGTCGTGGCCATCGAGAAAGACGCGCGCTGCCTGCCCGCCCTTGATGAGATTGCGGCCGCCTATCCCGGCCGGCTCAAGGTGATCAATGCCGATGCGCTGACGCTCGACTGGGCCGCACATCTTGGCGCGCCCGTCAAGATCGTGTCAAACCTGCCCTATAATGTCGGCACCGAGCTGTTGGTGCGGTGGCTCACACCGCCCGCATGGCCGCCGCTGTGGCAATCCCTGACGCTGATGTTTCAGCGCGAAGTGGCAGATCGGATCGTCGCTGTCCCCGGCTCAAAGGCCTATGGCCGGCTGGCCATCCTTGTGCAATGGCGCACCACAGCGCGCATTGCGCTGAGCTTGCCGCCCGAGGCATTCACCCCGCCACCCAAGGTCCATTCCGCCGTCGTGCATTTTCAGGCGCTGGCAGAACCACGCTTTCCCGCCGATCCGGCCGTGCTGGAACGCGTGGTGGCCAAGGCGTTCAATCAGCGCCGCAAGATGCTGCGCGCTGCCCTCAAGGGGCTGACGCCCGATATCGAGGATCGCATCCGTGCCGCGGGTCTTTCGCCAACGGAACGCGCCGAACAGGTCTCGATCGAGGGGTTTTGTGCGCTCGCCCGCGCGGTGGCGGGCTAAGCTTGCGTCATTCTACGGCTTCTTGCGGATTGCCGCCCGATGTCTCGTCAGAACCCGACGTCTGTGTGCCTTCACCGGGCTTTTTGGGACGCCGCGACCGGCTGCGCTTGGGCTTGGGGGCGCCTTCGGGTGTTTCGACAAGACCGGCTGGCGCATCGGGTTCGACATCGATGACCGAGCCGAAAGCCCCAGCCGCATCCGGTGTGCGTGCCGCTTCGGGCTCCACACGGGGCTGACGCGGGGTCGGCGGCTGGAAATGATGCTGGAAATGCGGCTGCGCCGAGGGTTGCGCGTATGGTTGCGCCTGTGGCGGCATCTGGTCGCCATAGCCGTAGCCATCGGTGCGATCATCCCCGTCACGGGCCGATCCGCCCTGCATCTGCGGATTGCGCGCGTCTTGCTCGCGCATGGCCTCGGCCAGAAGCCGCAGATAATGCTCGGCGTGCTGTTGGAAATTCTCGGCCGCAACCCGATCATTGCTCAACTGCGCATCACGCGCGAGTTGATTGTACTTGTCGATGATCTGCTGCGGGGTGCCGCGCACCTTGCCCTCGGGCCCGGATGAGTCGAACACGCGGTTGACGACATTGCCGACCGAGCGATTGCGGTTCCCCTTGGACCGCGAGCGGTTCTTCGATGATCTCATGTGCTGTTTACGGTTCCAGTTGTCCTGGGTGGGAAGCGGTCCGGGCCCAAGGGCCGGAAACGCTCGTCACCCGCACCGGCGCTTTGCGCGTGACGGCACGGAATGTGAGGTAGAGCAGCGGTGGAAGGTAAATCGGCCAATCCATTCGCACCGTCGAATAACCATGTGGCGCGGGCTCTGACAAGACCCAACTGCACGAATTTCGGGCCCCAAGCCCCGGATTTCGCCGATTGGCCCGGAATTTGGCCCATTGCGCCATTTCAGCCACCCATCCGGCCTGACGGCTTGCGGCCGGATACGACGCGGTCCTTGCCATTGATGTCGGCATGCAGCACCACATCGTCAAGCCCGGCCGCCCGAAACAACCCGGCCACGGCGGGCCCCTGCGCCTCACCGATCTCCACCAGACAGCGCCCCCCGGGGCACAAAAAGGCGGTGATCGGGGCCAGGATCGCGCGATAGGCCGACAGCCCATCCCCCCCCGGTGTCAGTGCGCCGCGCGGCTCCCACAGGGTGATCTCGGGGGCAAGCCCGACATAGTCGGCCTGGCTCACATAGGGCGGGTTTGACACCACCAGATCAAAGCTCCCGTCAAGGCCCGCCCACCAATCGGCCTGCACAAAGGCCAAGCGCCCCGCAACGCCATGGCGCTGCGCATTGTCGGCCGCCACCGCCAGCGCATCGGCGGAGATGTCGCTGGCCAGCCCCCGCGCCTCTGGCCGTTCGGCCAGCAGCGTCACCGCGATGGCCCCGCTTCCCGTTCCCAGATCGATCAGCCGCGCAAAAGGTTCGGCCAAGGCCAGTTCCACCAGCGTCTCGGTATCCGGGCGCGGCACCAGGGTCGCGCGCGTCACCCGAAAGCTGCGCCCAAAAAAGCCCCATTCCCCGAAGATCTGCGCCAGGGGTTCGCGCGCAAGCCGCCGCAGCACCATTGCATCGGCAGCGGCCCGGGCCGGCGCGGGCAGTGTCGTGCCCCCGGCCACCCCAAGCTGCGCGGAAGACCAGCCTGTCGCCTTTCTCAAGATCAGACGCAATTCCCGCGCCGCTACGGCGGGCCCGATCACGGGCGCCAGCCGCAGCGCCGCATCCGAGAGCCAACCATTCACCGTCATCGCATCGCCCCTGCCATCATCTTTCCCGAAATACGCATGGCCCGCCACGCCCCCGGGCGAAAGGCCGGCAGCACTGCCTGACCTCAGCCTTCCATCTCGGCCAGAAGCCGCGATTGCGCATCGGCGGTCAGCGCGTCGATCACCTCATCGAGATCGCCATTCATCACCGCATCAAGCTTGTAGAGCGTCAGGTTGATCCGATGGTCGGTCATGCGGCCTTGCGGGAAGTTATAGGTGCGGATCCGTTCGGATCGATCACCCGTGCCAACCTGCGCGCGCCGGTCTGCGGCCATCGCTTCGGCGGCGCGGCGGCGCTCTTGATCATAAAGCCGTGCACGCAGCACCTGCATCGCGATCTCGCGGTTGCGATGCTGCGATTTCTCGGAACTGGTGACCACGATGCCGCTGGGCAGATGGGTGATGCGCACTGCCGAATCCGTGGTGTTCACATGCTGCCCGCCCGCGCCCGAAGATCGCATCGTGTCGATGCGGATATCGGTCGCGGGAATGTCGATTTCGACCGCGTCGGCCTCGGGCAGGACGGCGACAGTGGCCGCCGACGTATGAATGCGCCCGCCCGATTCCGTTTCCGGCACACGCTGCACCCGATGCACACCGGATTCGTATTTCAGCCGCGCGAATACTCCCTCGCCTTCGATGCGCGCGGTCACCTCGCGGATGCCGCCCAATTCGGTCTGCTGCAGATCGACGATGTCCACCTGCCAGCCCTTGGTCTCGGCGTGGCGCAGATACATCCGCAACAGATCGCCCGCAAACAGCGCCGCCTCATCCCCGCCGGTGCCGGGGCGGATCTCGATCATCGCGGGCCGCGCATCGGCGGCATCTTTTGGCAAAAGCGCCAGTTGCAATGCCTTTTCCGCCACGGGCAGCCCCGCGCGCAGACGCGGCAGTTCCTCTTCGGCCAGACCACGCATCTCGGGATCGCTCAGCATCGCTTCGGCCTCGGCGATGTCGGCCAGCAGGCGGCGCCATGCGTCGATCTGGATGACCACGGGCTTGAGATCGGCATATTCCCGACTGATGCGCGCAATTTCCGAGGCCTCGGGGCCCGCGTTCAATCGCGCCTCGAGATACTCGAAGCGTTCGGTGATCTGGATCAGGCGGTCCTGTGGCAACATGGCCGCGATGTGACCGCGCAACGCCGTGGGGTCAAGGGCCCGTCTGCGCGCGCATGGCGGCGATCCAGCGGTCCATGCGGGCCGTGTTCACACCCATGTCGGAATATCCAAAGCGCGCGCGCGAAAACATCTCGATCCGGGTGCCGTCCCCGACCGGCACCAGCCGCACCGAAATCGCATCGGGAAAGCCCATCACCGCCGAGCGCACCACATAGGTCACATGACCCGACGCCGGATCGCCCGCGATGATGACAGCCCCCTCGGACGCTGCCACATCCGCAAGCATGGCCGCGGCCACCTCGGGGCTGGCCTCAAGAACGGGGGCGCGCGCGCCCACCCGCAGATCATGGTTCGGGCGGCCGGGCGGCGTTATGTCGGCGGGCTCCACATGCCATGTGTCGGCCGGCATCGGCACCACGCGAAACCATACCGCGGCTGCCAGAACAACCGCCAGACCCACAGCAAACAAGATCAATCCCACGCGCATGGCACCACCTTCACCCTGCGCCGCCGCGCGTCAAGAGGGCATCCCGCGCCGCCTGCGCGATGATCCGTTCTTCATCGGTGGCCATCACAAGGATCGGCACCGCCCCCTTGTGGATCACGGCGGCATGCGCCGCATTGGCAGGGCCATCCACCTCCAGCCCGATGAAGGCCAGCGGTTCCAATGCGCTGGCACGGATCGGCGCGGCGTTTTCGCCGATCCCGCCGGTAAAGACCAGCGCATCGATGCCACCCAGCACAGCCGCCATCGCGCCGATCTCGCGGGTCAGGCGGGCGGTGAAATAGGCGATGGCATCGGCCGCCTCGGGCGCATCGGAGGCCAGCAACACCCGCATGTCATGGCTGATCCCCGACAGGCCCTTGAGCCCGCTTTCCTCATAGAAAAGCCGCGTCAGCGCCGCAGCATCCATCCCCTGCCCCAAAAGATACAGCACCACACCGGGATCGAGCTGGCCCACCCGCGTGCCCATCGGCAACCCGTCGAGCGCCGAAAACCCCATGCTCGAGGCCACCGACCGCCCGCCCGCCATCGCACAAAGCGACGCCCCGTTGCCCAGATGCGCCACGATCACCCGGCCTTGGGCCAGATCGGGATGCGCAACAGCCAATTGTCCGGCGATCGAGGCATAGCTCAAGCCATGAAAGCCGTAGCGCCGGATGCCTTGCGCGTAATAGCGGCGGGGCAACGCATACATATCCTGAACGCGGTCATGGCCCCGATGAAAGGCCGTGTCAAAGGCCCCCACTTGAAGCGCCGTGGGAAAGGCTTTGCGCGTGGCGTGCACCCCGGCCAGGTTGTGGGGCTGGTGCAGCGGGGCCAGTGGCGCCAGCGCCGCAAGCTCGGCCATCACCGCGTCGTTCAGCACGCGCGGCCCGTCGATCCCGGCACCTCCATGCACGATCCGATGGCCAACCGCCGCGATCTGACGGCCATCGCTCAGGGCCTGCAGCGCCGCGATGATCTGAACAAACCCGCCCGCGTGATCGACAGCCCCGATGGCATGGCCCCTGCGCTGGCCCGCGGCAGCGATCAACACATGGGCGTTGGGCCCGATTGCGTCGATTTGGGCGCTGGCCAATTCGGCCAGGGTGGGCGCGGCCGCATAGAGCGCGCATTTGATCGAGCTTGAGCCCGCATTCACCGTCAAGATCAGCGGCATCTGATGCTGTCCGCCCAGATGGCGGCCACCGCGCAGGACGCAAGCCGCGCGCTGTCGCTGTCGGCGCGACTGGTCAAGATCACCGGCACCTGCGCCCCCATCACCACCCCCGCCGCTTCGGCATGGGCCAGAAAGGTCAGTTCCTTGGCGATCATGTTGCCCGCCTCCATGTTCGGCGCGACAAGGATATCGGCCCGGCCGGCAACCAGCCCGGTCAATCCCTTGACCCGCGCGGCGCCCGGGTCGACCGCATTGTCCAGCGCCAGCGGCCCATCGACGACACCGCCCGTGATTTGCCCGCGCTCGGCCATCTTGGACAAGATCGCGGCATCCAGCGTCGATGGGATCGAGGGCGTGACCGTTTCAACCGCCGACAAAATGCCCACCTTTGGCGTCTCGATCCCCAAGGCACGGGCCAGATCGATGGCGTTTTGCACGATCGACACCTTGCAGTCCAGATCGGGGGCAATGTTGATCGCGCCGTCGGTCACAAACATCAGATGATCGAGCCCCGGCACATCCATGACAAAGACATGGCTCAGACGCCGGTTGGTGCGCAGCCCGCCATCCTTTTGCAAGATCGCATGCAGCATCTGATCGGTGTGCAGATGCCCCTTCATCAAGGCCCGCCCGCGCCCGTCGTGGATCATGGCGACCGCTCGCAGCGCGGCGGCGCGGTGATCGGGCACGGCCACGATCTCGATCCCGGCAATGTCGGCGCCGGCTTGGGCTGCGGCGGCGGCGATCTTGTCGGGCGCGCCCACAAAGATCGGCGCGATCAGGCTGTGATCGCGCGCCCGCACCGCCCCCAACACCGCATCGGGGCTTTCCGGACAGATCACGATCGTGGGCAGCGCCGGCAAAGGCTCGGCGCGGGCCAAAAGTGCATCGAAGTGCAGATGCGATTGCACGATCAGGCCCGGCACCACGATATTGTCGAACTGGCGCCGCGCATCGGGGGCGCGCACGACCACCTCACCCTCCGCGACCAGCCCGCCCGGTCCCTCGACCGATGCCGCAAGCTGCACGGCGCGCTCGCCCAGCTTTTGGGCGACCCGCACCCGCACCCACAACGTATCGCCAGCCTGCGCGCGCCCCACAAAGCGCAAGGACTGGCTCAGATACAACGACCCCGGCCCTGGCAACTGGTTGCCCACCACCCCCGAGATCAGCGCCGCCACCCATGCCGCTGGCGCCACCGCCTCGGGCAGGCCATCACCATCGCCATCCTCTGCGGGCAGATGCATGGGATTGAGATTGCCGCTGCAATGGGCAAAGACCAGAAAATCCTCGGCCCGGCACAGCCGCGACACCTGTGCCTCCTGTCCGATCGTCAGGGCGTCATAGGGCGTGCTGATCAGGCGGGTCATGGTGGCTCCGGTGCGGATGTTCTTGCGAGACCCAAGCCTAGGGCCCTGGTGGCGGCCAAGCCTTGACATACATCATGCCCCCAAGGCCGCCGGCCCCTGTGCGTGCAATCCATTCCCCTTTACTTTCGACAGCAAACAGCGCATGATCCCTTCGCTGTCTCTACTCTATCGACCCCTGTCTTTCGCCCCATCGGCAAGGCTTGTGCTCTCGATCTTGCATGGGTGACGCCGGGCTGCCGCATGGTGCGGGCAGCGTGAAACTGACAGGAGACACGGATATGGCCACTGGCACCGTGAAATGGTTCAACACCACCAAGGGCTACGGCTTCATTGCCCCCGATGGCGGTTCCAAGGATGTTTTCGTTCACATCTCGGGCGTCGAGCGTTCGGGCCTGACCGGCTTGGCCGACAACCAGAAGGTCAAGTTCGACCTCGAAAAAGGCCGTGATGGCCGCGAAAGCGCTGTGAACATCGAGCTGATGTAATCACGCAACCCTTCGGGTTTCGGGACAGGGCGCGCCAAGGGTTGCGCCCTTTTTCGTTGCTCGGATCAGAGCCGTCACAAGCTCCAGCCATGCACATGCACGTCGCGCCCCGAATGCGCCCTGAGGATCGTGACCGCCATATCCTCATGCGTCTTGTCGCGCAGACGCACCCATAGCAACAGCCCGCCATGGTCGATCTGGGTGGCGTAATACGCCTGATGCGGTTTGGCCGCGCGGCGCGCAAGCAAGACACCCAGCACCGACGCCGGCACCCCCCCGATCGCCACCGCCGCGATCGATGCGGCCAGCGTGCTGGCCGGGCCCACAATCGCCGCCAACGCGATCATCGAGCCCACATAGAAAAAGCCGCCCGCAATGCTGCCTTCCAGCGCGCCGATGGCATCCTCGGATACAAAGGCCGCACGCGGTGCGTTTGGGTCATCGGCCAGATCATCGGCCCGCCAATAGGCGCGGCCCAACTTTTCCTCCAGCACGTCGTGGCGTGCCAAAAGGCTGATGTCATGGCGGCTGAAGCCACGGGTGCGCAAGTCGTAGAATGCCGCCTGCAGGTCCTCCACCCGGTCGAACACCGCCACCGCCTCGGGCAGATCGATCACCGTGATGGGCCTTGACGGGTCTGGGGTATCGGTCATCGGGGCCTCCTGTCGCGCCATGTCCAACATGGCTTGCGCCATAAGGGCCAAACCGCGCGCATGTGTTGATGCCCCGCAAGACCCGACCAAACAAAACCCCACCCTTGAGGCAGATCAACGCGGCCACACCGCCGCCATGCCACAAGGCCAACCATCATGAGCCCGCCCCCACAGATCGTCTTTCGCACCGAAGGCCTGACCAAGGTCTATGTGACGGGTGGCATCAGGCTGCATGCCCTGGCTGGCATTGATCTGGCGCTCTATCGTGGCGAGATCGCCGTATTGCTCGGCCCGTCTGGATCAGGAAAATCAACACTTCTCAATATTCTGGGCGGTCTTGATCATGCCACATCGGGCCATGTCTGGTTTCGCGATCTTGAGCTGACGGGGTTGGGCGACCGGGCCTTGACGCGCTACCGGCGCGACCATGTGGGATTTGTCTTTCAGTTCTACAATCTTGTCGCCTCGCTGTCGGCACGCGAAAATGTGCAGCTTGTCACGGATGTGGCCCGCGACCCGATGGATGCCGCCGAGGCGCTGGACCGTGTCGGGCTTGGTGCCCGGCGCGATCATTTTCCCTCGGAATTGTCGGGGGGCGAACAGCAACGTGTGGCCATTGCACGCGCCATCGCCAAACGGCCCGAAGTGCTGCTGTGCGATGAGCCAACCGGCGCCCTTGACAGCAAGACCGGCGTGGCCGTGCTCGAGGTTCTGGCCGAGATCAACGCAAGCCTTGGGACCACCACCGTTGTCATCACCCACAATGCCGCCATCCGGGCCATGGCCCATCGCGTCATCCGCTTTGCCGATGGCAAGATCGCGGATGTGGCGGTGAACGACACGCGCCTGTCGCCGCAAGACATCAGCTGGTGACGGGCCATGGATGCGCTGGACATCAAGCTTTTGCGCGATTTCCGCAAGCTCGCGCTTCAGGGCCTGGCAATCGCGGTGGTCCTGGCCTGCGGGGTGGCGATCTTGCTCACCGCCTTTGGCATGCACCGCGCGCTGATCGACACCCGCAGCGCCTATTACGAACGCAACCGCTTTGCCGATATCTTTGTCGAAACCCGCCGTGCGCCCTTGCGGCTGTTGGACGACATTCGTGCCATCGCGGGCGTCATCGCCGCAGAGCCCCGGGTTCAAGGCATGGCGGTTCTCGATCTGCCCGACCGGGTCGATCTTGCGATGGGACAGCTTTTGTCCTGGCCCTCGGGCAATGATCCGCTGCTCAATGAGCCGATCCTGCGCCGGGGCCTGCCGCCCGAGCGCGCAGGCGAGGTGATGGTTTCGGATGCCTTCGCGCGCGCCAATGACTTTGACATCGGTGATGGCTTTTTTGCCAATATCAATGGCCAGCGTCGCGCGCTGATCATCACCGGCACGGCCGTCAGCCCGGAATTCATCTACACCATCGGCCCGGGCGCGCTGATGCCCGACAATGCGGGTTTCGGCATCTTGTGGCTGCCCGAGGCGGAAATGGCCGCCGCCTTTGACATGAGCGGGGCCTTTAATCATCTGTCGCTCAGCCTGTCGCGCGGCACACAGCCCGAAGATGTCACGGCCCGGCTTGATGCGCTGCTCGATCCCTATGGCGGGCTTGGGGCCTATGGGCGCGATGGTCAGCTTTCGGACAGCTTCGTGGCAACCGAAATTGACCAGCTGCGCGCCATGGCGGTTGTCGTGCCGCCGGTGTTTTTTGTCATCTCGGCCTTTCTGGTCGGCATGGTGATGAGCCGCATCGTGTCGCTGGAGCGCGCCCAGATCGGGCTCTTGAAGGCGCTGGGCTATCCCGATGGTCGGATCGCGCTGCACTATCTGCTTCTGGCGGGGCTGATCGCGCTGCTGGGCGTGGCGCTGGGTTGGGGCGCGGGCAGCATGCTTGCGCGCGCCATGGCCGGGCAATATGCGCAGTTCTTTGATTTTCCCTATCTCATCTTCCGCGTGCCGGCATGGGTCTATGGCATGTCGGGGCTGGCGGCGCTGGCCACCACCATGGCGGGCGCGCTCAGGGCCGCACTGATGGCGGCCCGGCTGCCGCCGGCCATCGCGATGCAACCGCCCGCACCGCCGGCCTTTCGACACACCATGGCCGACCGGGTGATGGCGCATCTTGCGCTCAACCAGACCAGCATCATGATCTGGCGCAGCGTGATCCGCTGGCCTGTGCGCAGCGCGCTGACCGCCTTGGGCCTCGGGGCGGCCACGGCGGCGGTGATTGCTTCGGGTTTCATGTTCGGCGCGCTCGACCGGATCATCGACCTGGCCTTCAACCAAAGCTACCGGCAAGATGCGATGATCTTGCTGGCGGGCGAAGTGCCGGACACCGCGCTGGCCGATATCCGCCGTCTGCCCGGCGTGATACAGGCCGAGGCACAGCAATTTCACGCCGTCACCCTGCGCCATGGCCCGCGCGAAAAGCGCGTCTCGATCGAAGCGCGACCCGCAGGCGCCGATCTGAGCCGGGTGATCGGCACCGATGGTCGGGCCGTCGACCCAGCCCCGGGTGGCATCTTGCTGTCGGATCGTCTGGCGCGGCAATTGGAACTGGGCGTGGGCGACCCGGTCGAGGTCGTGTTCCACACCGGCCCGCGCGAAACCCACGACATGATCGTGGCTGGCCTTGTTGCGCAATACTTCGGCCTGGGCGCCTATGTCGAGATCGGCGAAATCGACCGCCTGTTTCGCCGCAGCGCCCGGATGAGCGTGGCCAATGTGCTGATCGACCCCGATGCGATGGGCGCGCTGCATGCCGCGTTGCAAGGCATGCCGATGTCTGCGGGGCTGATTGAAATGACCAGGAACCGCCAAAGCTTTCAGGATACGATCCGCGAGAATGTGGTGGTGGTGAACACCGTCTATGCGGTGATCGCGGTGCTGATCACGGTCGGCGTGGCCTATAATGCGGCCCGCATCCAGATGTCGGAGCGCGCGCGCGAACTGGCCAGCCTGCGTATCATGGGCTTTTCCCGGGCCGAGGTCAGCTTTGTGCTGGTGGGCGAAACCATGGTGATCGCGCTGATTGCCCAGCCCGCAGGCTGGGTGATGGGCACTGCGATCGCGCGGGCGCTGTCACGCGGCTTTACCTCGGATCTCTATGCGATCCCGCTGGTGCTGGAGCCTGCGAATTTCGCATGGGCCAGCCTTGTGGTTCTGGCCGCAAGCCTTGGATCGGTGCTGGTGGTGCGCCGCCGGATCGACCGGATGGATCTGGTCGGCGTCATGAAAACACGGGAGTAGCATGATGGGCTGGACCAAAGGGGGCATCACGCTGGCGCTGGCGGGGGCGGCGCTGTTGGGCGGGCTGGGCTACATCGCCTTGCGCGAACATCCCGTTGCGGTCGACATGGTCACCATCGGCATCGCCCCCCTCCAGGTCACAATCGACGCCGAAGGCCAGACCCGCATCCGTGACATCTATGAGGTGGCAGCCCCGATCGCCGGCACGGCCCGCCGCGCCCCCGTTGCGGTTGGCGACGCCGTGCAGGCGGGCGCGAGCGTGGTGGCCCGCGTCGAGCCCGCCATTCCCACCCTGCTAGATGCCCGCAGCCGGGCGGAGGCCGAAGCGGCCATCAGGCAGGCCGCCGCCGCCCTTGATCTGGCACGCGCCGAACTGACCCAGGCCGAAGAAGACGAAGGCTATGTCCGCCTGCAGGCCGACCGCACCCGCGCGCTGGTCGAACGCGGCGTGGCCGCGATGACCCAGATGGAAAGCATCAGCCAGCGCCTTGTGGTGGCGCAAGCCGCCGTCGCCGCATCGCGCGCGCGCGCGGCCATGGCGCAAAGCCTGCTCGACCGGGCGCAAGCGGCACTGATGGGCCCCACCGCAGGCGCCCCATCAGCGGGGTGTTGCATCGAACTGGTGGCACCTGTCGATGGGGTGGTGCTGAGCATTGCCATGATCAGCGAACATCCCGTGCAACCGGGTGCGCCCTTGGTCAGCATCGGCGACCCCGGCGATCTGGAAATCGTGGCTGATCTATTGTCTGCCGATGCGGTGCGCATCGCCCCCGGCACCCGGGCCATCGTCGAACGTTGGGGCGGCGCGACGGCGCTGGAGGCCGTGCTGACCCGGATCGACCCCATCGCCCGAACCCGCATCTCGGCGCTGGGCATCGCCGAACAAAGGGTGGATGCGCTGTTTCGCATCGTCACACCGACCAGCCAGCGCCCCAGCCTTGGCCATGGCTTTGCGGTGTTCTTGCGGATCGTGGAATGGGAAACCGACAGCGCGGTTCAGGTACCGCTCGGGGCGGTTTTCCGGCGCGACAGCGGCTGGGCTGTTTTTGTGGTCGAACACGGTCGTGCCCGCGAACGGCCCATCACACTTGGTCAGCGCGGCGTACGCATGGCCGAAGTGCGCGATGGCCTTACGGCAGGCGAGGTGATCATCACCCATCCCGGCGATGCCGTCACAGATGGCGTGGCGGTTCAGGATCGCCGCGCTCTTTAGGGGCGCGGGGACGCGGTTTGCAAACCGCGTCCGCACGGGTTTTCGAAAACCCGTGCCCGCGCGTCAAATCAGCGGCAGCGCCCGGCGCACCAGATCGTTGAGATCGGCATCATGATCGAGGGCATAAGCCTTTAGCTCGGCCCGCATCTCCGGGCCCCAGAAATCCTTGAGATGCGCGGCCACACGCTCGGCCTGATCGCGGCCCGGTTGGGTGGCGAAAAAGGTGGCGATCTGGTTGGCCATGCGCAAAAGCTTGTCAGCCGCCATGGGGCGCACCTCCGATAATGCGATGGGGATGGGTGAAAATCTCAAGCCGGTCGCCGCGGGCAAAGGCCACCACGGTCAGACCCGCATGTTCGGCAAGCCGCAGGGCCTGCGCCGTGGGGGCCGAGACCGCGATCAGGATACCCGCCCCCGCCAGAGCGGTCTTTTGCACCATCTCGACCGAGACGCGGCTGGTGATGACCACGGCGCCGCAGGCAGGGTCGATCTCTGCCCGCAGCGCCGCCCCGATCAGCTTGTCGAGCGCATTGTGTCGCCCGACATCCTCTCGTGCCAGAACGATACCCCGACCGGGCACCAGAAATCCAGCGGCATGAACGGCATGGGTCAGATCATGCAGGGGCTGATGGGCGCGCAAAGCCTCGGCCGCACCTGCGGCCTCGGTCACGTCCAGCGATGTTTCGGCCCGCACCAGCGGCAGATCGCGCAGCGCCTGGTCCAGGCTGTCGATCCCGCACAGCCCACAGCCCACAGGGCCGAGACTCGCGCGCCGTCGTGCCCCCAGCGCGCTGGCGGCCGCCTCGGCGATCCAAAGCCGCGCCTCGATGCCTTTCGGCACATCCAGTATCTCGATCCGCTCGATCTGATCGGGGCGCGCGTAGCCTTCGCTGAAGGCAAAGCCCAGCGCGAAATCCTCCAGATCGGCGGGGCTGCACATCATCACCGCTTGCGTGGACCCGTTGCACGTCACAGCCACCGGCACTTCATCAGGCAGCGAGCGCGCGACGTCACGCGCGCCCTCAGGCCCAACGGAACGCGCCGACATGGAGCGGCTTGCCCTCATTCGGCGGCCGGCAAGATGCGGCGCGACAGACGTGCCTGCTGGTCATAGCTTTCCTGCCAGTCGGTCGGTCCGTTCGACAGCCCCACCTGCACCGCCGTCACCTTGTATTCGGGGCAATTGGTGGCCCAGTCGGAATAATCGGTGGTGATCACATTGGCCTGTGTCGTGGGGTGGTGAAAGGTCGTGTAGACCACGCCGGGGCTGACGCGGTCCGTCAGATGCGCGCGCAGGCTCGTCTCGCCCGAGCGCGAGGCAAGCCTGACCCAATCGCCCTCTTTCACGCCGCGCACCTCGGCATCATGGGGGTGGATTTCCAGCACATCCTCGGAATGCCAGATGGTGTTTTCCGTGCGCCGTGTCTGGGCGCCGACATTGTATTGCGACAAGATGCGCCCCGTGGTCAGCAACAGCGGAAAGCGCGGCCCGGTCCGTTCCTCGGTCGCGATGTATTCGGTCACGATGAACCGCCCACGGCCCCGCACGAAACCGTCGACATGCATGATCGGCGAGCCATGGGGATTGGCGTCGTTGCACGGCCATTGCACCGAACCGCGTTCCTCCAGCATGGCGTAATCGACATTGGCGAAACCGGGTGTGGTGGCCGCGATTTCCTCCATGATCTGGGCGGGATGGGTGTAGTGCCACAAGGGGCGGCCCGCATCCTTGAGCATCGCATTGGCCAGCATCTGGGTGATCTCCCAATCCGCATAGCCATTGCGCGGAGCCATGACGCGGCGCACACGGTTGATGCGGCGCTCCGCATTGGTAAAGGTGCCATCCTTTTCCAGAAAACTGGAGCCGGGCAGGAACACATGCGCGTAATTCGCCGTCTCGTTCAAAAACAGATCATGGACGATCACGCATTCCATCGCCGCCAGACCCGCCGCCACATGGCGGGTGTCGGGGTCCGATTGCAAGATATCCTCGCCCTGGCAATAAAGCCCCTTGAAGCCGCCCGACACGGCCGCATCGAGCATGTTGGGGATGCGCAGGCCCGGCTCGGGGTCGATTTCAACGCCCCAGGCACCCTCAAAGATCGCGCGCACATCGGCGTTTTTCACATGACGATAACCCGGCAATTCATGTGGGAACGATCCCATGTCGCACGAGCCTTGCACATTGTTCTGACCGCGCAGCGGGTTCACGCCCACGCCCTCGCGCCCGATATTGCCGGTCAGCATCGCCAGATTGGCGATGGCCATCACCGTGGTCGAGCCCTGGGAATGCTCGGTCACGCCCAGCCCGTAATAGATCGCGCCATTGCCGCCCGTGGCGTATAGGCGCGCCGCCGCGCGCAAATCTTCGGCCGCAACGCCCGTCAGCATCTCGATCATTTCCGGCGCATGGCGCAGATCGCTGACAAATTCCGCGTAATCCTGAAACTCGTCCCAATCACAGCGGGCCCGGATGAACTCCGCGTCATAAAGACCCTCGGTGACGATCACATGCGCCATGGCGGTGACGACGGCGACATTGGTGCCGGGGCGCAAGGCCAGATGATGGGCCGCTTCGATATGGGGCGTCTTGACCAGATCGATCCGGCGCGGGTCGATCACGATCAGCTTGGCGCCCGCGCGCAGCCGCTTTTTCAGGCGGCTGGCAAAAACCGGATGCCCATCGGTCGGATTGGCACCGATCACCACCACCACATCGGCAAGCGCGACGGAATCGAAATTCTGCGTGCCGGCGCTGGTGCCAAAGGTCTGGCCCAACCCATAGCCCGTGGGCGAATGGCAGACCCGCGCGCAGGTGTCGGTGTTGTTGTTCAAAAACACCGCCCGCGTCAGCTTTTGCACCAGATAGGTTTCTTCATTGGTGCAGCGTGATGAGGTGATCACCCCCACCGATTTGCGCCCATACCTGGCCTGAATGCCCCGCATCCTGGCTGCGGCAAACCCGAGCGCCTCTTGCCAGCCGACTTCTCGCCAAGGCTGGTCGATGCTCTCGCGGATCATCGGGTTCAGAATGCGATCGGCATGGGTGGCATAGCCATAGGCAAAGCGGCCCTTGACGCAGGAATGCCCGCGATTGGCCGCGCCATGCTTGTAGGGGGTCATGCGCACCAGCTCGTCGCCGTTCAATTCCGCCTTGAACGAACAGCCCACACCGCAATACGCACAGGTGGTGATGACAGACCGCGTCGGCGTGCCCAGCTCGATCACCGATTTCTCCTGCAAGGTCGCGGTCGGGCAGGCCTGCACACAGGCCCCGCAGCTCACGCAATCGGAAGACAGGAAATCATCGCCCGCGCCGCCCGGCGACACACGGCTGTCAAAACCGCGCCCCTCGATGGTCAGCGCGAATGTGCCCTGCACCTCTTCACAGGCCCGCACACAGCGGTTGCACACGATGCATTTGGCGGGATCATAGGTGAAATAGGGGTTGCTGTCATCCTTGGGCAGATAGTCGGGGTTGACCTGCCCGCTGGTGTCGCGGGCAGCAAAATGGGTGCGCATGCCATCCGCGGGCGGGCTGTAGCGCTGATCGCGCAGGCCCACGACCCCCGCCATGTCCTGCAATTCGCAATCGCCATTGGCGCTACAGGTCAGACAATCCAGCGGGTGATCCGAGATGTACAGCTCCATCACCCCCTTGCGGATCTTTTTGACCTGCTCGGACTGGGTGCGCACCACCATCCCCGCCGCCACCGGTGTCGTGCAAGACGCGGGCGTGCCACGCCGCCCCTCGATCTCGACCACGCACAGCCGACACGAGCCAAAGGCCTCAAGATTATCGCTGGCACAAAGCTTGGGCACCGAAATGCCCGCGATGGCGGCCGCCCGCATCACCGATGTGCCTTCGGGCACGGTCACCTCGAACCCATCAATGATCAGGCTGACCGGCGCGCCCTGCCTGGCCGGCGTGCCCATGTCGCGGTCATCGCCCCAGGGAATGATGAAATCCTTCATGGCCTTGTGCCCTCCCTGCCCATCTTTGCTTTCGAAATACTCCGGGGGGTGCGGGGGGCAGCGCCCCCCGCGGGTCGGCGCCAAAGGCGGCGAAGCACGATCATTCCGCAGCCTCCCGCGCGAGCCCGAATTCCTCGGGGAACTGCGCCAGCGCGCTCATCACCGGATAGGGTGTGAACCCCCCAAGCGCACAGAGCGAGCCGTGCTTCATCGTCTCGCACAGATCAACCAACAGCGGCACGGCGCCGGCATCACCTGCCGCGATCCGGTCGATCGTTTCCACACCCCGCACGGCGCCGATGCGGCACGGCGTGCATTTGCCACAAGATTCCACCGCACAAAATTCCATCGCGAACCGCGCCATCGCACGCATGTCGGCCTGATCATCGAACACGACGACACCGGCATGGCCGATCAACCCGCCCTGCCCGTCGAATTCTTCATAGGCAAAGGGCGTGTCGAATTTGGCCGGTGCGAAATAGGCGCCCAGGGGCCCGCCCACCTGCACCGCCTTGACCGGCCGCCCGCTGGCCGTGCCGCCCGCGATCTCATGGACCAACACGCCCAAAGGCATGCCAAAAGCCGTCTCGAACAGCCCGCCACGCGCCACATTGCCTGCGATCTGGATGGGCATCGTGCCCTTGGACCGGCCCAGACCAAAGCTCGCATAATGGCCCGCACCCTTTTCGAAGATCACCGGAATGGTGGCCAGCGAAATCACGTTGTTGACCACCGTGGGCCGCCCCATGAACCCTTCCAGCGCGGGCAAGGGCGGCTTGGCACGAACCACCCCGCGCTTGCCCTCGAGCGAATTCAAAAGCGCGGTTTCCTCACCGCAGACATAGGCGCCGGCACCAACGCGGATCTCGATGTCGAATTCATGCAAAGAATGAAGAACGCGCCCGAGAACATTGTTCTGACGTGCAATTTCAACGGCTTTGCTCATCACCTCGATCGCATCGGGATATTCCGAGCGGATATAGACAAAGCCCCGGGTGGCCCCCACGGCCAGCCCCGCGATCACCATGCCCTCGATCACGGAAAACGGGTCACCTTCCATGATCATCCGGTCGGCAAAGGTGCCACTGTCACCCTCATCGGCGTTGCAGACGATGTATTTGCGATCCGCCGTGGCGCGTGCGACCGTCTCCCATTTGATGCCGGTGGGAAATCCGGCGCCGCCGCGCCCGCGCAAGCCGCTGTGCTTGACCTCGGCCACGATCCCCTCAGGGCCCAGATCCAGCGCGCGCTTCAGCCCCGCCAACCCGCCATGCGCGGCATAATCGGCCAGATCCAGCGGGTCGATCCGACCGCAGCGGGCGAATGTCAGCCGGGTCTGGCGGGCAAAAAACGGCATCTCTTCCACCGGCCCAAGGCTGTCGACGCGGCCCGAAAGGATCCCCGCCACATCGCCGGGCGCAACCTGTCCATAGGCGCGGCGCAGACCGTTCTCCTCGATCTCGACAAGCGGTTCGAGCCAGACCATCCCGCGCGATCCGTTGCGGATCACCGCATGACCCAAGGCCGCAAAGGCATCGGCGACCGCGTCGGCCCCCAGCGCGCGGGCGGCAGCATCGCGGGGAACATAGATCTTCATGCGCCAAGCTCCGCCAACAGCATCTCGGGGCTGACACGCCCCTTCAGCGCGCCATCCACCATCGCGGCGGGCCCGCAGGCGCACAGCCCCAGACAATAGACCGGCTCAACCGTCACGCGCCCATCGCGCGTGGTGCCATGCCAATCGAGCCCCAGCCCGGCCAGCACCGCATCCGACAGCGCCGCCGCGCCCACGGCCTGACAGGCCTCGGCCCGGCAGATCTTGATGACATGCCGTCCCGCCGGCTTGTCCCTGAAATCATGGTAGAAGCTGATCACGCCATGCAGCTCGGCCCGGGTGATGTTCAGCGCCTGGGCGATGGGCGCGTGGGCAGCCGCAGGAATGTAGCCAAAAGCGGCCTGAAGACCATGCAGGATCGGCAAAAGCGGCCCCTCGAGCCGCAGGTGATCGGCGATGATCGCATCAATTTCGGCCAGCATTTCGCGCGCTGGGGCAAGGGCTGTGACAGTCATGGCGGGCTCCGGCATTGCCCGGCCACTAGGCCTGTCATGTGATCAGAAATCAATATCGTTATTCCGTCATTCGATAGGGAAATCGAATGATGCAGCTGCGGCGCTGTGATGTCTGAAAGCGACCCGTCCGATCCGATCTAGCGGGTCGCCAAGCCTTGGGCCGCGCGCAACAGCGCCTCAAGCACCGGGGTGTGGGGTTGGCGATGGGGCGCGACCAAGCCCACCTTGTGTTCCACATGCGCCCCCGCGATCGGCACGACCGCAAGCCCTTTGCCCGCGGCCAGAAACCGGGCCATGTCGCCGGGCAACACCGTGACCCAACCGCCCTGCTCGACGATTGCGGCCAGAACGAGGGTGGAATTGGCCTCCACCAACGCGTCGGGCGTCACATCCGCCTCCATGAAACACTGGTTGATGATGCGCCGGTTTTGCATGTCCGGCGTCAAAAGACACAGGTTTTCGGCGGCCAGATCGGCCCATGTCACCTCGGATTGCAGCGCCAGCGGATTGTCGGCATGGCAGACCAGCATATAGCGCTCGGTATAGATCGGGGCGGTGGTCATGCGCCCCAAAGGTTCGTTGCCGATATAGGACAGCCCGGCATCGACCTCCAGATTTTCCAGCATTTTCAATACTTCGGTAGAGGTTCTTGACAAGATGGTAAAGCGCACCTTGGGATGGGCTTGCGCAAAATGCGCCGAAAGTATCGCGGCCCATGTCAAGGCCGTGGGAATGACCGCCAGCCGCAGATGGCCCGACAGCCCATGGCGGCTGACGCGCATTTCCTCGCGAAAGGCGCGCGTGTCGCCCACCAGCTTGCGCGCCCAGACCAGCGCACGCGCCCCTTCCGGCGTCAGCCCGCCGTAGCGCGCACCGCGAAAGATCAGCTGCACGCCCAGCGCCTCCTCCAGCTGCTTTATGCCCGTCGAAAGTGTCGGCTGCGTGATCCCAAGGCTTTCGGCGGCGCGTCCGAAATGCCCCTCCTTGGCGACCGCGATGAACATTTCAAGCTTGTGGATCATGCGGGGCAGTTTGCAATGAAAAGCGTCACTTTCAATAGAAATCGACAATCACACGGCCAGCATCGGGCATGTTGCATCGGTGTCGGTCGCGTCAAAACCGGGCGTGCGGAAAAAAAGCTTGGGCCACGACTGCCTTTGTGTCTAAAGTTTTCAGGAATGATCTTTTGAAACATCGCCGCCCAAGTGAACGGCGACGCGTACCAACAGGAGAATACCGATGCCGACGTTCGTTTTGACCGGGATTGCACTGCCATTGGACGACAACGGGGACTTCTCCGGCTTCGATGGCGCGACCAATTTCAGCATCACGCTGCCCGAGGATGGCATCCTGCAGTATGAATATGCGGAAACCGACGACTCCGACGATTTCGTGCCAGAGGCACTCTTTGGTCCGCCAAGCTCACCGGTCTTCGTGGCCCCTTATGGCAACGATGAAAATGACGAAACCTACTTGAGCAACGTGTTGCTGGACGATGGCACCATCATCACGATTTTGATCGTCTATGACGACAGCGAGCGCACTGACAACATCTTCCTGCTTGCCAGCACCGATCCCGGCTTTGCGCTGCCCACCTCGCTTGCAGAGTTGATCGCACTGGAAGATCGTATTGTCGGGGAAAGCATGATCACCTCGGGGCCCTTCGCACCCGGCGCCCCGATCGACTTCGGCGCGGTCTTTCCGGCAACGCTTGTTGAAATTTCCGACGATGATTTCTGGATCGGCACCGACGCCG
>ERZ888423.1237-NODE-1237-length-22940-cov-13.883898_pt1 | contig 22940 bp, 20 predicted proteins | sample MGYA00520523_ERZ888423 | MGnify/ENA primary metagenome ERZ888423 (study PRJEB32303, sample SAMEA104408611) | aquatic metagenome | biome: Brackish water; feature: Pelagic; material: water | place: Baltic Sea | collected 2014-06-08T10:24:00 | depth 30,27 m ...
GCGTCCTCGGTCAGCAAGACGACTGGTCGATCGGCGTTGAACGTTTTACGGAGTGCGTCGAGGATCTTGGTGAGGCCGCTCGACACGTTGCTCTGCGGGCAGATTGATGATGTGTCGGCTCCGAGGAGATCCGCCAGCGATGTACGGAACCCGTCGATGATGCCGAGCCACTGTGGCCACACCGCAGCCGTGTCGTGTTCCCAGGCGTCGAGTGCGCCCCCCACGGCCTCGCGCATGCCGCGCACGGGCAGGCCAACCGAATGGCTGAGCAGATACGTGCCCTCGCGGGCGGCAAAGAGTTCGGCGAACTGGTCGGGCCCGGTCATCGAGGCGCCAGGAGTTCGCCGAGCGCAGCGATGTCGGCGTGGCGTGTTGGAATGTCGTCACGGTCGGCGGCGAGGCGTCGATCGCGAAGTCCTTCGAGTGCCTGCATCAAGATCGCCAGCGGCGGGCCGCTCGCAGTGAGGCCGTCGAGATGCTCTGGTGGGATGCCCTCGGCAGGACGTTGGATGAAGTTGGCCACGAGGTCGTCGTGATGCTGTGCTGCCGCAGCACCGTGTGCCGTGCAGACATCGAGGAACGCTGCGGCATGCTTCTGAAACCATGGTTGATCGCTCGACGCTCGCTGGGCGAGAAACGTGTCGAGCAGGTTGGGGTGCCGGTAGGCCGCACGGAGTTGCTGCTGTTCGCTCGGCGTCAGGTATGGGAACTTTTCGGCGACGACCTGGTTGTACGACAAGTCGGTCGGGCTGCAGAGTCCGAGCAGCATGTCGAGCTGGTTGAAGGCGGCAAAGTCGCCGGCGTTTGCGCCACGGTATTCGGTACTTCCAACCCGGTAGGGCCGGTAGTACGGCCGGACGCAGAAGAAGAACTCGTCGACATCAAGCACCTGGCCAAGTTCGGTGTTCATGGCAAGGGCGTCAGTCAGCGCGTCCTTTGCAATGACGAGGAGGTCGTGCACTGCGGGGTGCGACACGCCCATTGGATGGATGTGGCCGAGGGCATCGGCGGCACGCATGTACTTGAAGGCGGAGCGGGTGTTGTAGTTGAGGAAGGTTGTCTCGGCGTCGCGCCATGTGAAGGTGCGGTACCGGCCGTCGACCGCTCGGTTGTAGGTCTCCATGTGGCTCGTGACGAATCGTGGGGCGGTGCCGAGCGTGGCGCCGAGGTGGAGTGCGAGGGTCGAGGCTTCGACGAGCGGGGAGGTGCGTTCACGGGACGGCTCGGTGATCTCGTGACGGCGACACGCGGCCATGTAGTAGCCGACGTTGCCGAGCAGTTCGAAGGCCAAATCGAATCCTTCATCGGTGTTGCCCTCTTCGGGAATCGGCACGATCAGATCGCGGCCCTCATCGAGGAGGCTCATCTTGAGGTCGTCGCCTATGCCCTCGACGTTTGATCGATTGCTCTGCTGCGTGTAGAGGTCTTCAAGCGCAGTGTTGAGATCGATGAACCTGCTGCGGATCCAGGCGTCGAACGCTGCGACGCGCGGGGAAGTCGTTGAATGTTGGCGGGCGTCGGTCATGGGGCCTCGTAAATCGGTGAGGGAGCAATTGTCCGAAATGAGAACCGATTCTCGTTTCGGAACGCACTGTAGCCTACGAATGTGTCCAATGAAAGCACAGATCTCGCTGGCCTGGCCGGGCGCACGGCCTCGGCACGATCCGACAGCAGGCGATCGCGGGAGCGGTTGATCGATGCCGTTCAGGCCTGGATGCAAGAGCACTCAGCGCGCCCTGAGCGCCTCGTCGACGTTGCAGCCGCGGCCGGCGTGTCGACGGCGACCGCATATCGACACTTCGCTTCGGTCGACGATCTCATTCAGGCTTTCGTGCTGCAGCTTCCTGTCCGCGCAGCCGAACTGTTCGCTCAATCAGGCGGACAATCAAATGACCCGCTCGACTCGTTTACTCGGTGGAACGAGAGCTGGGTTGCAGCGTGCCTCGAGCATGGCGAGTTAGCAATCCACCTTCGGTCGCCTCTTGGGTTCCTTCAACGGCGCGACGCCGGCGACGCGGTGATTGCGTTCGCCTGCAGCCTGATCGAACCGCTGCTGCGACTCCTCGACGGTGACGTGACGATGATGCTTTTCACCTGGAATGTCACCAGCGACCCACGGGAGGTGCTCGATCTGCAGCGCCTCGGCTGGTCGACGAAAAAAATTGCAAGCTACGTCACCCGGGCAGTGCTCGCTACACCGTCTGCCGACTGAACAATGAACTCGCGCCGGCCGCTCAGCGGGCGACTCGAAAGCCGATGTTCCCCGTTGCGGTGTCTGGCGTGTTCGAGCTACGCGCAGCGACACGGTACCGAAAGCAGTACGAGTCGTGGCAGAGGTACGAGCCTCCTTTCATCGTGCGCGGCGACGACAAGGATGGCGTGGTGGGTGCGCAGCACGCTCCAGACAATGGCCGACGAGTGAACTCATCGGCACACCACTCCCAGACATTGCCGACCGCATTGAACAGCCCAAACTTATTCGGCAGGAACGCAGTGGCTGGGGCGGTGCCGTACCAGCCGTCATCACACGTGTTGTTGGACGGGAACGTTCCATGCCAGATGTTGCAACGTTGTTCGCCATCTGGGTTGAGCTGGTCACCCCACGGATATATCGCCTGGTCAAGACCGCCGCGGGCAGCAAACTCCCACTCGGCTTCAGTCGGTAGGCGGGCATCGGCCCATGCGCAGTAGGCAACTGCATCGTTCCAGCTGACGTGGACGACTGGGTGGTCGGACCGCGTCAAGATGTCACTCTGGGGTCCCTCCGGATGGCGCCACGAGGCCCCAAACACTTGCCGCCACCACTCGGCACCGACAACGCCTGCGGTGTCTTCGAAGGGCTCAGGAAGTAGCCCGGCGAAGACGAACGACCAACCATCTGTTTCAGCTTGGGTGACGTGTCCAGTCGCGTCGACGAACGCAGCGAACTCGTCGGCGGTGACTGCGGTCGTGCTGATCGCGAACGGGCCAACGTCGATGGTGTGACTCGGCTGTTCTCCGTCTTGGGGATAACCGAACGGGCCGTCTGTCCCCATCCGCAATGGCCCGCCAGAAAGCTCGACGAGTGTGCCGATGTCAGCCACGGTGATGCAGGTCGTACTCCGCCATGAAGTACGGATGTGTTGGGTCGAATTCGGTGAGCGGAACCGGATTGTCGACACGCCCAATCGGGCGGATTTCGGAGCCGTCGATGCCGAGCCGTTCGTCGCCAAGACTTGCGCGCCCCGCCTCGATGCTCGCGGTCAACGCAGCCACGATGGCGGGATGCTCGGCGGCGACATCGTGTTGTTCGCCCACATCGGCGGTCAGGTCGTAGAGCTCTGTGACGTCCTGGCCGTTGCGTACGAGGTGCAGTTTCCATTGGCCTCGTCGAACGGCGCCGATGTTTGCACCGCGGATGAAGAAGAAGTCCCGGTCGTCGTTAATGGCGCCACCTGCAAGGCCCAGTAACAGGCTGATGTCGTCGCCGTCGATCACTCGGTCGTCGGGCAAGGCCGCCCCGGCCAGCGCCGCAAGTGTCGGATAGAAGTCCATCGCTGTTGCCATCTGATCACACTCGACGCCAGCGGCCACCTGGCCGGGCCAGCGGACGATGCAGGGCACACGTTGCCCTCCGTCCCAGGTGGTTCCCTTGGAGCCGCGGAGCGGCCCGTTGCTTCCTGAACCGCCCTTGCTTGCGTCGAGGGCACCATTGTCCGATGTGAAGATGACGATGGTGTCGTTGTCCAACCCGAGCGTCGTGACCTCGGCAAGTAGCGCCTCAGTCGCCCAGTCGATGCAGCGCACCGCAGCCCCGTAGTCACCGTTGTTCGAGAGGTCGCGGAACCGGTCCTGGACATAAATCGGCAGGTGGACGTACATGTGCGCGAAGTAGAGGAAGAACGGCTGCGCACGGTTGGTGCGGATGAAATCGACGGCGTGCTCGACATATCGCTCGGTTAAGGCGGCTTGGTCCGGCTGAGCTTCTGCGACATCATGATCGAGCAAGACGGGCAGGGGCGGTCGGATGAACGGCTCGGTGCAGCCTGCCTGGCGCACGAGCGCGGTGAGGTCGTCGAGGCTCATTGCATCAGCGCTGTCGGTTTGGCGACCCATGTCGTTGCTATAGGGAATGCCGTAGTAGCCGTCGAACCCGTGGTTGGTCGGCAGGAAGTCGGGCTGGTCACCGCAGTGCCACTTGCCGATCAGTTGGGTGGCGTAGCCGACCGTTTTAAGCAGCTGAGCGATCGTGATCTCGTTGGGGTTAAGCCCGACGCCCCAGCCAGGGAACAACACACCGCCGAGGCTTCCCGACGCAGCACCGCCGAACCCGACGCGCGTCGGATAGCTCCCGGTCAACATCGCGGCACGAGACGGCGAACATACCGGCGACGCCATGTAAAAGTCGGTGAAGAGTGTGCCCTCAGCGGCCATCTGATCGAGTGCAGGTGTCTGGTTGACTTGCGAGCCGTAGCAGCCCAGGTCCCCGTACCCCAGGTCGTCGCAGTTGATCAGGATGATGTTGGGCTGGCGGCGCGCGGATTCCATCAGAACCCGAGTGTGTCAATCCGGCGGGGTAGAAGGCGAACCGGTGGCGTTGATAACGGCTGCGGTGACGAAGACCTTCGAGCGGGTCAGGTGTGCTTCAGATGAGTCGAGCGGCATGCGCGATGTCTTGCGCTGTCAGCGTGAGTAACGATTCGCGGCCGAGGGCCGCGCCGTCGGCGTGGAGGCGAAGGGCCTGGCGGTTAACGGCCTGCTCGAACAGCGTGCGGGCGTAGCGGCCGTTGCCGAAGCCGGGTTGATGACGGGCTCGTTGGAATGCGCTGACCAGTGCGGTGTGCGCATCAGGGCTGATTGCATAGTCCGAATCGGCCGCAAGGCGCCGAATGATTTCGACCAGTTCGGCGTCGCCGTAGTCGCCAAAGTTGATCTCACGCGAGAAGCGGGATCGGAGGCCAGGATTCGAATCGAGGAAGTGGCGCATCAGATCGGGGTAGCCCGCCACGATCACGACGAGCCGGCTGCGGTGGTCTTCCATGCGCTTGATCAAGGTCTCGATCGCCTCAGCACCGAAGTCGAGGCTCGCTGGGCCGGGCGGCGAGAGTGCGTAGGCCTCATCGATGAAGAGCACACCGTCGAGAGCGCGCTTGATTGCGCGGTTGGTCTTGAATGCGGTGTGGCCCACGTACTGTCCAACGAGACGCGCCCGATCGACTTCGATCAGGTGACCCCTCTCGAGGAGGCCAAGGGCGCCGAACATCTCGGCCACGAGCCGGGCCACTGTGGTCTTGCCGGTACCAGGGTTGCCGGTGAAGACCAAGTGGTGACTGGTCTCCATTTGGGCCAACCCGTGATCGCGTCTCTGCTGCTGAACACTGAGCAGCGCAATGAGGGTGTTGACCTGTTCCTTGACCGAGTCGAGCCCGACGAGTGCGTCGAGGTCGGCGCGAACCTCGTCCGGCGTCCGAACGGGCCGGCTTCGGTTTCCGCCGAGGTCGGCGGTCTGATCCGACACTCGCCGCTCGACGTCGCCGATCAACTTGCCGACGCCTTCCCTGGCTTGCCGGATACGGCGGCCGAGCTCGCGTGGTCCACGTGACATGAAGCCCGACGGTAGCGAGCCCCTCGGCTCCCGGTGCACTTCGTTGGTTAGCTGGGCGTCGTTGCTGACATCGTCGATCTTGCCGGTGGCTTCATCGACCACCGTGTTGGCCACCTACGAGACACTGTTCGCGATCGACTTACCGAGTGGAGCTGCAGTCTTTGTGATTTCGGAAGTGAGCTGTTTGCGCTGCTTATCGTTGAGCGCTTCACTGAGAGCGAAACCAGCGGGCAGACCGAATAGCGAGCCCTTGAGAAATTTGCTTTGAGAAGCGAGCATCAGACTGCAACCATGAGCGGAGCATTGACGTCGGTGCTTTTGCGGCTTACCGACCGCTTCATGCCGCCAACATCGATGAGCAATAACTGGTGCGTCTCGGCATTAGACAGCACGGAAATGCCCGTGCCAGCGACGACTTCGGGCCGAACTGGTCGGAACGAGCTGTGGCGATGCTACGAGTCAGTGGTCTGCATTCCAGTGCGCGACGTCGACCTTATGTAGCTGGTTCGTCCACCGATGACGTTTGAGATACAACGCCGACCGCTCTGGTGCTGCTTGGAATGCCGGATTAGATGACTGGAACCTCGACGTGGCGTCCGAATTCGGCCTCCATCGTGCCCATGACTTCGCCGAGGGTGGCGTACGACTTCACGGCGTCAATGAGCGCTGGCATCAGGTTGATCTCAGGGTCAGCAGCGTCAGCGCGGACACGCTCCAAAGATGCGTCGACCGTTGCCTGGTCACGATCTTGGCGCACCTGGCCGAGTCGCTTGCGCTGCTTCTTTTCGTCTTCGTTCGAGATGCGGAGCAGGTCGATCTGAGCGTCGTCGTTGCCTTCGCGGAACGCGTTCACTCCGACGCGGATGTGGTCGCCACTGTTGAACCGACGCTCGAGTTCGTACGCGGAGTCTGCAATACGGCCCTGGAACCAGTTCTCTTCGATTCCCTGGATGGCTCCTTCGAGCATCGACCCGTTGCCGAGAACGTCGAGGTACTCGAACAACTCCTCGGCCTGGCGTTCCATTTCATTGGTGAGTTCCTCGACGAAGTAGCTGCCGCCGAGCGGGTCGGCGACGCTCGCGACGTTGGTCTCGTGAGCAATGACTTGCTGGGTGCGGAGCGCGATCCGTGCAGCCTTTTCGGTCGGGAGGGCCATTGCCTCGTCCATCGAGTTGGTGTGCAACGACTGACTGCCACCGAGAACGCCAGCGAGGGCTTCGATCGCAGTGCGGACGATGTTTACCTCAGGCTGCTGCGCGGTGAGCGAGACGCCAGCGGTCTGGGTGTGGAAGCGGAGCTGCATCGAGCGTTCGCTCTCAGCGCCGTACCGCTCCTTCATCCACCGTGCCCAAATTCGGCGAGCCGCCCGATACTTCGCGATCTCTTCGAAGAAGTCGATGTGGGCGTTGAAGAAGAAGCTGAGCCGCGGTGCGAAAGCGTCAACGTCAAGCCCTGCCTGCATCGCCAACTCGACGTAGGCGAACCCGTTGGCAAGGGTGAAGGCGAGCTCTTCGGCAGCAGTCGAACCGGCCTCGCGGATGTGGTAGCCAGAAATCGAAATGGAGTGCCAACGGGGCATCTCGGCGGCGGTGAAGTCGATTGTGTCGCGCACAAGACGCATCGATTGGCGAGGAGGGAACACGTACTCCTTCTGCGCCTGGTATTCCTTCAAAATGTCGTTCTGAAGGGTTCCGCCGAGCTGGGCGCGAGGGATGCCAGCCTGCTCGGCCTGGGCGATGAACATGGCGAAAATCACGGCTGCCGGTGAGTTAATTGTCATCGAGGTGGTGATCTGGCCGAGGTCGATTCCGGCGTAGAGGTCGGTCATGTCGGCAAGCGTGTCGATGGCCACACCACAGCGGCCGACCTCACCGATTGACATTTCGTGATCGGAATCGAGGCCAAGCAGCGTTGGCATGTCGAATGCCGTCGACAGGCCGGTGCCACCGGAGTTGATGATCTCCTTGAAGCGCCAGTTCGTATCCTCGGCTGTGCCGAACCCAGCAAACATGCGCATTGTCCAGAGCTTCGACCGGTACATGGAAGCGTACGGACCGCGCGTGTACGGGTACTGGCCGGGGAACTCGCCGTTGTCCGGGCCGTACACGGCCTCCAGCGGGATGCCCGACATTGTGGCGTGGGTGCCCGGTGTCAGTTTCGAAGCACCAAAGGCCTCTTCCCACTGTTCCCGATTTGACGGTTCTTGCGATGCGACCATTCCCGTAACGCTAGGCCAACTGGGGCCTGCGGGCCGAGCCGGATCGCTGATGTGTGTGGGCTGGCCAGGTGGCATGCTCAGAACCGTATGGCTCCCAACTCAACGCAGCACTCCGAGCATCACGCAGCGATCATCGAGGGCGTTGACCGAGTCTGTTCCGACTTCGGCGACGATTACTGGTCGGCCAAAGACCAAGCGCACGAATTCCCGTGGGAGTTCTACGACGCCATGGCCGCAGGCGGCTGGGTTGGTATTGCGATCCCTGAGCAATACGGCGGGGGAGGGCAGGGCATTGCCGAGGGCGCCCTCGTTCTCAACCGCGTGGCCGCCTCAGGCGCAGCGATGAACGGTTCGACGGCCATCCACCTCACAATGTTCGGCCTCGCACCTGTCATCAAGTTCGGCAACGAGCAGCTCAAAGACACGTTCCTGCCGCGTGCGGCTGCGGGGGACCTCCACGTTGCCTTCGGCGTGACCGAACCCGATGCAGGGACTGACACCAGCCGGATCTCGACCCGCGCAGTTGCCGACGGGATGGGCGGTTTCGTCATCTCGGGTCGCAAGATCTGGACATCGAAAGCTCTCGAATCGGAGGTCTGCCTGCTCCTTGCCCGGACCGACGGTGAGCCGGGTGAAGGCTTCGGTGGGCTGTCGCTGTTCCTCGTTGACCTCGACCCGCAGTACTGCGACATCGCACCGATTCCGAAGCTCGGTCGCAACGCCGTGGCATCATGCGAAGTCGCATACGACGAGCTGCCGGTTGCAGGGTGGCGAATGGTTGGCGAGCGCGGGCGTGGCTTCCAGCACATTTTGCACGGGCTCAATGCCGAGCGAATTCTGCTCGCGTCGATGGCGTGTGGCATCGGCGAGGTTGCCCTCCAGCGGGCGATTGTTTACGCCAAGGAACGTGAGGTGTTCGGTCGACCGATCGGCAAAAACCAGGCCATCTCGCACCCGCTCGCCAAGGCGCACATGGAACTGCAAGCGGCGTACACGATGATGTCCTTAGCAGCAGAACGATACGACGCTGGCCTCGAGTGCGGCGAGCAGGCAAACACCGCCAAGTATCTGGCGGCTGAGGCATCGTATTTCGCTGCTGACCAGGCAGTTCAGACGCACGGGGGGCTTGGCTATGCGGTGGAATATCAGGTCGAGCGGTACTGGCGCGAAGCCCGGCTGCAGCGGCTGGCGCCGGTCAGCCAGGAGATGACCCTGAACTACATCGCGCAGAATGTGCTCGGACTACCCAAGTCGTACTGAATGTCCGCTTCTGTAACGAGAAGCAGTGGAAGTTTCAGCAGACGGCGCGGACGTACGGGTACGGGTTGACGGCTCGTCCGCCGCCTGGGTGCACTTCGAAGTGCAGATGGGGCGTGCCGGCGTTGCCTGTTTGGCCATTGCGGCCGATCTGTTGGCCGCGCGACACTGACCCGCTGCTCCCCACATAGCTACTGAGGTGTGCGTAGTAGTACTTCGTTCCGCTGTTCCCAGTGAGCCAGGCAGCGTTGCCGCCCAGACGATTGCTTGAGAATCGAACGATGCCTGCCTCGGCAGCGATGATCGGCACGCCCGGCGCTGCGATCATGTCGACACCCTGGTGGCTCCGACCGCCCGATCGTGGGGCGCCCCAGGTGTCGGCGAACCCGTAGTTGCCACCAATTGGACAGACCATGCCGCTCCCGGCATTGGATGGTGGAGGCGTTGCTGCCGCACCGCCACCTGAGCCGCCGGTGGTGGACCCACCACCGGAGCTGGCGACCGTCGCGTTCGCAGCGGCGGCCGCTGCCGCGGCTCGCTGTTGGTCGGCAGCAGTTTTTGCCGCGGCTGCGTCCTGGCGAGCGCGTTCCTCGCGCTGACGTTGCAACTCATGCTCGATTGCATCGTCAATCACGCGCTGCGACTCCACCTCTTGGAGCTGGACAATCTGGGCCTCAGCCTGCTGCTCCAACCGGGTGAAGTTCTGTTGCGCTGCGGATTGCTGCGCCTTCTGCTGTTCGAGCTTCCTACGAGTTGCCTCGACGTCGACGATGACTGCGGCAAAATCATCGAGTTCGACGTTTGCGGTCTCGATTGTCACGGCGGCGAGCACGTCAGCCGTCAGTTGGTTGGTCGCATCGGAAAGATCGCCGAGGAGCAGGAAGCTCGAACCGCCCGACTGGGTGAAGCGCCGGATCGCTGACGCCTCAAGTGAGGACTGCATCTCGTTGGCTTCTTTTTCGACCGCTGCAAGCTCGGCTTCGGTTTCGGCGATCTCGAGGGTCAGCGTGTCAATCGCCGACTCCGCATCGAACATGGCTTGGGCAGCGGCATTTGCCCGGTCGCGGGCTGCCTGGATTTCGCGCGCTGCTTGCTTGGCCTCTTCGCTGCTGTGTTCAGCTCCGACGGTCGATCCGTCGCCGACGGTAGCGAGACCGAGTGCCACAGCGATGATCACCGAAGCGACCCGGCGCGGCGCTACTCGCCCGAGGCGAGCGCGGCGACGCGCAAGTCGGTAGGAGGTTGACGGGGACACGGCCCTGACGGTAGTTCGCACGGAGCGCCCGAGGGGGGCGGTGGGCAGTTCCATCCAGTTTTTGTTGGGCGCCTTGTCAAAGCCAATGATTGACGGTTTCTGACACGCGCTCGGCAACACGTTGCAGCATGCCTCGTTCAGCCCACTGTGCCGGATCGAGGAGAATCGTGTTTTCGAGGTCTTGGTCGAAGTGCTGGTCGAGCACCTGCACGACAGCGGGGTCGAAGATGACGATATTCGCTTCGTCGTCGTGACGCAGCGAACGCTGGTTGAAGTTTGCCGATCCGACCGACGCAACGGTGCCGTCGACCGTCATCACTTTGGCGTGCATCATCGACACCTCATATGTGCGAATCACGACACCGGCAACCAAGAGTCGGTGGTACGACGCCTCACCGGCGATCTGGATGAAACGCTTGTCGGCGTGCTTGCCCGGCAACATGATCTCGACGGAGACGCCTCGATCGACCGCGTTGATGAGCTCTTGAGACAGTTGGACACCGGGATTGAAATAGGCCGACGCAATCCTGATGCGGTGCTGCGCACAGGCGATCAGGGTGATCATCAGCCGCCAGATGTCGTTCGATCCATTTTCAGCGGCAGCTTGGACGACGACACAGGTCGAGTCGCCCGATGGCGTCATGTCGATGAGCGGTTCGGACATCGGGTCGAAGCCGCTGTGGTTGTGGTCGGCCCAATTGTCGATGAAGCCAGCGAGGAGGCCGGCGACTGCAGGGCCCCGGACACGAAGATGTGTGTCGCGGTACTCGTTCTCGTTCTGAGCGTTACCCGACCATTCGTCGGCGATCCCGACACCGCCGATAAAACCGGCGCTGCCATCGATGACGAGGATCTTGCGATGGGTGCGGTTGTTTGCTCCGTTGAGCTGGGGGATCTTTTCGTCAGTGAACGGTCGAAACCAGCGAACGTCGCAACCGGCCCCTTTCATCACCGACACGAGACCGGCGTCAAGCTTTCGTTCGGCGAGCGCGTCGATGAGCACGCGCACACGGCAGCCACGATTGGCTGCGCCGGCGAGTGCGCGGGCGAACCGGTCTGCAACGTGGCCAGTCCAGAAGACGAATGTGACGATGTCGACCGTTCGCTCGGCGTTGTTGATCGCATCGAGCATCGACGCGAAGATTTCGTCGCCGTTGCGCAGCACCTCGATCGAGTTGCCCTCCGTGGCGTGCAGGCCGAGGAGCGAGTGCACGCGATCGACCCACTCACGGGTGGTCGCTGCTGCAGCTGATTCAGGAGTGTCGCCCATGTGCGACACGCCCATCAGACGACGGCGCCCAGCCAGCTACCGATCACCCAGGTGACGGAGCAGGCAACAACAGCCCAGCCGACCTGTCGGCCTGCTGTGCGCAGCATCGAGCGTTCGGTGAACCGGGCCAGCACGACGCCTACGGTGGCGGCAGCGATGAGGCCGAGGATGGACGACGCAATGACCGCTGCGTTGCCCTCGCTGAAGAACCAGGGGAGGAGCGGGATCATTGCACCGATGGCAAACGCAAAGAACGAGCTGATCGCAGCGGCGGCCGGGTTGCCGGTCTCGTCGGGGTCGACGCCCAGTTCTTCACGAGCATGCACGTCGAGGGCGATGTCAGGGTTTTGGTGGACCTGTTCGGCCATGCGCTTTGCGGTCTCGGCATCGGCACCACGCCGGCGGTAGATAGCGGCGAGCTCGCGGGTCTCCATCTCTGGTTGCTTGGCGATGGATCGCTTCTCGATTGCGAGTTCTCGTTCGACCAGCTCGGCTTGAGCTTTCATCGACACGTACTCACCGGCGGCCATGGATGCCGAGCCTGCGAGCAAGCCGGCAACGCCTGCGACGAGTACGTTCGAACGGGTCGATGCTGCCGCAGCCACACCCAAAATCAGCGCCACATTGGAGACCAGGCCGTCACTGACGCCGAATACGGCAGCGCGCACAGTGCCGCCCGTGACATCACGGTGACGGTGAACCATATGACTGTGCCCATGGGCATGGTCATCGTCGTTGCGGTCGTGATTCTCCTCGTGATTGTGATCACGATCACGAGGATCTGGTGAAGAGTGGTCGGTGACCTGCTCGCTCATGGTTGCCAACGTACTGCTAAATCGGCCAGTCGTGTCACGCTCTGGTCAGACCAAAAATGTGACAGGCAACCAAGCTCGGTTTGTAGTGTCGCGGCGAGGCGTTGACGTCAATGGGTCCCAGCCGCTTTTAACCCGCGGCGAACCTGATGAACCTGCGGGCCGAGTGCGTTGCATGCGATTGTCAGTCGCGGTTGCGGTAAACGCGATCAGAACCGGCGTCGATGCCGGGGAGTTGTGCCTGAAACTGGCCGGTGTGTTGCGCAGCCAAATCGGCGACGATTGCTTCCACTTCGGCCCAGTTGACAGCTCGTAATCCGTCGATGGAGCGGTTGTAGGGCTGCTCGAAGGCGATCACGGTATTGCCAGCTGCACGCAACTGCTCGATGTTGTGTGGCGCGTCGTCGATGTAGGCGTCTGCTTCGACCTGTGGCTTCTTGCCGAGGAAACAGAGATCGCGGTACGGGATGCGATGCGTGTCGAGCCAGTTGGCCGTGTCGGTAATCGTCTTGGCATGGCCCCAGTGGGTGTAGAGCCGGTGCGTGATGATGCGGATCCAGACGCCGGCATCACTCAGGCGCCACAGCGCTTCAGCCGCTCCATCGATGACTCGCATCGTGGCGAACATGTCGTGTTCCATGACGGCAATGCGATGGAAGTGGGCGTACTCGTCGGGTTCGAGGCCCCACTCGCCGAAGTCCCACGAACGCTCGAGTGGCATGGTCTCGGGGTCGACGCCGCGAAGGTCGGCCATGATTTCGCGAAAGCGAAAGGTGTGGTCGGCAACGACGCCGTCGAGGTCGACGCCGAGAATGAACTCGGCTGGTTGTCCGGAGTCAGCCATTGCTCAGATACCCATCGACATCGAGCCGACGTGGAGTGACGCCTCTTGATCAACGTCAAGCACTGTCTTCTTGCCGCTCACGATACGGCGACGTACAGCGCCGGAAATCGTGTCGACGCAGATGGTGCCCAGCACGACGATGATCAAGCCGAGCCCGGCAGTGCCAAAGTCCTTGAACTTCAGAGCCTCGGCGAGGTCGGAACCGATGCCGCCGGCACCGACGAGACCAAGCACCGCGGAGGCACGGATGTTGACCTCAAAGCGATACAGCAGAAATGATGTGATTTCTGGCGTCACTTGCGGCAGCACGCCCCAGCGAAGACGCTGGAGGCGAGAGGCCCCGACGGCGTCGGCTGCTTCAACCGGACCCTTGTTGATGCTTTCGATGACCTCGTAGAAGAGCTTGCCGAGCGTGCCAATCGATCCGACACCGATCGCAAGAACGCCCGCCATCGGCCTGAGACCGAAGATCGGAATGAATGCCAACGCCAGAATGATTTCGGGGATGGCTCGCAGCAGGTTGAACACCTGGCGTGTGATCCAGGCAACAGGTTTGCCGACGAGATTGTTGGCCGCCAGGAACGACAGCGGCACGGCGAAGATCGCGGCGATGATCGTGCCGAGCCACGCGATGGCGATCGACTCCCACATTGCGCTGAGCAAGTCTGGAATCTTGCTGACCTCCATGCTGTCGAACATGACGCGGCCGAGCGTCCACATGTCGGCGGGGGCTTCAGGCAAGCGCGACCATTTCGCGTCGATTTCAAGCACTGACCACAGCACGAGCGTCAGCGCAAGTGCCGTGGAGATCCAGCGGAAGGTCCCGAGCGGCTTCTTCGGGAGCTTGACACCATCAGGCGGCGTCGGTACTCGATCGACGCGCAACTTCGAGTCGGTCATCAGATGAGCCTCCGACGGAGGGTGACGGAGATGCGCTCGACGATGAACACGACGAGGAAGAACATCACGACGAGGCCCCACAACTTTTCCCAGTCGCCTCGACCGCGGAAGAATTCGATGCGGGCACCAATGCCGCCGGCGCCGACAAGGCCGAGCACCGCCGATGCACGTAGGTTGAGTTCGAAGTTGTAGAGCACGAACGACGTGTACGAGGGCAGAATCTGGGGCACCACCGCGGTTCGCAGCATTTGGGTGAGGCTGGCACCTGATGCGTTGGCCGCTTCGATTGGGCCCATGTCGATGCCGTCGAGGGTGTCGGACGTGAGTTTGGTCGTGACGGCAATCGAGAAGAAGAAGAGCGCGAGTAAACCGCTGAGCGCGCCGATGCCCACCGCTGTGACGAAGAGCAGTGCCCATAACAGGTCGGGAATCGAGCGGATGACGTTGTTGCAGCTGCGCACCAGGGTGCGTAGCGCGCGATTCGGGTTGCCGAAGGTGGTCGACCAGAGCGCCAGTGGCAAGGCAACTGTTGCTCCGGTGGCAGTGCCGAGCACCGCGAGCTGCAACGTCTCGATGAACGCCGACCGCGATCGCCGTGACCAAATCTGACCCCAGTCAGGGTTCAGTAACCCTTCAACGACCGAGTTCTTCCGCCCGAAGTTGGAGATGATCTCGCTGAGCGAGAACCCAACGCTGATGGCAGTGATGATCGTGAGCACGATCGCGCCGATCGCGGTCCCGATGGCAAACATCGACATACCTGGTTTCGCCGGGAGTGTCGGAGCTGTCGCGCTGACGACGCCGTCGTGAAGGGTGGCCATCGGAGGTGGTGACGTCAGAGCGCGGCTTGTTTGGCCATCGTGTCGTCGGCGGTAAGGCTGCGCCCGTAGATGCTTTCGAACACGGTCGCGTCGCATTCGCTTCCGGGGCCGTCGAACACGAGGACGCCGTCACGCAGGCCGATGATGCGGTCGGCGTAGGCGGTGGCGAGGTCGAGGAAATGGAGGTTGACGATCGTGGTGATGCCAAGCTCGCGGTTGATCTGCTGCAGGTAGCGCATCACGACGTGGCTTGTCGGCGGGTCGAGTGAGGCAACGGGCTCGTCAGCAAGGATGATCGACGGTTCCTGTGCGAGCGCTCGGGCAATGCCGACGCGCTGGCGTTGGCCGCCGGACAGGTCCGAAGCGCGGGTATAGGTCTTTTCGATGATCTCGACCTGTGCGAGTGCACGGGCGGCGATGTCGATGTCGGCCTGCGGATACTTGCCGATCAAGGTGCGCCAGGTGGGCACGTTGTGGAGGCGGCCCATCAGGACGTTCTTCAACACGGTGGTGCGATCGACAAGGTTGAAGCCCTGGAAAATCATTCCGACGTCGGAGCGCAGCTCGCGTAGGCCGGCGCGACTGAGCGAATGGACGTCGTTGCCGTTGACGTTCAGTTCGCCGGAGGTGAGCGGGACCAAGCCGTTGACGGCCCTGATGAGCGTCGATTTTCCTGCGCCCGAGAGCCCGACGATGACCACAAATTCGCCGTCATCGATCTCGAGGTCGAGGTCGTTCATCGCCGACACCCCGTTGGGGTACGTGACGTTGGCTTTGCTGAAGCGAATCATGTGTGACGGGACCTGGACGTTGGGATTGCGGACGGGTTGATCATGCCAGAGTTGCGTCTGGGGTCAGGCCCCTTTCGCAACTCTGGCGGGTGAGATCAATCGAGGACGTCGCCGAGCTTGATTTCGAGCTCACGGATCACGTCGAAGTCTGCGGAGTCGACTGGCACGAGGCCATCGATTTCGTAGAGCTCGTCGAGTACGGCGGCGCCTTCTTCGGTGCCGGCGATATCAACGAACGCAGCCGTGATGGCCGCGACGAGGGAGTCGGGAAGGTCACCGGCAACGGCGAAACCGTCGTTCGGGATCGGGCCGGACCAACCGAAGACAACGACCTTTTGGCCGACGTCGGGGCTGGTCTCTTCGATCGTGCCGCGAGCGTCGTTGAAAGACACGCCAACAGCGGCATCGCCGTCGTAGACAGCCTGCACCGAGCCGTCGTGGCCGCCAGCGAACAGGCCGTTGATGTCATCGATGGGATCGATGCCAGCTTCGACGAGTTGCAGCGCCGGGATGGCGTAGCCGGAGGTTGAACCCTGGTCGACGAACGACACGGTCTGGCCTGCAAGCAGTGCCAACTTGTCGGCACCGATCGGGCCGTCAGCAGCACTCTTGGCATCGAGGACGCCGTTGCAGAACAGGAAGCCGTCTTCGTCGGCCACCGGTGTGTCATCGCAGTAGGTGTCGGGGTCGTTGGTGAACCACTGCGTCACGTAGAGCAGCGAACCATAACGCTCAGACTGCAGGATCAGCTCAGCGCCAGCCTGCTCTTCGGCTTGCACCATTTGGCGCGGTCCGAGACCTCCGGCAATCTGGGCCTGGCCTGACTCGAGGGCGACGATGACGCCCGCGTAGTCGGTCGGCACGAGCGCTTCGACTTCGATGCCGAGAAGCTCACCGAGCATGTCGGCGAGGGGCTGCGCTGTTTCGATGAGGCCACCGGTCTCCTGGCTCGGGGTGAGCGTGAAGACAAGCTTCTCGGGCCAGCCTTCTCGGTCGGCGTTGGCAGCGGGTGCTTCTGTTGCGGTGCTGGCCTGCTCGTCGCTGCCACATGCTGCAAGCACAAGTGAGGCGGCCGCAGCAAGAGCGACGAATGAACGCTTTGTTGTAGATCGTTTCATTTTCACTTCTTTCGTGTGGGCGGACACCGGCCGAAGTCGATGAATGACGGGTATCTGTTCTCCCCCTGGCTGCGACGGTCCGCCCGAAACGGTCGCCCAGGATGTGGCGATGCTACGTCAGTGAACGGCATCCCCCGAACGACGAGATGACGTCTCGGTGACAAGCGTGTGAAACTCGATCCAATTCGTCACATCGACAGTGCCCGCTACTGGCGAATTCCAGGGGCGCACGAACCGGCACACCACGGCGTCGGGATGATGTTCGACCAACTCGGGAAGCACATGCGGGGCGTCGTCGAGGTACATGTCGCATGCAACTTCCGGCTTGGTGAAAGTCAGATGCACTTCACGCGTTGGGATCTCGTTGTCGGCAAGCCAGTGCATTGTTTCGTGGACGGCCCAGTCGGGCTTCGTTGACACGATCACGATCCTGTGGCCTTCAGCGTCTAGCGCCCGGAGCGTCTCCAACGCACCGGGCAAGAGGTTCAGGTGGCGAAAAATCGACGGTCGGTTCTTGTTGCCGCGTGCCCAGGCCCAGAAGGCCTCCATGTCATCAAAACCACCGAGGCCGTGGAGGCCGTCCCACATCGTGACCATGTCGGCGGTCAACGTTCCACCGAACTCGGCGTTGTGGAGCGCGGTCCACCCGGCGTTGAAATCGGCGACCACTCCGTCAAGATCGATACCGAGCCGGAGTGCGGGGTTTGACATCTCGACATGGTCTCATCTCTCCCGCCGACTGCGTGAACTCTCAGCCTGACCGTGGTCTGAGTTTGACATCCGTCACATCCGCGCACGAAGCTGCGAGCCGCGATTCCAAGGGGGCAGAATGAAACAATTGACCGGGATGGACGTCAGCTTCTTGCTGATGGAAACAGCGAATACCTATGGCCATGTCAATGGGTTGTCGATTTACGAGCGGCCGTCGCCTGGCTTCGATCCGTTCACGGAAGTTCGCAAGCGGCTCGGGATCATGGTGGGCCACCTCGAACCACTCCGACGCAAGGTCGTTGAGGTGCCGTTCGAACTCGATCGGCCGTATTGGGTTGAAGACGCGGACTTCGATCTTGACTTCCACGTTCGCCATATCGGTCTCGCCCCGCCCGGAGCTGCTGACCAACTCGCCGAACAGGTGGCGCGCATTGTCGGTCGTCGAATGGATCGGGCTCGGCCATTGTGGGAGGCCTATGTGATTGAAGGCCTCGCCGATGGTCGTTGGGCGCTGTTGCAGAAGACCCATCACGCCACGATCGACGGCGCCTCGGGCGTGATCATGTTGAAGATGTTCACCGACGATTCGCCTGACGCGATTTACCCGCTCGAACACCGCGAATGGGTTGGTGAGCAGCCGCCGAGCCGCGCCGAGATGCTGCAAGCCGCGGCGCGGAACCTTGCGATCAACCCGGTTAAGGGCATGCGCCTCTCGCTGAGCGTGCTGCGTGATCTTGCCGATTCGATGGGCGTAACGAGCGTGAGCGGGCTCGCAACGCAAGTCCGTAGGACCCTCGGCTCGATCACCGCAGGGCACCCCGGCGATTCGAGTTCGTCGGTGAGCTTTCCGCTGACGCCTGCACCGCCGACGCCGTGGAACAAGTCGGTCACGCCGCACCGTCGGTTCGCAATGCGGTCCGCTGATTTGCCAAACCTCAAACGTTTAAAAGACGCCACCGGCGGCACCTTGAACGATGTCGTTATGGCGATTTGCACCGGAGCGCTCCGCCAGTACCTGATCGAGAAAGACCAACTGCCCGAGGGGCCGTTGCGAGCCATGGTGCCCGTGTCGATCCGAACAGGTCAGGAAGAGGATCCGTGGACCAACCGCGTGTCCGCCATCGTTGCCGACCTGCCCACGTACTGCGCCGACCCGGTCGAACGCGTTGCGTTATGTCGAGACGCGATGAACGCGGCAAAGGGCCAGCTCGACCTGGTGCCCGCCGACACGCTCGGCCGCGCGGCGGACTACACATCCCCGGTCGTTGCGGCCTCGGCGATTCGGCTGGTGTCACGACTCAAACTCGCCGATCGAGTGAATTCGCCGATCAACGTCGTGATCTCGAACGTGCCAGGGCCCCGCGAGGCGCTCTATTTTTCCGGAGCCAAGCTCGAGGCCTACATCCCGGTCTCGACGATCTCTGACGGCGTCGGCTTGAACATCACGGTGCACAGCTATGAAAACCGCCTCGACTTCGGCCTGATCTCCGATCGTGAGCTGATCCCGGACCTCTGGCACCTCGTCGACCTGCACATCGATGAGATTGCTCGCCTGTTCGAGGCGACTGGTGCCGAATGGGCAGTCGAGCCCAGCCCGAAGATGATGCGTAACGGTGGTGACGGCGTCGAGGCTGTCCCGGCGAGCAGCGGGGTCGTCAACGAGATGATCTCTGATCGCGCTACTGCGACAATGCAACAGCGCAAGCGATCCGCTGCCAAAAAAGCTCCCGTCAAGAAGAAGGCTGCGGCAAGGAAAGCTGCCGCAAAAAAAGCTGCCGCAAGGAAGAAGTAGTCCGACCGCCACTGTCACACCGAGCTGACCTCGGTGTGACACGGTCTGACCTCGGTGTGACACGGTCTGACAGGACGGCGATTGCTACTGCGTCTTCCAGTCGGGCCTGGGTGTCCAGACCTGGCCGGTGGGGTCGGTGCGCAGCTCGACGACGCGCAGATCGCCGGTGAACTCGAACGTGCCTTGGTAGTGCTCGTATGCGACTGGCGTCCCCCAACTCTTGCCGATCGCGAAGCCTTCTTGCACCATCGAGTAGCCCATCGGCGTGATCCGCATGCGTTCGTTTGTGGCAACCACGGCGCCGTCGACCGTCATCACTGCCCGCCCCCATCCTTGCTCGATGGGTGTGTAGTCGACACGTACCTCGATCGGCTGTCCGGTGGGGAGCGGCTCGGCGCTGACGAGTTCAGACATCTCGATCTTCAACACGTTGTGGACATAATGGGCGCGACCGTTCTGGACGAAGAATGACCAGCCGGCCAGCTCGCCGCCCTGGCAGACCAGCACACCCGTATCGCCATCGGAAAGCGTGAGGTGGGCCGCGACCGAGTGCGGGCAGTTGAGGATGAGGGGAAGTGACGGGTTCGGGATCGGCGTGCTGTCTGGGAAGTAGCGGTACACATCTCGGTCCTCCGATGCGGTTGGTCGCAGCGGGTCGATGAATCGCTCGCGGCCGCGGTCGTCGAGCGGCAAGACGTTGTGCGCACGGGCCTCGTCCCACCAGAGCGCGATCAGCTCCGCAAGCTTCTCCGGATGTTCGCGGGCAAGGTCGTGGGCCTGGCTGTAGTCGACGTCCTGGTGGTACAGCTCCCACGGATCATCGGCCCAGTCGGTCCCGGGTCGGTGCCAAGTGACAGCAGTCCACCCGTCGTGCCAGATCGCTCGACTACCCAACATCTCGTAGTACTGCGTCGTCTTGACGTTCGGGGTGTCGCCGTTGCTGATCGTGGGTGCGAAGCTGTGCCCTTCAAGCGGCTGTTGATCGACGCCGTTGACTCGCGTCGGGACCGGCAGCCCAGCCATGTCGAGCAACGTCGGATACAGGTCAGTGATGTGGTGGTACTGGGTGCGAATCGCGCCGTGGTCGGCGTCGGCAATTTGTGCCGGCCAGTGCACGATCATCGGGTCGGTGTTGCCGCCGCGGTGCGTGTCGCGTTTCCACCTTTGGAACGGTGCGTTGCCCGCCTGACTCCAACCAATCGGGTAGTGCGGATCGGTGTGGCGGCTGCCCATGTGAGGGATGTCGTCGAGCATCTCGTCCACATCCATAAACATCATGTTGCGGAACCGCTCGGTGTTCGTCGTGCCGTGGTTGCCTCCTTCGGCCGAGGCGCCATTGTCTGACAAGAAGATCACTGCGGTGTCGTCTGCGACACCCATTTCGTGCAGTGCGTCCATCAGCCGACCGATCTGCGCATCGGTGTGATCGACGAAGCCGCAGAACGTCTCCTGCAGGCGGGCGTAGAGGCGCTGCGCATCGGCGTCGAGCGAGTCCCACGCTGGCACGGCGTTGCTGCGCGGCGGGAGGTCGGTTCCCTCGGGGATGATGCCCATTTCCAGCTGGCGTTCGTAGGTGGCCTGGCGATGGACGTCCCACCCATCGTCGAAACGGCCTGCGTAGTGGTCGATGAATTCGGGTGGAGCGTGGAACGGGCAGTGCGGCGCGCCGAAGGGGAGGTAGAGGAAGAATGGCCGGCCCGACGACACCTGCTGCTGGTCGCGCAACATGCGGATCGACGCGTCGACGATGTCTTCGCTGACGTGGTAATCGTTCGTCGATCCGTCTGGGTTCTTCCTGCCGGTGGTCGGGGTCTCGACGCGATGGTTGTCGACGGTGAGCATCGGATGCCACTGGTCGACCTCGCCGGGCAGGAAGCCATGGAAACGTTCGAAACCGAGCCCGATTGGCCAACGGTCGAAGGGGCCAGCAGCGGTCTGCTCTGAGGTCGGCGTCAGGTGCCACTTGCCGGCGCAGTAGGTGGAGTAGCCGGTCTGTTTCAGCACTTCAGCGATCGATGCAGCGCTCTTCGGCAGGAACGCATTGGCGCCGGGGAAGCCGCTTGCCATTTCGGCAATGGTGGCGAAGCCGACCGAGTGATGGTTGCGGCCTGTAAGTAGCGCAGCGCGGCTCGGCGAGCACAATGCAGTCGTGTGGAAGTTTGTGTACCGCAACCCCTTGTCGGCAAGTGCCGAGAGGTGTGGCGCCTCGATCGGGCCGCCGAAGCAGGACAGCTGTCCGAACCCGAGGTCGTCCACCATGATGACAATGATGTTCGGAGCGCCAGCCGGAGGCCGGAGCGGCGGCGGCCAATCTGGAGTCGACTCGGCATATGTGTCGTTGGCAACGCCGCGGAACGGAGTCGGCTCAGGTGGGAGCTGGTCCATTGGCGGATTTGAGATGTCGTCCATTCAGCCCAGCGTGCCAGACCTTCGTGCTTTGACTGAACGTGTACTACGTTGATTTTTTCGATACATCGTGGCGGGATGACTGGGGAGTGGATGGTAACGAAAACAAACATCAGCGCACCGCCGGCATGGATGCTGGCACTCGAATACCGGGCATTCAGCGAGCGCATCGCAATGAGTGCAGCGCTCCCGCTGCTGAAGAGGATGCCGAAGGGCGACAGCCACCACGTGATCGTGCTCCCTGGGTTTACTGCTGGCGACGGATCTACCAGGCCGCTCCGGCACTTACTCCGCGACCTCGGCTACCACTCCCACGGCTGGCGCCTTGGGAGCAACCTTGGGCCGACGCCAGAGATTCTCGAAGGCCTCGGTGCGCTGCTTGAACGCGTGTATGCACAGGCGGAAGCGCCGGTGTCGATCGTTGGTTGGAGTCTCGGTGGCATCTTTGCTCGCGAGCTGGCACGTGCCGCCCCCGACAAGGTTCGTCAGGTAATCACCCTCGGTAGCCCGATCCAGATGGTCGCCGAAGACGGTTCCTCAGCGCAGATACTTTGGAAACGTCTCCAGCGGCTGCATTCGCCGGACTTCGCTACGTCTCGGAGCGTGCGCGCTGGCTACCTCCCGCACCTCGAGGTGCCGTCGACCTCGATCTACTCGAAGACCGATGGTGTGGTGCACTGGCAAACGGCACTCACGCGTCGCACCGAACATGCCGAGAACATTCGTGTCTACGGGAGTCACTGCGGCCTCGGATTTAACAATGCTGCGCTGTTCGCTGTTGCGGATCGGCTTGCTCAGGCCGAGGGTAAATGGAGTCATTTCCGGGCGCCGCTCTGGATGCGCGGCGCCTACCCGTGCTCCGACGACCTCGACGTCGATCGCCTCCCCGGCGACGGCATCTCGGTCGCCTGAGAGCGATGGAGGGCTGGCTCTCGTCGAGCAGATGATGGGGTTCGTTACAAACTCGATGTCGACACTTTGATCGTCACAGTTTGGTCTGACCGAAGTGTGACGCTTCGGGCTGTCGAACATGAAAATTGCGGGTCGATGTTCAACAACGCTGCGGGCGCGGCCAGTACGTTTGGCTGATGGACTTCGACATCCCCGCATCGACGCAGCAACTCCTCGGCGAGCTCGATCAATTCATTGTTGACGTGATTA
>ERZ888423.1238-NODE-1238-length-22937-cov-9.620706_pt1 | contig 22937 bp, 25 predicted proteins | sample MGYA00520523_ERZ888423 | MGnify/ENA primary metagenome ERZ888423 (study PRJEB32303, sample SAMEA104408611) | aquatic metagenome | biome: Brackish water; feature: Pelagic; material: water | place: Baltic Sea | collected 2014-06-08T10:24:00 | depth 30,27 m ...
CCGCAAGTGCTTTTTTCGCTAAAAGCACATTTTTTGCTCGTTCTACGATTTTGCCACTTTGCGATAACGATTTTGCCACTTTGCGATGTTGTGGTCGAGAAAGCCGATGGCGTTTGCCTGCGTGTGTTTCTCGCAGACCCTGAGGGCGCGAACTCTCGTCGCGCCGCTGATTGCTGCACACTGGAACCGGCGGACCTTTTTTCCACTTTTTCTTCGAATGTCAGGTGCTTAATATCCACTTTTACATGATGTCCCGGGTAATCCCCCCCCGAAACTAAGGGGATGCGGAAGTAGAATTTTCTCGGCAAGATATCTGAGGAGATTTTGATGAAGATGACAAACAACTTGCTATCGACACCTCATTTTGGCGCCGCAGTGTATGTCCGTTGTCAGACATGCGAAACTATTTGTCGGGAGTTGCTTGATCTGCCACGGCCAAGTTGCATTCCCGAGACAACGCATTTCTGTTTGTTAGGATGAGAAAATTCAGATGGCCTTGAAAGCTGTCAGGAGTCCGAAGGCTTGTCACCACTTACGAAGCCGGCCTTGGCAAAAGGAGGGGTCAACGGAAGTTTTGTTCCACAACCTGTAAATTCGTCGGAATTGTCTCGCTGCGTTTTCCATGAATGGCCAGTTTTTCCTCCGCATTGCAGCGTGGGTGATCATGCATCTGCCGCATTTTTCCTGCTGCGAGCGCACGCAGCGAGAATACCCAATTCACACATAGGGCTCCAAGCCGACCTGCGGCAGTGCAGAGAAAGCCATGGTTTGATGATCGTTTGAATGTCCGGTCATGCCGTTTCTGCTCGACTAGCTCGCACCTGCAGCGAATGCACACTTCCCGCCATGATTGACTGAGCACCAGATTTTGAGGCGGTGAATGATGCACCCGCAGCGAACGGCAACAGAGTCCGCACAGCCGCCATCGGTGGAGACCGCAGCGAAGGGCCGTTTTCCGCCCCTTGCCGGCATCTGTGCGCAGTGCAGCATCGACAGACTGGACTCAAATTCGACCTTTCCCGCCTCACCTCCCCTTAGGCCCATCCAACGGATCATCCGACCAGGTCGCCGCCTTCTGCTTCCCCGCTTCCGTCTCCGGCTCCGTGTCCCCCATCATCCGCCGATGCCCCGCTTCCCTGTCCCCCCACTCCGGCTTTTTTGAGAACCGCTCCAGCACCCGTTCAGGATAAAGAATAAAGTCCGTCGTATCCGGCCCCTCGATCAGTTTCGCCAGACGGAAGTGCATGAAGGCGCGCAGCACGCGGTTCATCCGGTGTTGGTATCCCGGACCCAGCCCCTTGAAGAATTTCACCACATCCGCGTCGAAATTCGCCGTCACCTTGGTCCGCTTGTCACCGCGCCGATCATCGTCCTCCCAGATCCCGTGCCACTCCACTGGAAGAGCATCGAATTTGCGCAGGTAGTCGTGCAACTCGTATTCGACCATCTTGATCGCATCGACACCATAGCGCCAATGCATCCGGTCGGCCTTGGTCATCGTTTTGGGTTCAACTTTGCGCATCGCACTCTCCTCGGTTCACCCGACAAACCTGCCCAAAATTGGTTAACGGCGCGCCATACCACCGCCCATACGGTTTCCATACGCTTTCCATACGGTTTCCATACGCCGCGTCAGCCTTGCAAAACCCGCCCCGCTCTGCCCTTCTGGACGCAAGGTAAAGGGGTCCATATGCACAACGTCGCCATCACCGGAACGGGGGTTTTCACGCCCGCGCAGACCATCACTAATGATGAATTGGTCGCCGCGTTCAACGCCCATGCGGACCTGTTTAACGCGCAAAATACCGATGCGATCACGGCGGGAACTATCGACGAAAAACCCCATTCCAGCAGCGAATTCATCGCCGCAGCCAGCGGGATCGAACAGCGCTATGTCATGGATAAGGCTGGTGTTTTAGACCCTGCCCGCATGTATCCGCGCCTTGCTGAACGCGCCGATGACGCCCCATCAATCATGGCTGAAATGGCCGTGGACGCCGCACGCACGGCCCTGAACGGCAAAAACCCCGCATCCGTCGATCTAGTCCTGTGCGCCGCGTCAAACCACGAACGCGCCTACCCCGCGATTGCCGTCGAAATTCAACAGCTTCTGGGCACATCAGGGTTTGCCTTCGACATGAACGTCGCCTGTTCCTCCGCCACCTTCGGCATCCAGACCGCCGCCGACATGATCCGCGCCGGCTCCATCAAATCCGCCCTCGTCGTCTGCCCTGAAATCTGCTCGGCGCACCTCGAGTGGCGCGACCGCGATTGCCATTTCATCTTTGGCGACGTGGCCACGGCCGTCCTACTGGAACGCGACGAAAACCTGCAAGCCCCATATTTCAAAGTGAAATCCACCCGCTGCGCCACGCAGTTTTCCAACAACATCCGTAACAACAACGGCTTTCTTCGCCGCACCCACGACCAGATGAACGACCGCCGCGATATGCAGTTTATGCAAAACGGCCGCAAAGTTTTCAAAGAGGTCCTTCCGCTGGTCAGCAAACATATCGCCGACCACATGGAGGCTGAAGGCGTGCAAGCCGCTGATCTAAAGCGCCTTTGGCTGCACCAAGCCAACAAGACCATGAACGATTATATCGGAAAAAGGGTGCTGGGCCGCGACCCCGAACCAGGCGAACAACCCAATATCCTGCAAGACTACGCCAACACCAGTTCCGCGGGCAGCATCATCGCATTTTCCAAACATTCCGATGATTTGATAGCGGGCGATATGGGGCTGATCTGCAGCTTTGGCGCCGGCTATTCCGTTGGGTCCGTCATTGTTGAACGCGCCTGAAACCGGCCGTTAACCAATTTACGCAATACTGCCGGAAATCGGGCTAACTGCTCACCCGCTTGTTCACCGCTTCCAATGTCTCGACCCGCTCTGAATAGCGATCCGTCAACTCAGGGCGGCCCCGCATCATCCAAGTAAATCGCGCGAGTTCTTCCATCACATCAACGATCCGGTTGTAAAGCGGCGAAGGTTTCATGCGCCCACCTTCGAATTCTTTCCAGGCCATCGGCACGGATGACTGATTGGGAATCGTCACCATCCGCATCCAGCGCCCAAGAATTCGCATTTGGTTAACGGTATTGAACGACTGCGAGCCACCCGACACCTGCATCACCGCGAGCGTCTTGCCCTGCGTGGCCCTGATCCCTCCGATCGGGGACAGTGGCAGCCAATCAATCTGGGTTTTCATGATACCAGACATCGCCCCATGCCGCTCAGGGCTGGACCAAACCATCCCCTCTGACCAAATCGCAAGCTCGCGCAGTTCAGCGACTTTCGGGTGATCGGCATCGCCGTCATCAGGTAACGGCAGGCCGGAGGGATGAAAGAAACGTGTCTCACAGCCCAGCGCAGTCAGCACCCGTGCGCCTTCCTCGGCGGCCCGTCGCGAATAGCTTTCTTCGCGCAAAGACCCATAAAGCAGCAAAATTCGAGGAGCGTGGCCAGGGTCACTTGGCGAGCGCAGCGCACTTGCGTCCAGCGGCTGCAGTGCCCCAGGAACAAGGTTCGGCATGTCGGAGATATCAATATCTGACAAGGTTTTAGGTGGACTCTGCTTCAAGATGCAGCTTCATCTCGACCAGCACTTTTTGCAATGCTGTGGTGTCTCGCAAAAGGCGCTTGGCCTCGGTGACAGTGATGATCCCGTCTGCGATCGACTGGTTATATTCACCCATAAGAATTGCAAAACGCTGGCTCAGCATTATAACATCCGAGTTGACGCCGCCGCCCTCAGAATTGCGAGCCGTGTCGTCATAGCTCATCGTAAAACCGCGCATTTCAGCGAGGGCCGAGGTGACATGCGGGTAGGACGCGGCCGCCTCAAGAGCCGCAACAGCATCCACCGGCATGAAGCGATCGGCGTGCTCTGCGCTGTCGGAATAGTACCGGCCCAAGGTTGCTTTGGACTTCCCCGTCAATTCACATGCGGGTTCAATCCCCACATCTTTCACGAGAGCTTCTGTGTGTTTCTTAAGGTAGCTTCCGAAACCAGCCATGCCCAACCCTTTAATAACCAAGCCCCAATCTAGGGGAAAGCGATACGTCTTTTCCCATTTTGGGGCACACCACTTTCTGTCATTTATAGTCCTATCCCACGGTTGGGAAGAGTAAGAGTATCAGCGTCCCCAACGCTGAAGGCGTCAGGTGGCTGCAACCCATCCTACCAGGCCCAGGAAATGCTTGCATTTTCGTTGGCCCATGCAGCCCCTGACCCGTTGTTATGCCGAATTACTTCGTCAGTTAACGAGTGACCTGTCGGACGGCCTTGCAAGGGGTCGATCCCGCAGGCTATTTGAGGGGATGGCCAAGCTCTATTTTCACTATTCAACAATGAATGCCGGCAAATCGACTGTGCTGCTGCAAGCCTCGCATAACTACATCGAACGCGGGATGCAGACCTACCTTTTGACCGCGCAATTCGACAATCGCGCCAGTGAGGGCAAAATAGCCAGCCGGATTGGTATCGGATCAGCGGCGGATACATTTGCGCGCGGCGAAGACCTGTTTGCCAAAGTGCAGACCCGTCTTGCTGCTGGTCCCTGCCAATGCATTTTTATCGACGAGGCCCAATTTCTGGATCCCGATCAGGTATGGCAATTGGCGCGCGCGGTCGATGATCTGGGTGTGCCTATCATGGCTTACGGGTTGCGGGTTGATTTCATGGGCGCACTTTTCCCCGGCTCCGCCGCGCTTCTCGCGCTTGCGGATGAAATGCGCGAGGTGCGCACGATTTGCCACTGCGGGAAAAAGGCGACGATGGTCGTGCGCAAAGATGATCAGGGCAATGTCCTAACGGATGGCGATCAGGTGCAAATCGGCGGCAACGAAACCTATATCAGCCTGTGCCGCCGTCACTGGCGTGCAGCAATGGGCGATAGCGGGACCACTGCCCGCTAGGCCGTATTCTTCCATTCAAATACACTCCGGGGGAGTCCGTCAAGACGGGTGCAGCGCCCCCTCCTTCGTCGTTAATTCACGGCTTGCTGCGGTATTTCACCGCGAGTCCACGCGATGATGTTATCGAGCGCCATTTGCCCCATGGCTTGTCGTGTTTCGGCAGTCGCTGATCCCAGATGTGGCAGCAACACGCAGTTCTCCAAAGCGCGTAGCCGCGCGGGCACGGCGGGTTCGTTCTCGTATACGTCCAACCCCGCGCCTGCGATTGCACCGCGCTCCAGTGCGTCGATCAATGCGGCTTCGTCGACTACTTCACCACGGCTAATGTTGACGAAAATCCCGTTCGATTTCATCGCGGCGATCGCCGTTGCGTCAATAAGCTTGGTCGTTTCGGCCCCGCCCGGCGTTGTAACGACGACAAAATCTGCCGCCATCGCCTCGGCCAGTGTATCGACCTGCTGCGCGGGCATCTCTACCGATTTGGGCGAACGGTTAAAGAAAACCACTTCCATCCCGAAGCCAAAATGACAGCGGTGCGCGATGGCCTGTCCGATCCGGCCCATCCCAATGATCCCGACTGTTTTGCCGGTCACATGGGTGCCAAGCAGATTCTTGGGGCCAAATCCGCCCCATTCTCCGGACCTTACCATCCGCTCCCCCTCGCCCGCGCGTCGCGCTGTTGCGAGGATTAGCGTCAGCCCAATATCCGCCGTGGCATCCGTCAGGACGTCGGGCGTATTAGAAACGGTTACACCTGCATCGCGGGCCGCAGCTACGTCGATATGGTTATATCCAACGCCAAAATTCCCCAACATCTTGCACCGCAAGTCACCGTCGAAAACCTCTGCGCTGAAATCATCGCCCAGTGTCGGCAGGATCGCATCATAATCACGCATGGCTTGCGCCGCCGTTGCGCCGTCAAGCGCGCCGCCCGCGTGGACCGTCACGTCAAACAATGCGCGCGCCTGCGCGACGACAGGCGCCGCAATATCGCGCGTAATAAGGAGAGTCTTCAATGCATTCGCCCTCCGATTGGAACGTCTTGATCTGGGGTAAGAAGAACAATTTCGCCGTTTTCGTCAGGCAAGCCCAAGACCAGAACCTCGGACTTCATCGGCCCAATTTGACGCGGTGGAAAATTCACAACGGCCATGACCTGTTTTCCGATCAACGTATCAGGCGCGTAATGTGCGGTAATCTGAGCGCTCGATTTCTTGACGCCAAGATCGCCGCCAAAATCAACCCAAAGCTTGATCGCTGGCTTGCGTGCCTCGGGAAAAGGTTCCGCGCGCGTCACGACGCCGACGCGGATATCAACCTTGAGGAAATCATCAAAGCTCAGCTCATCCATTCGCCAACTCCTTGCTGCGATCAGCGGCCGCTTTGACGGCGCGTTTCAGCAGCGCCGGAAAGCCCGTTTCTTCATCCATCAAAACCGCAAGTGCTGCCTGTGTCGTGCCATTGGGCGATGTCACGTTGATACGCAACTGTGCGGGATTCTCATCCGCGTCCTCGGCCAATTGCCCCGCGCCGCCAACGGTGGCCTTTGCCAGTGCCAGTGCCAAATCAGCGGGCAAACCCTGCGCCACGCCTGCGGCAGCCAAGGTTTCGATCAGGTGAAAAACATAAGCCGGACCAGAGCCGGACACCGCGGTGACTGCATCCATCAGGCCTTCATCAGCAAGCCGCACGACCTGCCCTACCGCATTCAACAATCCGTCGGCCATATCAAGCTGGGCAGGGCTAACGTAGGAATTTCCAACAATGGCGGTGATCCCCCGCCCGATCGCGGCAGGCGTGTTTGGCATGGCCCGCACAATCGGGGTCTGCGCACCCAGTGTGCCCTCAAAACCAGCAATCGTGATGCCCGCAGCAACTGAAACGAAAACGGTACTGCCATTGCCGAGCGCCTGAAGCGACGGCAAGGCGTCACCCATCATCTGCGGCTTTACGGCCACCAGAACGACTGCCGGATCATCAGGAAGGCCAGCGTTCAGATGCACACCTTGGGCGTGCAACCAATCGCTGGGATGTGGGTCAAGAACAAAGACCGACGTGGCGGGAAGACCACCCGCCAACCATCCGGTCAACATTGCCGATCCCATCTTGCCACAGCCCAGCAACACAAGCCCACGGCGTTCAACTTCAGTCATATCCACGCGAAATCCCCCTTTGATCAGGGCGACGTTACGAAGCTATTGGTGGGGGTTCAAGGGCGCGATGATCATAGCCCCGCGCAGCAAATCTTAGGCGCGTCCGTAAGCTTCGGCGATTGCAATTCCCAACGCCTCTGTAGGGGTGCGTTCGGCCCATGTCGCAAGTTGAAAGGCAGGGTAATATCGCTCGGCACTGAGGACGGCGGCGTTGATCATTGTATCAATCTGATCCGGCCCCGCAAACTGATCGCCCGCAAGAACAAGACCGTAGCGGTAAACCATCAGCTTTTGCTCGGCCCAATAGGTGAATGCACCGGCCCAGCAATTGTCGTTCACCTTGTTCAACAACTCGTAAAGTGCTGGCAAACGGTCTTCGGGTGGTTCCATCTCGAAAGTGCAGATCAGGCGCAGGGTTTCGTCATAGCCAGACCATGCCAGCGTGATCGAATAGGTCCGCCATTGCCCTTCGACGGCCATCGCAATCTGGTCGTCATGAATGCGGTCAAACTCCCATTCGTGATGCACTGCGATATGTTCAACCAAGTCGATAGGATGGATGTCTTCTGCGTCTGCGAAATGCTCTGCAAGTGCCATTTTGTCGCCTCCTGTCGTTGCCAATCTGCGGGCTATTATCCCTCCAAATCTGGCGTACTGCTCAAGGGAAAGCGTATCGTTGACGTTCCCCATACTATATATCGTGGGGGTTATGCGGCCACCTGTAAAGCAATTTCTTGGGGATAACTGCGATTAGCTGGGGGTAGAATCGCCGCATTTTTCTTTGACCGGTTACTTGCAGGTCATCCGCGACAGGTTCATCGTGCGCGCAACCTCCATAACCCAAGGCCACGCTCATGAACCTCGATCTGCTCAAAACCCTTTGTGAAACGCCTGGTGTTCCGGGCAACGAAGAGCGCGTGCGCGACCTGATCAAGGGCGAAATCGACGGGCTATTTGACGCCGTTGAGACCGATCCGATGGGAAGCCTATTGTGCCGGCGCGATAGCACCGCCAAAGACCCGACTAAGGTCATGCTGCTGTGCCATATGGATGAAATCGGCTTTCTGGTAAGTCACATCGACGAAAAAGGTTTCCTATATCTGCAGCCGATAGGCGGCTTTGATCCGCGCAATCTGTTTTCGCGCCGCGTGCTGGTTTGCACCGATACTGGCGACCTGAAAGGCGTCATGAATCCCGGCGGCAAGCCGCTGCATATCTCCTCCCCCGAAGACCGCAAAAAGATCCCGGAAATCGGCGAATTCTGCGTTGATCTCGGCATGGGCAAGGCCGCCCATGATGTGGTCAAGATCGGCGATATGGTCGTGATGGACGAACCCTTTATCGAAATCGGTGACAAGGTGGTCAGCAAGGCGCTCGATAACCGCATCGCCTGTTGGCTTGGGATCGAGGCAATCCGCCGTTTGGGAAGCAATGGGCGCGGCGCGGAAATCCATGTGGTGTTCACCACCCAAGAAGAAGTCGGCTTGCGCGGCGCGCGCACCTCGGCGCACCGTATCCAGCCCGATATCGGTATCGGCATCGACACGACATTGGCCTGCGACACCCCCGGCGTGCCCGAAAAGGACGCGACCACCATTCAAGGCAAAGGCTTCGGCCTACATGTGCGGGACAGCTCGTTCATTGCCGACAAGGCGCTGGTCAAAGAAATCGAACAGATCGCTATCGCCAAGAACATCCCATACCAGCGCACAATGCTTGCCGCTGGTGGCCAAGACGGCGCCGCGGCACAACAAGCCGCCGCAGGAGCCCGCGCCGTAGGGATCGTCGTTGGCACACGCTATATTCACACCGTAACCGAGATGATCCACAAATCCGATCTCGAAGCCGCGCTGGATATCATCGTGGCGTATCTGGAACAGCTCTAGGGTCAGCTTCTTGTGTTCATGAAACTCTGGGGGAGTCGCGCATGCGACGGGGGCAACGCCCCCTAAAACATAATGCGCGCGCAGCGCCCATTTTGGTCAAGCGCACATTACTTCTTTTTCTTGCCTTCCAACGCCTCGATCCGCGCCATCAGGGCTGCGTTTTCTTCACGTGCCTTTTGCGCCATCGTCCGAACAGCGTCGAATTCCTCGCGTGTGACCAGGTCACGGTCCGCGAGCCAGCGGTCCATCATGCCGGACATGGCATTGCCTGCCTCGTCCTTGGCACCTTGGGCCACGCCCATAGCGTTGGTCATCAACTGGCCGATATCGTCAAGAATCTTGTTGCGGGTCTGCATGTAAGCCTCCGGTCATGTTCGCCCCCTCTATATGGGGGGCGTTTGCACATCCGCAAGCCGCCATGCAGTTGACAACGCCGCGGCCCAGCCGCACTTAGTTGGCATGACTGGCATCCCCTTCCCCAATATCTCGCCCGAGATTTTCTCGATTTCGCTGTTCGGCATGACGTTTGCGCTGCGCTGGTATGCGCTGGCTTATATTGTCGGAATACTGATTGGTTGGCGGATTGCTGTAGCTGCCGTGCGCCGCACGCATTTGTGGTGCGACGAGACTGCCCCCATGACCTCTGAGCAGATCGAAGACCTGCTGACATGGGTCATCGTTGGTGTCATCGCGGGCGGACGGCTGGGCTACGTGTTGTTTTACAAGCCCGCCTATTACTTCTCGCACCCGCTAGAAATCCCGATGCTATGGCAGGGGGGTATGTCATTTCACGGTGGATTCCTTGGGGTTTGCATCGCGGTGATCCTTGTGGCGCGCAAGCACAAGGCAGCACTTGGCGATGTCGCCAATATTCTTGCCCTGACCGCGACACCGGCAATCCTGATGGTGCGGATCGCCAATTTCATCAACGCCGAATTATGGGGCCGCCCGACCGACATGCCCTGGGGCGTTATTTTTCCCGGTGCGGCAGCGCAAACCTGTGACGGGATTACCGGACTTTGCGCGCGCCATCCTTCGCAGTTGTATGAGGCGGGGCTTGAAGGGCTGGTCCTTGGTGCGTTCCTGATGTGGCTGGCTTTTGCGCGTGGCTGGCTCAAGCGCCCGTGGCAATTGGCAGGCGCATTCATGGCCGGTTATGGCATTGCGCGTTTCGTTGTTGAATTTCTGCGCCAGCCCGACGCGCAGTTTGTTGAAATGGGTAATCCTTTGGGCCTTGCGCTGCATCTGAACGGCTGGGGGTTGACCATGGGGCAGTGCCTGTCGCTACCAATGGTTATCGTGGGCCTTGCGATCATTTGGGTTATACGCCGCAGGTCCGCATGACGCCGCTTGGCGACATCCTGATCCAGCGCATTCGCGCGACAGGGCCGATGACATTGGCCGATTATATGGGCGAATGCCTGCTGCACCCCGAACACGGCTACTATACCGCGCGCGACCCTTTGGGTGCGGCTGGGGATTTTACGACTGCGCCGGAAATTAGCCAGATGTTCGGCGAATTGATCGGGCTTTGCCTCGCGCAGGCGTGGATGGATCAGGGCGCACCAACTTCTTTTGCCTTGGCCGAACTTGGCCCCGGTCGCGGCACGCTAATGGCCGATATCCTGCGCGCCACGCGGGGCGTGTCGGGGTTCCACGATGCAGCGCAGGTGCACCTGATCGAAGCCTCGCCAACCCTGCGCGCCGCCCAAGCACAGATCGTGCCGCACGCCGCCTGGCATAACAGCGTCGCCACCCTGCCGGATCTGCCGCTATTCGTGATCGCCAACGAGTTCTTTGACGCGCTACCAATTCGCCAGCTCCGCCGCCACGTCAACGGCTGGCAGGAAACGGTCGTCGGCCTTCAAAGCGATACGCTTGCCGCCGGCCTAAGCCCGCCTGCCCCGCTTGCAAGCCTTGACCACCGTTTGGACGATACTGCGGTCGGCGACATCGTCGAAATCTGCCCAACGCTGCCCAATATTGCGGCGCAAATTGGTGCGCGTGTTGCGGCCCATGGCGGCGCGGCACTCATCATCGACTACGGTGACTGGCAATCGCAGGGCGACACCCTGCAAGCCCTGCGCGATCATCAAATCGCCGATCCCTTCACAGCCCCCGGTATGGCCGATTTGACGGCCCATGTTGATTTCGCCGCCATCGCCAACGCCGCAGCCCCTGCCGCCTACACGCGCGTCACACCGCAAGGCGTCTTCCTTGAACGCCTTGGCGTTACCCATCGCGCGCAGGCCCTTGCTGAACGCTTAGGCGGCGCGGCGCTGGAAAACCATATCGCCGCACATCACCGCTTGACCCACCCCGATGCGATGGGTCACCTTTTCAAAGTGATCGGCCTTTATCCCAAAGACGCGACGCCCCCACCCGGTTTGATGCCATGACACTCGAAATCATCACGTCAGACGCACTCGCGCCTCTGCGCCACGGTTTCTTCACGCGCAAAGGCGGCGCATCATCTGGCGTATTCAGTGGGTTGAACTGCGGTCATGGATCATCCGACCAACACGCGGCCGTTTCAATCAACCGTTCCCGTGTCGCGCAAGCGATGCAGGTCGACCCCATGGCGTTGGTAGGCGTTCATCAGATCCATTCGCCTGATGTGGTGCATGTAACTGACCCCACCGCAGATCGCCCGCGCGCCGATGCGTTGGTCACGGCGACGCCCGGCATCGCGCTGTCAGTCCTGACCGCTGATTGCCAGCCGGTGTTATTTGCGGACCACGATGCCGGCGTGATCGGTGCGGCCCATGCCGGTTGGAAAGGCGCGTTGGGCGGTGTCCTTGAGGCGACGTTGGACGCAATGGAAGACCTAGGCGCGAAACGTGCGAACATCGCGGCGGTGATTGGCCCGTCCATCAGCCAGCGCGCCTATGAGGTCGGGCCTGAATTTCTTGATGATTTCCTGTTGGGCGATCCTGACAATAGCCGCTTCTTTGCAAATGGAGCAGGTGATCGCATGCTCTTTGATCTTCCCGGATTTGGCTTGCACCGCCTGCGCAGCGCTGGCGTTGGACAGGCACAATGGTCACGCCATTGTACCTATAGTGACCCAGAGAAGTTCTATAGCTATCGCCGCACGACCCACGCGCGCGAGGCCGACTATGGTCGCTTGATTGCTGCCATACGTCTTTGACTTTGGCAATATTTGGGCGATCGCCCGCCTCGGTTTTGCCCGATTTCGCGAAACGGTGGCACTGCTGACCCCGCGACTGTTGCTTAAACAGTGAGATCTGCCCTTAAATTTGGGAAAATCCGGGTATTTGACGATTTGGGCCAAACCGCCACAAACTATCCCAAAGTTTTTTCAGAAAATTTGCATCCCGCCAAACTGGTGCCGCTATGCGCTGTCAACTTGTTCGTAAGGGGACAAACCCCGCTTGAGCGAGCAGAGGAACGAATAGATGAAAACCCAAAAACGTTGGATGAACAAGATGATCAAAGAGGCAGAAGCCTGCACAGTGAAGATGCCGTGGGAACGTGGCTTGCGCCGCGAGGCCTTTATTTCGGCCCGCCACGCCGTCGCCGCACTTCAGGTAAAGCGCGCCGCCGCCTAAGCCCAAACAGATAGACCGCATCCGGACGGGGATGCACTGCGCGCCGTCGGGTTCTCTCCCGGTCGGCGTGTTGCGTTTTGCGCCCGCCCAAGAATCAAAATGTGGCGGCTTGGTGCCTGTCTTAGCGACAATCCACTTAGGCAACGTAGGGCTGATCGCCAGAATGCGCAGTTTGGCAGATGTTTTTGACAGCCGGCCACCTTATCCGCCACATTATGATCAACAGCAACGAACCTCAGATGTTGTCGGTGGCTCTGGCAGATATGTTTCGCACCTTTGGGCGCGTGCATGACCGAAGCCCGCTGATCCACCGCTGGCCTCGCGGTGGATACCTATTCCACACCGGCTCTTCAAAGCCGGTTCGCTCAGACAAAAGGCCGCCTCTCGATTTCAGCGATATAAAATACTGGTCGTCGCTTGGTGGCCTAGGCCTGTTTCGCCAACCGCGCTTCAAGCACATCAAACGGCACACCCGGTTCATCCTTGGCACCGCGAATGACCAGTGATGTCTTAACGCTGGCTACGTTGTCAGCCGACGTCAGGGCTTCGGTCAAGAAAGCCTGAAAACTGCGTAAGTCCGGGGCGACACATTTGAGGATGAAATCCACCTCTCCGTTCAGCATGTGACACTCGCGCACAAGGGGCCACGCCTTGCAGCGATTCTCGAATGCGCTTAGATCAACTTCGGCCTGACTAACCAACCCGACCATGGCAAAGACCTGCACCTCGAAACCCAATTCGCGCGGGTCAACCTCGGCGTGGTAACCACGGATAAAACCTTGCTCCTCCAGCGTCCGGACACGGCGCAGGCATGGCGGCGCGGAAATTCCGACACGTTTGGCCAGCTCCACGTTTGTCATGCGCCCGTCAGCTTGCAATTGCGCAAGGATCATACGGTCGATCGCGTCTAGTTTTTGGCCAGGCATGTGAATCCCCTCGGAATTTGCGATCTATACGTCAGGGCGCCCCCACACGCAATAATGTTTCGTCAGCGCGCAACATCATGAGGCGACATGCCAAATGTCGCATGGGCTTTCAACCCGTGGCGCGCGTGTCTATATCCGAGTTGAAATTGTTATAATGGGAGCCGCAGGCACATGGCTGAGACACGCAAAACCAAAGTTCTGATCATCGGCTCCGGCCCGGCAGGCTATACCGCCGGTGTCTATGCTAGCCGCGCGATGCTGGAACCGATCCTTGTGCAGGGCATCGAGCCCGGTGGGCAATTGACCACCACAACCGAGGTCGAGAACTGGCCCGGCGACAGCGACGTCCAAGGCCCTGATCTAATGATCCGCATGGAAGCCCACGCCCGCGCCGTGGGCACTGAAATCATCAGTGATATCATCACGTCGGTGGATTTTTCGAAACGCCCGTTTGTCGCCCAATCCGACAGTGGCGCGGTTTACGAGGCTGATGCGATCATCCTTGCAACCGGCGCGCGCGCCAAGTGGTTAGACCTGCCCACCGAAGACAAGTTTAAGGGGTTCGGCGTGTCAGCCTGTGCTACCTGCGACGGCTTCTTTTATCGCGGTCAGGAAATCGTCGTCGTCGGTGGCGGCAACACGGCCGTCGAAGAGGCGCTTTTCCTGACCAATTTCGCCTCCAAGGTCACAATCGTGCACCGCCGCGATGAGCTGCGCGCCGAAGCGATCCTGATCGACCGCTTGATGAAGAACCCCAAGATTGAACCGCTCTGGTTCCACGAAGTTGACGAGATTTACGGCACAGACGCGCCACTTGGCGTCGAAGGCGTGAAGGTCAAACACACCAAGACCGGCGAGATCACTGATATCGCGGCCAAAGGCGTGTTCATCGCCATCGGCCATGCGCCCGCCAACGAATTGGTCAAGGACGTGCTGGAAACCCATATGGGCGGCTATGTCGTCACCCAGCCCGACAGCACCGCCACTAGCATCCCCGGAGTTTTTGCAGCTGGCGATCTGACTGATCATAAATACCGTCAAGCCGTGACATCGGCAGGCATGGGCTGCATGGCAGCCCTAGAGGCCGAGCGTTGGCTGGCCGAACAAGTCGACATCTGACATCTGGCATCTGGCATCCGAAAAATAAAGTCGACCGATAGGGCGGCTTCTTCAGGAAAAGTCGCAGGCGCCGCGCGAGAACATTGTGCGGCGTTTGTAAACTCTTAACGGCCATCCCGCCGACCCTCACGCTGCTGATCGTAGCAAAAGGGTGCGGGACATGAACTACCCCGCCTACCCTACGGGCGTCGTTTGGACGAATAACGACGATGGTCGTTATTCGTCCAAGAACAGCCCGCGATAAATAATGGATCATATTCTAACGTGGCCCGGCCCCATAAAAACGGGCCGTTGATCACGGCGTGACGGATTAGTTAAGGCGGAGGCGGAATGACGTATCCAGCCCTGTCCACCCGTTACCAAAATCACACAATCATTAACAGGCCTCTATGTTTGTTCTAGCGTGAACAAACATATTGTGTATGTTCACGCTAGAACAAACATAGAGTCGACCCCGATGACCATGTCGCCTGCCAAAATTACGTCCGAGCAAGAGGACCAGATGTTTAGGCTGCTGCGCCAGCTTGATCTCGAACCCGACGCCTCTCAACGGGTGATGTCGGTGGCGATCGGCGTGTCATTGGGGCGACTTAATGCATTGATCAAACAGGCAACCGACGCAGGCTGGGTAAAGATTACCGACCGCAACGGCCCAGACAAACGTGCCCGCCATTCCTATGCCATCACGGCGCGGGGTGCCGGCGAAAAAAACCGCCTCACGACCCAATTTCTTAACCGGAAGCTAGCAGAGTATGACGCATTGCACGGCGAACTCACGGGCACGGCTTCCGGCCTCTCCCCCCTTAGCAACAGGACCAAGTTGATGCAAAATGACCTTGCCCCCATCCCCGAACTCTTTGTCTCTTATGAAAGCGCCCAGAAGCTTAAGATCGAAGCTGGCAACCTAACCAGCCACGACCTGACGCCGCGCCAGATTTGCGATCTTGAATTGCTGATGAACGGTGGCTTTAACCCGCTCAAAGGGTTCCTGAGCGAAGAGGATTACAACGGTGTTGTTGAAAATCTACGCTTGGCAGACGGCACGCTTTGGCCAATACCCATCACGCTTGATGTATCCGAGGACTTTGCCAAAGGCATCGAGGCGGGCCAGGACATCGCACTGCGCGACCAAGAGGGCGTGATCCTTGCGACCATGACGATCACCGACAAATGGGAGCCAAACAAAGCGCGCGAGGCCGAGAAAGTGTTCGGCGCCGACGATGACAAACACCCCGCCGTAAACTACCTGCACAATCAGGCTGGCAAGATTTACCTTGGCGGTCCGGTCACAGGCATCCAGCAGCCGGTTCACTACGATTTCCGCGGACGGCGCGACACGCCCAATGAATTGCGCGCCTATTTCCGAAAAATGGGCTGGCGCAAAGTTGTGGCATTTCAGACGCGCAATCCGCTGCACCGTGCCCATCAGGAACTTACGTTCCGTGCTGCCCGCGAATCCCAAGCCAACCTGCTGATCCACCCTGTCGTTGGCCTGACCAAGCCCGGCGATGTTGATCACTTTACCCGCGTACGCTGTTACGAGGCTGTGTTGGACAAGTATCCGCAATCCACCACATCCATGTCCTTGCTGAACCTTGCCATGCGCATGGCTGGCCCGCGCGAAGCTGTCTGGCACGGCCTTATCCGCAAAAACCACGGCTGCACGCACTTCATCGTTGGACGTGACCATGCAGGCCCCGGCAACAACAAAGACGGCGTCGATTTTTACGGTCCCTATGAAGCGCAGGATCTTTTCCGCGAGCATCAAGAAGAAATGGGCATCAAAATGGTCGATTTCAAACACATGGTCTGGGTTGCCGAACGCGCCCAATACGAAGCCATGGATGAAATCAAAGACAAAGACGACGTCACGATCCTGAACATCTCCGGCACCGAATTGCGCCGTCGTCTTTCCGAAGGCCTTGATATCCCCGAATGGTTCTCCTTCCCCGAGGTCGTCAAGGAATTGCGCCGCACCAAACCACCGCGTAGCAACCAAGGCTTCACGGTCTTTTTCACTGGTTTCTCAGGCTCGGGCAAATCCACAATTGCCAATGCCTTGATGGTGAAGCTGATGGAAATGGGTGGCCGTCCGGTGACCCTGCTAGATGGCGACATCGTGCGTAAAAACTTGTCGTCTGAATTGGGCTTTAGCAAAGAACACCGCGATCTGAACATTCGCCGCATCGGCTATGTGGCGTCCGAAATCACCAAGAACGGCGGCATCGCCATCTGCGCGCCAATCGCGCCTTATGCCACGACGCGCCGCGCAGTGCGCGAAGACATCGAAGATTTTGGTGCCTTCATCGAGGTGCATGTCGCGACCAGCATCGAGGAATGCGAACGCCGTGATCGCAAGGGCCTTTATAAGCTGGCCCGCGAAGGCAAGATCAAGGAATTTACTGGTATTTCAGACCCCTATGATGTTCCCGTGGAACCAGAACTGCGTGTCGAAACCGAAGGGACAGACGTCGACAACTGCGCCCATCAGGTGATCCTCAAGCTTGAATCCATGGGCCTGATTGCTGGCAACTAGGCCTCGTATCATCGCTAAGGCACCAAGCCGCTGGCCCATCAGGGTCGGCGGTTTGCTTTAGTGAACCGCCATCGGTGACATGTCGTTTTCGCGTGCCAGCGCAAACGCCAAACGACGGTTCGCCACCAGCGCCAATTGCTCACCATCGCTGTTGTGCAAAGCGAACAACTGTTTCACATCGCCTGCCTGTTCGCGCACTTCTTTCGGGAGTTCGGACAGGGCAACCGGCTTGACATAAACAAGGCGATCATCGCTGCGATCGGCGAGTTTGTATTCGGTGTTCATGATTTCGCTCCCTTAGTGATTTTGATGGTCTGGACAATCGAATCGGGCACAGCGCGGGTCAGGTCCACATGCAGCAGCCCATTTTCCAAGACCGCATCGCCGACATCGACCCCGTCAGCGAGCACAAACGACTTCTGAAAACGGCGCGTAGCGATCCCGCGGTGCAGAAACACGCGGTCCTGGCTTTCGTCGCCCTGACGGCCACGGATCACCAGTTGATTGTCCTCGACGGTAATCGCGAGGTCGTCCTCGCCGAAGCCAGCCACAGCCAGCGAAATGCGGTAAGAATTTTCCGAAGTTTGTTCGATATTGTAGGGCGGGTAGCCGTCGTTGCCTGTTTTTGCAGGACGTTCCACCAGCCGTTCGAGCTGTTCAAAGCCAAGCAGGAACGGATGCGTTCCCAAAGTCAATTTTGTCATGCGACACGTCCTTTTCAAAGCGACAGTCAGGTCTGACCCCACCTGCGCGGCGGCCGAATGTTAAAAATATGGGGATCTGGACACAATGTTGCAAGTGGCGGGGCTATGCCTGCAGCGTTCAAGACCCTATAGTATTGAAGATATTGGTAAACTCATCAGGCGCCCGCGTATGAACACTTCGTCCCGAATGGAACATCTTGAGGTGCTGCGTTACGAACTTGAGGTTCTACGCCAAGAACACCGCGATCTTGATGATGCGATTCACACGCTACAGGAACGTGGCAGCACAGACATGCTGACGATCAAGCGGCTCAAGAAACAAAAGCTGCGCCTCAAAGACAAGATCGTCCAGCTTGAGGATCGAACAATCCCCGATATCATCGCCTGAACCCGATTGCGCTGACCCGCGCGCGGGCTATAGTGCCGCTTTCCTACTTCATTGGGCCAAAGGGGCCGTGACATGACACAAACTCCCGTCGGGATCATTATGGGCAGCCAATCTGACTGGCCTACCATGCGCGAAGCGGCTGACATTCTAAACCAGCTTGGTATTCCCTACGAAGCCAAGATCGTGTCTGCCCATCGCACCCCTGACCGGCTTTGGAATTACGGGCGCGAGGCCGTGGATCGGGGCCTTCAGGTGATCATTGCAGGCGCGGGTGGTGCCGCGCATCTCCCCGGCATGATGGCCTCCAAAACCCGTATTCCCGTAATCGGCGTTCCGGTTCAAACCAAGGCGCTGTCGGGTGTCGATTCGCTTTATTCCATTGTGCAAATGCCAAAAGGATACCCCGTCGCGACCATGGCGATTGGCGCCGCAGGTGCTGCGAACGCGGGCCTTATGGCCGCAGGTATTCTTGCGCTGCAAGACGCAGCACTTGCCGTGCGTCTGGATGCATGGCGCGCCGCCCTGTCGGATTCAATTCCGGATACCCCGTCTGATGTCTGATGCATTGCCGGCGGGCGCAACGATCGGCATTCTTGGTGGCGGCCAATTGGGGCGCATGTTGTCGGTCGCTGCAAGCCGCCTTGGACTGCGCACGCATATATTTGAACCGGGCATTAACCCGCCTGCCGCTGATGTCGCCCAAGCAGTAACGACCGCAAGTTACGATGACGCCGATGCCCTGCGTGCCTTTGCCGCCAGCGTCGATGTGATTACCTATGAATTTGAAAACATCCCAACCACGGCGCTGGATATTCTTGAGGATTTCCGCCCGATCCGGCCTGGCCGTCTGGCGCTTGCTACGTCCCAGGACAGATTGACGGAAAAGGAATTTCTGCAAGGGCTTGGCTTACAGATTGCGCCTTTTGCCAATGTCGAAAACGCAACAGACCTAGGTACCGCCCTGTCGCAAGTTGGCACTCCGGCGATCCTCAAGACCCGCCGTTTCGGCTATGACGGCAAGGGACAGGCGCGTGTCATGGCTGTGGGCGACGCGGAACAGGCGCTGGCGGATATGGCCGGTGCGCCCGCCGTTCTTGAGGGCTTTGTTGATTTCACCCACGAGGTTTCGGTGATCGGCGCGCGCGGCGCGGACGGGGCCGTCGCTTGTTATGACCCCGGTGAAAACGTGCATCGCCAAGGCATCCTGCACACCACGACCGTGCCTGCCAAGCTTTCCCCCAGCCAGCGCACCGATGCCGTGCTGATCGCGGCGAGCATTCTGAATGCTTTGGAGTATGTCGGCGTGATGGGCGTTGAATTGTTCGTCACGCCCGCCGGATTGATCGTCAATGAAATCGCTCCTCGCGTGCATAATTCCGGCCACTGGACGCAGAACGGCTGTGTCATAGACCAATTCGAGCAGCACATTCGCGCCGTTGCAGGCTGGCCGCTTGGTGATGGTAGCCGCCACAGTGATGTCGTGATGGAAAACCTGATTGGTGACGATATGGATCGGGTGACACAGATCGCCCCAACCAATTCAGCTTTGCATCTTTACGGCAAGGCCGAAGCGAAAGCGGGCCGCAAGATGGGGCATGTGAACCGCATAACGGGGGCGGCGCGTTAGTTTCCGCTACCAAACAACAGGTCGGTCATACGCAGTGCCGGATCAAAACGCCCGTTGCGCAAGAATTCCAGAACCTCGGCAATAACCAATGGGTTGTTCATCATAAAGGTATGAGTGACCGGCAGCACCAGATGATCCGTCATGCCAGGCAGACGCGTGGATTCAACCGACACCTTACCGTCATCCGGCCCATCGATAATACTGGAAAAGACTGGATTCAGGGAACGGTTGCCCGCGATGATGCCAACCTCATAGCCCGGCAGATCAAGCCGGTTGGGCAGACTGCTATCCTCGGTGCCAAGCTGCAAGCCGGCAGGGCCATTAACCCATTCGAACGCCTCGAATTCGCCGAAAAGATCAACCAGTTCGGATCCGCGATTAGGTGGCCCAAGCATAACGACGCGGCCCATTTTTTCGGGGCGATGTGATTGCAGATAGCTGCGCGCCAATATCCCACCCAACGAATGGGTGACGAAGTGAACCCGCGCATCACCACAAGCGGCAACATCCGTCGGAAGGTTATGCGCAACCAGTGATTGCACGGTAGCAGTGGTGGACGGATAGCCAGAATTGACGACCACGTAGCCCTGCATCTCGAGCAGTTCTTTCAAGGGCAGGAACGATGCTTCGCTGCGTGCCAAACCGTGTAGCAAGACCACACATTCCGTCTCACGCGGCACCGCGTCATCTGCCAAGGCAGCAAAGGGTGCACAGGCAAGCGCAAGGATGGCCATAAGGCGTTTCATACCTTGTATATAGGGCACGTTTTGTCTGACGATAAGGTCAAGGTTGCCTGATCCAGCGTCCTTTGGCAAAGTTGCGCGATGACCCGCCCAATCCGCCTTGCGACACGTGCCGTCCTGATGCAGGAAAACCGTCTTTTGCTGGTGAATGCCTACAAGGGCCGGAGTGACCTGTGGTGCGCCCCCGGTGGCGGGGCCGAATTGCACCAAAGCTTGCCCGATAACCTTGCCCGCGAGGTGGTTGAGGAAACCGGTCTGCATATTCGTGTCGGCCTACCCTGTCTGCTTAACGAATTTCACGACCCCGACGGAGATTTCCATCAAGTCGACATCTATTTCCGCTGCACATTGGAAAGCGGAACGCTGGATGACGCATGGCAAGATCTGGAAGGTATCGTGACGTCGCGGCGCTGGGTCACGCGCGCTGAACTTGAGGAAATGCGCGTCAAGCCAGACAGCCTTGCCGCCGTGGCCTGGCAGGCCGCAAACGCGCCGGTTTATGATCCGCTGGAACCGATCTTGCGCTAAGCGTTGCGCGGAAAAAGCGAAATCGCGATACCGCCAATCACCAACAATCCGGCCATAACCAAACGCGCCGTGACCGGTTCGGCCAACAGCAGCACACCTGCGGCAATCGCGATGATCGGCACGCTTAGTTGCACCACCGCCGCACGGGTTGCACCCAGCGCGGGCATCACCGAATACCACAACGCATAGCCCAACCCCGAAGTGATCCCGCCTGAAATCACGGCCAAAACCACGCCAGCCCCCGAGGTCCCGCCTGCGTACCAGATCATCGGCAAGGCCACCAACGGCAAGGCGAACAGAAAATTCCCAGCCGTGGCAATCAATGGGCACGTCGCGCCCCGCCCGTTCAGCGAATATATCCCCCAACCCAGCGCCGCCGCAGCCATCCAGATGCCACCCCACAGATCAATCGCGGCATCGCCACCAGGCCAAAACAACACGCAAAGTCCTGACAGTGCCACTGCCGCGCCGATCCAGCGCAAAATCGGCACCGCCGCGCCTCCAATCACAGCACCCGCAAACATCGTGATTTGGACACCGCCAAACAGGACCAGCGCCCCAAGGCCCGCATCAAGCGTGCGATAGGCCAGCGAAAAACCCAAGACATAAGTGGTCAGCGACAGCGCGCCAATCAGGGTGGCGCGGTTGATAACCTGAACTCGAACGCCGCGCCGTCCGACCAATAGCCACAACACGATCACGCCCGCAAAGACGCGGATCGCGGCGAATGTCAGCGGATCTGTCTGGTCGTCCAGCAGCGCGATCCGCGTCAAAACGGAATTGGCCGCAAAGGCGAGCATGGCAAATGTGGTGAGGACGAACAGACGCATAAGGATTCATCGCGGGTTTGAGGGGAAAGAGCCAGACGTTGGATGCAAAAAAGGGCGGCCACTGGGGCCGCCCTCTTTATCGTTCCGTTGCATGTTCTCATCGTCTGCAAGCAAACGACAGCCACATGTCAGCCGAATTCGCGATGCGAATTCTGCTTACATCATGCCGCCCATGCCGCCCATGCCGCCCATATCTGGCATGCCGCCGCCGCCGTCTTTCGACGGCTTGTCGGCAACCATGGCTTCGGTGGTGATCAACAGACCAGCAACCGATGCAGCGTCCTGAAGTGCAGTGCGCACGACTTTGGCCGGGTCAATGACGCCAAACTTGAACATGTCGCCATATTCTTCGGTCTGCGCATTAAAGCCGAATGACTTGTCGTCGCTATCACGGATCTTGCCAGCAACAACCGAACCGTCAACGCCAGAGTTTTCAGCGATCTGACGCAGCGGTGCTTCAAGCGCCTTGCGAATGATCGCGATACCGACGTCTTGGTCAGAGTTTGCACCCTTAAGACCGTCGAGCGACTTGCCGGCTTGGATCAAAGCAACACCACCACCGACAACGATACCTTCTTGCACGGCCGCACGGGTCGCGTTCAGGGCATCGTCAACGCGGTCTTTGCGCTCTTTCACTTCGATTTCGGACATGCCGCCAACGCGGATCACCGCAACACCACCGGCCAGTTTGGCCACGCGCTCTTGCAGCTTTTCACGGTCGTAATCAGAATCGGTATCTTCGATCTGACCACGGATCTGGCCAACGCGGGCTTCGATCTCGGCTTTAGAGCCGCCACCATCGATTATGGTCGTGGTGTCTTTAGTGATCGTCAGACGCTTGGCGGTGCCAAGCATGTCCATCGTAACCGACTCAAGCTTCATGCCAAGATCTTCGGAAATCACCTGACCACCGGTCAGAATGGCGATGTCCTGCAGCATTGCTTTGCGGCGATCGCCGAAACCAGGTGCTTTAACAGCAGCGATTTTCAGACCGCCACGCAGCT
>ERZ888423.1240-NODE-1240-length-22878-cov-7.446523_pt1 | contig 22878 bp, 23 predicted proteins | sample MGYA00520523_ERZ888423 | MGnify/ENA primary metagenome ERZ888423 (study PRJEB32303, sample SAMEA104408611) | aquatic metagenome | biome: Brackish water; feature: Pelagic; material: water | place: Baltic Sea | collected 2014-06-08T10:24:00 | depth 30,27 m ...
CCTCGGTCTGTTTAATATGTTCTCGGGTGGTGCTTTAGAGCGTATGAGTATCTTGGCGCTCGGCGTCATGCCTTACATATCTGCATCGATCATTATGCAGTTGTTGTCAGCAACAGTCCCGGGACTAGAGCAGTTGAAGAAAGAGGGCGACAGCGGTCGTCGCAAGATTAATCAGTACACGCGCTACGGCACGGTATTGTTGGCGTTGATACAAGGTACCGCAATGGCGGTGGGCTTTGCATCTCAGGGGTTGGCTTACGAAGTAAGCTCCATGTTTTATATGGTTGCTGTTTCCTCGCTAGTTGCTGGTGCTGTGTTTTTGATGTGGTTGGGCGAGCAGATAACTGAGCGAGGCATAGGCAACGGTATCTCCATGTTGATTTTTGCCGGTATCGTTGCGGGTATTCCCGGCGCGATCGGTCAGGCGCTCGAGTCGGCGCGACAGGGTGATTTGAACCCACTTACGCTGGTATTTGTGCTTATTATTGCGGTGGCAGTGGTTTACTTTGTGGTCTTTATTGAGCGTGGCCAGCGTCGTTTGACGGTTAACTACGCGCAGCGTCAGGGCCGCCAAGCCTATAATGCGCAGACTTCGCACTTGCCTTTAAAGGTGAACATGGCAGGTGTGATACCAGCGATTTTCGCTAGTAGCTTGTTGCTTTTCCCAACCTCTATTAGTCAGTGGTTTGGTTCAGCAGCTAATGCACCGGATTGGTTGAACGATGTAGCGATTTTAATTGGCCCGGGCCAGCCGCTATATGTATTGATGTTCTCTCTGGTTTGATAATTTTCTTCAGCTTCTTCTACACCGCGTTGATGTACAACCCGCGGGAAGTGGCTGATAACTTAAAGAGGGGTGGTGCTTATCTGCCTGGGATTCGTCCCGGTGAGCACACCGCCAAATATATTGATAGCGTGACCACGCGTTTGACCTTGATCGGCGGTGTTTATATCACCCTGATCTGTCTGATGCCCCAGTTCCTCAACGTGTACTTCAATGTGCCGTTTTATCTGGGTGGTACTTCGCTGTTAATTGCCGTTGTTGTGACGATGGATTTTATGGCTCAAGTGCAGTCGCATCTGATGTCGCAACAATATGATTCGCTGATGAAAAAGGCCAACCTTAAAACTGTTGGCCGTCGATAGAGAGGTGGTGCTGTGAAAGTACGTGCATCGGTTAAAAAGATTTGTCGTAATTGCAAGGTTGTCCGCCGTAAGGGTGTGGTTCGTGTTATCTGTAACGTCGAGCCCCGTCACAAGCAGCGTCAAGGATAATCAGGTTGATTTTTGATAGATCTATCGGTATCCTACCGCGCCTTTTCGCAGTGTTACTGCTGGGCTCAAGGGTACAGATTAAACCCATAGTATAAGTGGAGTAATGTGAATGGCCCGTATTGCCGGTGTCAACATTCCAGATAACAAGCACGCAGTGATTTCACTGACTTACGTGTTTGGTATCGGACGTCCAACAGCCAGAAAGATCTGTGCTGAAGTGGGCATTGCAGAAGACACAAAGATTGCTGCATTGGATGAAGCGCAACTTGATCTGTTGCGTGCCGCCGTTGGTAACCAAGAAGTTGAGGGTGACCTGCGCCGCGAAAACAGTATGAACATTAAACGTCTGATGGATTTGGGTTGCTATCGCGGCCTTCGCCATCGTCGTAATTTGCCCGTACGTGGACAACGTACTAAGACGAACGCACGCACCCGTAAAGGGCCGCGTCGTCCCATTAAAAGATAATTCCTAGGAACGGCAATGGCAAAAGCAGCAGCAAAAACCACCCGCAAAAAGGTCAAAAAGACAGTAGTTGACGGCGTAGCGCATATTTTCGCGTCGTTTAATAACACTATTGTGACAATTACTGACCGTCAGGGTAATACACTTTCTTGGGCTACCTCTGGTGGTTCGGGCTTCCGCGGCTCTCGCAAGAGCACGCCGTTCGCAGCACAGGTTGCAGCAGAACGCGCGGGTGAAGCAGCAAAAGATTACGGATTGAAAAACCTCGATGTACAAGTGAAGGGCCCAGGCCCCGGTCGTGAATCAGCGGTTCGCGCACTTAATAATGCAGGTTATAAGATCACCAATATTACGGATGTGACGCCAGTTCCACACAATGGTTGTCGTCCACCCAAAAAGCGTCGCGTGTAAGAGAGACAGAGAATGGCTAGATATCTTGGACCAACTTGTAAATTGTCACGCCGTGAGGGAACAGATCTGTTCCTCAAGAGTGGCGTCCGCCCGCTAGAATCAAAATGTCGTGCAGATAGCGCACCTGGCCAGCATGGTCAGCGTCGTGGTCGTCTGTCTGACTACGGTGTTCAGCTTCGTGAGAAGCAAAAAGTACGTCGTATTTATGGCGTGCTTGAAAAGCAGTTCAGTAACTACTACAAAGTTGCGGCTCGTTTGAAGGGCAACACAGGTGAGAACCTGTTGACGTTGCTAGAAAGCAGACTCGACAACGTGGTATATCGCATGGGCTTTGGGTCAACACGCGCCGAGTCGCGTCAGCTTGTGTCGCACAATTCTATTCTGGTCAACGGCCAGAAAGTAAACATCCCTTCCTTCAAAGTACAAGAAGGTGATGTTGTTAGCCTGCGTGAAAAGGCCAAAAAGCAACTACGTGTTCAAACTGCTTTGCAGTTGGCTGCGCAGCGTGGTGAAGTTGAATGGATGCATGTAGACAGCAACAAGATGGAAGGCACGTTTACGCGCAATCCAGATCGTTCTGACTTACCGGCCGAGATCAACGAAAACCTGATCGTAGAACTCTACTCGAAGTAATTTTTGAGCTCACATGGGTACAAATATGCAAAATTCTGCTAATGAATTTCTTACGCCACGCAATATCGACGTAACGTCTTATAGCGCCACACATGCAAAGGTTGTGTTGGAGCCGCTAGAGCGTGGTTTCGGCCACACTTTGGGCAATGCGCTGCGTCGCATCCTGCTGTCGTCTATGTCTGGTTGCGCGATCGTAGAAGTCGAGATTGACGGTGTCGAGCACGAGTACAGTGCAATCGAAGGCGTTCAAGAAGATGTTATGGAGATTCTGTTGAATCTGAAAGGCGTCGCAATCGTTATGGAAGGCCGTGACGAGACAACGTTGACCCTCAATGCAAAGGGCCCCGGTGTAGTTACTGCCGGTGATATTGCAGTCGATAGTCACGTTGAAATTGTTAATCCTGAGCACGTTATTGCGACGATTTCAGGTAAAGCGGCGTTGAATATGACGCTGCGTATTGAGCGAGGCCGCGGTTACCAGCCTTCAGACTCACGCGTCAGCGACGATGAGAACAAAACGATTGGCCGTCTGCAGTTGGATGCGTCTTTCAGCCCGATTCAAAAAGTATCATACAGTGTTGAGAATGCCCGTGTAGAGAACCGCACTGACCTCGATAAACTGGTGTTGGAACTTGAGACAAACGGTACCATTGATCCAGAAGAGTCTATCCGTCGCGCGGCAACGATTCTGCAGCAACAGATGGCTGTTTTCGTGAATCTCGAAGGCGAAACTGCTGCCGAGCCAGTTGAGAAAGAAGAAGAGATTGATCCTATCCTGCTGCGGCCGGTTGATGATCTTGAGCTGACCGTTCGCTCTGCGAACTGTCTAAAAGCAGAGAGCATTTACTACATTGGCGATTTGATTCAGCGCACTGAAGTTGAATTGTTGAAGACGCCAAACTTGGGTAAGAAGTCTCTAACCGAAATTAAAGATGTATTGGCGTCACGTGGTTTGTCTCTGGGTATGCGCCTAGAGAATTGGCCACCAGCCAGTTTAAAAAGTGAGCGCGAGCTCGTTTAATCACCTTTTGGCTTGCCAAGAGACGTTTAAATCGGGTTTGACAGATATCATTGCTGAGAAAGCAACGAACTAAGGAATAAGAAAATGCGTCATCGCTACAGTGGTCGCAAACTGAACAAGACCGGCTCTCACAGAAGAGCTATGTTCCGTAACATGACAGCCTCTTTGGTTGAGCATGAAGTTATTAAAACAACCCTGCCAAAGGCTAAAGAACTGCGCAGCTTTGCTGAGCCGTTTATTACCCTGGCTAAAGAAGACAGCGTGGCAAATCGTCGTTTGGCGTTTGATCGTCTGCGCAACAAGGCCACTGTTGGCAAGTTGTTCACGGATCTCGGCCCGCGTTTTGTTGGCCGTCCCGGTGGTTATGTGCGTATTTTGAAGTGTGGCAATCGCAGCGGTGACAACGCGCCAATGGCTTACGTTGCACTGGTTGACCGCGCGTCAGGTGCTATCGCGGATGTTGCTGAGACAACTGGCGAGTAAGTATCAAGAATGTTGAAAAACCGGATTGTATCCGGTTTTTTTTCGCCTGCGATTTTTCAAAGACGACTTGGCGTGATTGGGCTGGGCCATTTCTTGTGCGTAGTTTGTCTTATCCGTAGCTTGGCTGGTCTGAGAGCTCAGCGTTGTTATAGCCTGCAGCGTACGTATCTCAATGTCAGCGCGCCTTGGGCGGTGCAACCTCGTGGATGTACTCACCGGTGTCCAAATTCATTAGTCGCATACTCCCGCCCCAGACGTAACCCGTATCCAAAGGGAACAGATTTTTCCCGCAATCTCGCCCCTCAAGGGCAGCCCAGTGACCGAAAATAATTTTATCTTTGCGGGTTTTTCTCTGTGTATGGCTAAACCACGGGGCTAGATCCCCTGATGCGATTTCAGTGGACACTTGTGGCGCAGTTTTGTCCTGCAAATTGAGTTGCCCGCCAGCTGTGCAGTAGCGCATCCGTGTTAAATAGTTGGTGATTAACCGCCACCGTGCGGGCCCCTCCAGTGAATCACACCAGCGATCGGGGGCGTCGCCATACATACCTTTAAAATAGGCCCCTGATTGCTCTGAGCAGAGGACCTGCGATACCTCTGCGGCGAACTGTTGTGCTTGCGCAAGGCGCCAGTTTGGTGGAATGCCGGCATGCACGATGCTGTATTCGCCTAGGGTAACTAAGAGCGGCTGTGCCTGGAGCCACTCCAATAGTTCGCTGCGGTCCTGTGCGACCAAAATAGCGTCTAATGTATCGTGGACGGTGGGTTGCCGAATGCCTCGTGCGATGGCTAAGAGGTGGAGATCATGATTGCCTAGTACGGTGTGAAATGCGTTGCCGAGTGATTTACAAAACCGCAAAGTTTCAAGGGATTGTGGGCCGCGATTAACTAGGTCGCCGGTGGCATATAAACGATCTTGTTTGGGGTTGAAATGGGCCCGCTCGAGCAGGCGAACCAAAGGGTTGAGACAACCCTGCAGATCACCGACCGCGAAGTCTGTCATTTAATGCACCGCATGGGGCACGGAAAGCAAAAAGGGGGCGATGGGCGCTTCAAACGACTGACCGTCAGCGTCGAGCATTTGATAAGACCCCTGCATGGTGCCAACCGCGGTGGCCAGCACCGAGCCGCTACTGTACTCGTAGGTTTCGTCTGGCAAGATGGTAGGCTGCTTGCCGATTACACCTGCGCCACGCACTTCCTGCTTAAGTCCATTGCTGTCCGTAATGATCCAGTGGCGGCTGATCAGCTGCACCGGCGCATCGCCCTGATTGTGGACGCTGATGTGATAGGCGAAAACGTATTGTTTGGCCTCTGGATTAGACTGATGTTTGAGATACTCAGTCTTGACCCTGACAGTGATGGGTTGTGCGCTCATTTAGATCCCACCATATTGTTGTGGATGTGATTGGCTATTTTGACAAACTCTGCCACCGAGAGCTGCTCTGGGCGTTTGCTTAAATCAATAATATCGCCAAGCGTTCCTAAGTGGTCAGCATAGTGTTGGAGGCAATTGCGCAGCGTCTTGCGACGCTGTTGAAAGCTAAAGCTAACAATTTGGCTGAGCAAGTCTTCATCGAACGCAGTGCAAGGCTTCGTTTTGTGGGGCTTGAGCCGAACAATAGCCGATTGCACTTTCGGCGCAGGTCTAAAGGCTGATGGGGGCACTGGAATAAGCGGCATCACTCTGCAGTGATATTGCACCATCACCGACAGACGGCCGTAAGCCTTGGTATTGGGAACCGCACCGAGACGTTCAACCACTTCCAATTGCAGCATAAAATGCATGTCTTGAATCAGCTCGCGAACCTTGATGAGATGAAACAGGATTGGTGTCGAAATATTGTAGGGAAGATTGCCGACCAAACGCATCGGGCGCCCTTCATAAAACTGCGTAAAATCGGTTTTTAGGGCATCGCCACTGAATATTTGGAAGTCGGGGTAGGCAGCAAACTTTTCGCTGAGATAAGCCACCAAATCACGATCGAGTTCGACCACTCGCATAGTGGGGCATTGCGGAATAAGGTGTTCCGTGAGCGCCGCAGTGCCGGGGCCAATCTCAATGAGATTGTCTTCGGGTTTAGGGCCTATGGCAGCGATAATTTGGCGAATGATCTCTTGGTCGACGAGAAAGTTTTGCCCAAAACGTTTGCGAGCCTGATGTTGAACTGTCATGGAGTACCCGCATTGTTGGTCTGCAGCGCCATAGTGGCGGCGACGTGAATGGCTGTGAGTAGGCTGCCGCTGTCGGCAGAACCTGTGCCTGCAAGATCCAGCGCGGTGCCGTGGTCGACGGACGTGCGGATAATAGGCAGGCCAAGAGTGATATTGGCGGCGCGACCAAAGCCTAGATATTTGAGAACGGGCAATCCTTGATCGTGATACATCGCTAACACGGCATCTGCGTGATCTAAATATTTGGATGTGAAAAGCGTATCCGCCGGGAGTGGCCCGACCAGCTTGACGCCGCGCGCGCGAAACTCGTCACAGACCGGCGTGATGATCTCGATTTCTTCATGCCCCAAATGTCCCCCTTCACCGGCGTGGGGGTTCAATCCGCAGACGAGGACGGTGGGCGCTGGGATATTAAATTTGTGCTGTAAATCGTCGAGGAGGATGGTTAAGACACGGCGCAACATAGGCTGAGTGATGCTGTCGGCGACGTCGCGCAATGGCAGGTGTGTGGTGGCCAGCGCCACTCTGAGCTCGGTGGTTGCCAACATCATAACCACTTGCGGTGTAGCTGTTCTCTCAGCCAAGTATTCTGTGTGGCCAGAAAAAGCGACGCCAGCCTCGTTTATGATTGATTTTTGCACCGGCCCGGTGACCATCCCATGACAGAACTTACTTTGACAGGCGGCGATGGCGGCATCGAGGGAGTTGAGCACATAGCGTGCGTTGGCCTTATTCAGTGTACCTGGGATAGCGGGCTCGGCCAGCTCCACAGCCACATACGCCAGCTCGTTGGGTTTGAGCGGCTGGGGTGGGTTGCTGGGTGGGCGCAACTTGAGGGCTATACCCAACTGTGCAGCGCGCGCTTGGAGCATTGTGGGGTCGGCGTAGGCCACAAGTTCGTGGTCGCAACCTTGTTGCACCAAGTTGATCAGAATATCGGGGCCGACACCGGAGGGCTCTCCTGGTGTCAGCGCCAGGCGGAGTGTCATTGTTTTGCGGGCTCTTTTATTTCAACAAACGCTTCGTCGCGAATTTCCTGCAGCCACACTTGCAGCTCTTCTTCGAACTTGCGCTGACGCAGCACATTTTGCGCGCGGTTGCGTTTTATCTCATCGCTAAAGTCCTGCTTTCTGCGCTCAGTTACCTGCAGAATATGCCAGCCGAACTGTGAGAGGAAAGGGGCGCTGATTTCATTGAGCTCGATACCGCTCATGGTCTCTTCGAACTCGGCGACAAACATACCTGGAGTCGACCAGCCGAGCTCACCGCCGTTGAGTGCGGAGCCTGGGTCTTCGGAAAACTCTTTGGCCAGCAGGGCGAAGTCTTCACCCGCTTTAACACGATCACGTAGAGTATTGAGGGTTTCGATGGTGGTTTGCTCATCGCGAATTTCGTTGGGTTTGATCAAGATATGGCGTGCGAAATGCTGTTCGATCAATTGCTCGCCGCCGCCGCGACGGTCATAAAGTTTGATCAGGTGATAGCCTGCATCGCTGCGGATAGGCTCTGAGACTTGGCCAATCTCGAGCTTCTCCACGGCTTCAATAAACACGCCAGGCAGTTGCGCCATTTTTTTCCAGCCTAAATCACCGCCCTGAAGCGCCGTTTGGTCGGCAGAGTTAGCGATAGCCAGTTGACGGAAATCGGTGCCACGTTGGGTTTCCCCGAGCAGGCCCTCGGCGCGTTGCAATATTGCGCTGACGTCGTCAGAGCTGCTGCCGCTAGATACTGGCAGGAGAATATGGCCAATATTAACGTCGGGCGAAGCCATGAAGCGGCCCTCTTCCGAGTTCAAGAAATTATCAAGTTCTTGGCTGCTGATGCGAATACGACGCATAACCTGACCCTGCTGTACGCGCATTAGCACCAGTTCGTTGCGAATTTCTTCACGCACTTTTGATAGTGTTGAGCCTGAGGCGTGGATCTGCTCAATATACTGCTCCATTGTCAGCTGGTTACTGGCTGCAATTCGTCCCATGGCCTCATTGAGCTCGGCATCGCTTATACGTATGCCTGCTTTGTAGCCCATGGTCAGCTGAAGTCGCTCGGAGATTAAACGCTCGATCACCTGCTGCAGCAGAATATCTTGCGGTGGCGGTTGGGTGCCCGACTGTTGGATCTGTACGTAAATGGTGGCGAGTCGCTGTTGGACTTCACTTTCGAGTACAACGTCGTCATCGACTACGGCAACCACTCGGTCGAGTATCTCGATCTGGGCGGTGGCACTGATTGAGATCGCGGCGAGGAGAATTGCAGTCAGTGCTGATTTACAAGTTTTCTTTATAGTCATAACCGTAGATACCGTTTTTGAGCATTGAGTCAACCCGACTGCTGGAGCCAGCCAGACCTTTAAATTGTATTTGGAAGAAAATACCATTAGTGAAGTTTAAATCTTGTTCGGGCACCAGTATTTGGTCTTTCCGCTCGAGCCAGCGGCGAGCGACAACGCTAGCGCGCCAGCAGCAACTGTTGTATTCGAAACCGGTGAAAATATCCAGTGGGCGATTATTGGTGAAGTCGTAGTTCCAGCGGGCAACTACATTAAAATTGCCGGCCACGGGTAAAAATGCCGACAGATCAACCTGTTCAATATCTTGCGACAGGATAGCGTTGTCGACCAGTCGCGGCACCCGCTTGGTGGAGCGGTACGTCGCATTAAACAGGCGATTTTGACGGTCATTGTAGCGTACACCGATAATGCTTTTATCCATCTCGTTGTCATGGCCGTCATAAATAATATCAGTGGTAAAGCGCCAGCTGTTGTTCACTCGTCCGGACATTTTTAATGCGAGAGGCGACTGGTTGCGCGCCAGCTCGGCAAGTTCGCTTGGAGCGCCCGTCAGCGACACGTATCGATCTTGGTAATTAACCGACTGGGCAATACTGGCGGTGAAGCGCTCTTGGCCGGTTTTTTTGTCGATATAGCGCGTGGTTAGCGCCATAGTCAGACGGTCTTCGTCGGAAATGCGATCGCCACCGTTAAATCGCTCGTCGCGGAAAAGCAGATTGTAGGAGGGGGTAAATTCACGGGTGTCAAAATCGGGGAATGCAGACTGATCTTTAAACTCTGCCTTCACATAGTAAAGGCGTGGCTCTAAAGTTTGGGTGTAGCCACTGAACCAGCTGTTGTCGCGCTCAAAAAACAGTGCTGTGTCGATCGATGACACTGGCACGGTGGCGGAAGGACTCTCGTCTGTCAGCGCTGCGCTGTTAAGGTCGAGGTTGTACGACAGATGCTTGATGCGAAACTGCGGGCGAAAATAGCCCCACGTCCAGCGTTTGTCCCAGGTGATGCCGTAGTCAGTGCGATTTCGGTTGCCCGTCACTACATCGGGGTTGTCATGATCAAATTGTGAAATTTGGTTATTAATGTCCATGACTAAGTTGTTGTCGAAGCGGTAGTAGCCATTGACGCTTATTTGCGGCAGAACGGAGTATTGGTCTTCTAAGCCATCGACCACAATTTGATGATCCTGCGCTTCGATGCGGTAGTCCCAGTGCTCGGTTTTGTAAGTTGCCCCTGCAACGCGGCGCAGATTAACAATACTGGTCGACTCTTGGCTGGCGCCGCCGAGGTCGCGAAAGTAGTCGTTGTCGGAGACTTTGTTGACGTCCATGTAGGTCGACCAGGCTTCTCCAATCCCGCCTAGGTGGGTCAGGCCGATCAAATAACGGTCTTGAGAGCGGTATTCAGGTAACCCTGTGAGAGGGTCTATATCGGAGTCGTCTTTGCCACCTTTGTCATTGCCAAGAAACTCGCCGACCACGTCTGTCGTGGTCAAATTGGAGAGATGACGGAACTCGGTATTTAATGCGAGACCGCGCTCCTGCATATACCTTGGCGTAATAGTGGCGTCGTAGTTCTCCGCGATATTCCAGTAAATAGGCTGGGCGTAATCAAAGCCGTTGCGAGTGCTGGAATGAATGGTGGGAAAGAGAAGCCCTGATACGCGATTGTCATTGACTGGGAACTTAATCCAAGGGACGTAAAAAATCGGAACATCTTTTACTCTCAGTTGGGCATTTTTGACCGTCGCGAAGCCCGACTCTTGGTCGATGGAAATTTCACTGGTCTGCATTTGCCACGTTGAGTCGCCGGGCTCGCAGGTTGAGTAGGTGGCGTCTGTGATAGTGATAACGCCGTCTTTAGCGCGGCTCAGAGTTTTGGCGTTGCCGCGCACCGATACGTCATGCAGAACGTAGGTGGCGTCTTTTAACGTTATCTCTTTACTGTCGATATCCACTTCGGCGCTTTCGCCCAGCAGCAGCAGGCCTGGCTCGCGAAATTGAACATTGCCTTCAAGTGCAACTGTGCGCTCGGTTTGATCGATGCGTGCATTGTTGCTGCGAACTTGTCGGTAGCCTTGGGAAATTTGCACGTCGCCATCTAACACCGCAACATTGCCCGGCAGCGTTTCAGTGCTGTTGGCATTGACCCGCAGTGAGGCCTCTTCCGGCTCAAGGTCTGCATCGGGGTATTCACGAGCAGGTTCGATGTAAGCGCCGCAGCAGTTAGGCGCGATTTTGCGGCGCTGCTCCTCGCTCATTTGCTCTTCTTCAACCCAATCGAGATTGCGTACATCGGCTACGCGAGGTTCGTCGGGATCAAGAGTTGGTTTTTTTGCGCTTGGCTCGCGACGGCGAGTGTTTTCAGCCGCAGGCTTTTCAGCGCAGCGCCACTGATTATTTTCGGTTGCGGTACAGTCCCACGCGTTGGGCAGATCACTGCCGAGGGCAGCTGGCGACGCAGCGACGGCTATAACCCCGAGGACAGGGAGCATTAGGTGCAGCAGCGGCGATTGCCAAGAGGTGCAGTGGCGTTCCATGGCGATAAAAAAGGCACTGCGTTTGGTTGATAATATCGTCGTCAATGTACTGCCCGAATGCTGATAGTAGTTTGCTGGTATTTTACCTGATATCTTGCCAGAGTAGAGGGCTGAATTGATAGAATGGCATTTTTTTACCCGTCGACTGACCCCTATGGCAGAAACGTTGCCCACCTAAATAAGGATTGATCGCTATTAACACCTTACCCGAGACGCGCAAGGCCCTCTTTGTTGAGTGGATAACGACATTTTTGCCTGCTGAACTAAGTATTGCTCAGCCGCTAAATCTGCAACCTCTGGCGGGTGACGCAGGATTTCGGCGCTATTTTCGTGTGCCTTGCCAGCCTTCTCTGATTGCGGTTGATTCGCCGCCGGAGAGAGAAAACAATCCGGCCTATGTGGCAGTGGCCATGGCGTTTCAGCGTCAGGGCATTGTGACGCCGACGATCGTGGCGGTCGATTTTGCCCAGGGGTTTCTCTTGCTCGAAGATTTCGGTACGCGTTTATTGCATGCGGAGCTTTGCAGCGGTGACGAGGCACAGACCGCCCGCCGCTATGATCAGGCAGATGCTGCGCTGCGCACTATTCAGCAAGTGGCGGCCCGTGCTGATGTGTTCCCAAGCTATGACGCTCCGCGCTTACAAGCGGAGATGGCACTTTTCGCCGACTGGTTTGTGGCGGAGTTGCTTGGTCTGACCCTCGATGACCGCGAGCGGCGTCTCTGCCAAGACCTATTTGATGTGCTGATCGACAGCGCGCTGGAGCAACCTCAGGTGGTTGTGCATCGCGACTACCATTCGCGCAATCTCATGGTGCGGGCGGATGACAGTCTTGGGGTGATCGACTTCCAAGATGCGGTGGTGGGGCCAATGACCTACGACTTAGTGTCGCTGTACAAAGATTGTTATTTGCGCCTGCCCGCCAGTCAGGTGGCGGCGCGCGCACTCAATTACAAAAAACTGCAGAGCGACCTCGTTGGAACGACGGACGACTCGCTATTTTTACGCTGGTTTGATCTGATGGGCCTGCAGCGTCATATCAAAGTGCTGGGTATTTTTGCGCGGCTCTCGCTGCGTGACGGAAAATCCGCGTATCTCCACGATTTACCGCTAGTGATTCGCTACACCCTCGAAGCGGCACAGCGCTATCCAGAGGGTCAGGCATTTTACGACTGGTTTAGTGCGCGGATTCTGCCAATCTTGCCGCAACAACCTTGGTATCGAGACTGGACCACCGCCGGTGACTCACTATGAAAGCAATGATCTTGGCGGCGGGGCGCGGCGAGCGGCTGCGGCCCTTAACCGACAGCCTGCCAAAACCGATGTTGCCAGTGGCCGGCAAGCCGCTGCTTGAGCACCATATTGAGCGGTTAGTGGCCAGTGGCATTACCGATATTGTGATTAACACCTGCTGGTTGGCAGAAAAAATTGAAGCGTATTTTGCGGACGCGGGTGCGCGCCTTGGGGCCAGTATTCAATGGTCGCGGGAGTTGGAGGCGCTTGAAACCGGCGGGGGAATTGCCAAAGCGCTGCCGCTGCTTGGTAATGAACCCTTTCTGCTGATCAACGGCGATGTGTGGACTGATTTTCCGTTGCAGCCCCTTATCATTGAAGGGTTGCCAGACCATTTAGATGCGTGGCTCGTGCTGGTCAACAATCCGGTACAACATAGTCAGGGCGATTTTTCGCTACTCGATGGGCACGTAGGCTACGACAGCGGTGAGCGCTTTACCTTCAGCGGTATCAGCCTGCTGCGTCCGGCTCTGTTCGCTGCACGTGCGCCCGGCGACTCGCCGTGGTTTCCGTTGCGGGATGTGTTGCGGCCAGCAATTTTAAAGCATCGGGTGGGTGGTGCCGTCTATACTGGCAGCTGGTGTGATGTGGGGACTGTCGAGCGATACGAACAGTTACAATTATCCGTCGAACAAGGACAAACTGGGCAATGATCTCTCGAACAATGTATCACTATTTTTTTTGGCTCTGCCTACTCAGTACAGGCTTTTTATCACTGCTGCCAATGGGGGGTGAACAGCTCTTTGAGTTGCAGGACAAGGTGGGTCATGGCGGTGTTTACGGCATCCTCTTTTTCCTTGCCGTGCAGGCTTACGGGCATCGCTACCCGCTCTGGGTATTAGCGCTTGTGTTGGCGGCCTTTGGTTTGGGCATGGAAATTGCGCAATCCATGACCACGTATCGTCAAGGGGACGCCTGGGATATGCTGGCCAATTCCAGCGGTATCCTAATTGTCTGGGCGATTTTCGCTTGGCGGCGTCACACCCAATGATTGCTGTTTATCGCAGCAGTGACTATCTTCAGACGCAGCTGCTAAAAGGCCTGCTAGAGCATCACGGCGTGCAGGTTTTTTTGCACGGGGGTGATCTGCAAGGCGGTTTAGGCGAAGCCGCCGTGTTGGGTCATTTGTCACTTATGGTGAATGAGATGGATTGTGCTGCTGCGCAGGACATTGTTGACGCCTACGAACGCGGTGATTTTGCACTGTCGGACGAGGATTTATGACCCCGCAACTTAAACGCACATCGCTTTGGCTGGCGCCGATAATTGGCGCAGTAATCGCCCTACTAATGGTGACATGGGGCTGGTCGACCAACGGTGCGCTCACCGCTGGCTTGACCGCGGTCTGTGCCCTTTGGTGGGTGTTTGAGCCAATCCCCATCCCAGCGACTGCACTTATTCCTCTGGGCGTGTTCCCGCTGCTGGGAATTCTGGACGGCAAGCAGGTCGCACAGGCCTATGGTGATCCGCTGATTATTTTGTTGATGGGCGGTGCCATGCTCTCGAAGGCCATGGAAAAAAGCGGCGCGCATCGGCGGCTGGCGCTGTACATGGTCAACTTGTTTGGTAGCGACAGTCAGCGCAGCCTTGTCTTTGGTTTTATGGTGGCCGCTGCGGTATTGAGCATGTGGGTCTCCAACACTGCCACAACCCTGATGTTATTACCGGTCGCCTACGCGGTATTAGATACGGTGGCTGACGAGGGCAGTGTTGCTGGGTCAGCGCGTAGTTCAAGTCAGCGACTTGCTGTGCCGCTCTTTCTAGGTATTGCCTACGCCTCCAGTATTGGTGGGCTGGGAACTCCAATTGGCTCTCCGCCGAATGTGATTTTTCTAAAAATTTACGCGCAAGCCACGGGCAATACCCCCAGTTTTGCGCAGTGGATGTTGTGGGCCGTACCCGTGGTGGTGCTGTTGATTCCGTTGGCTGGGCTCTGGATTACCCGCAACTTGGGTGCCAGTGCGCCCTTCAATATTCCGCAAGTGGGCCTCTGGCGCAGTGAAGAGCGTCGCGTATTGATTATTTTTGCACTCACTGCCCTCGCTTGGATTACCCTGCGCGAGCCCTTTGGTGGGTGGTCTGGTTGGCTGGGGGTGCCTTCGGCAAACTACGCGGCAGTTGCCCTGACAGCGGTGGTGCTGATGTTTGTAATTCCCAATGGCAGTGGCGGTAAGTTATTAGATTGGGAGTCTGCGTCCTCTATTCATTGGGGGGTGTTGCTCTTGTTCGCGGGGGGTATTGCGATTGCCAAAGCCTTTGAAGTGACAGGCATTAGTGAGGCAATTGGTGCATCTCTTTCGGGTGTCACTCGACTATCGATTATTGTTCTAATCGCTTCTGTGGCGCTGGCAGTGACATTCTTAACTGAAATTACCAGCAACACGGCAACCACAACATTGCTTATGCCTATTCTTGCTGCCGCGGGGCTGGGTGCGGGTTTTGATCCCGCGCTGCTGATGCTGCCGGCCGCCCTGTCGGCCAGTTGTGCGTTCATGCTGCCGGTGGCAACAGCGCCTAATGCAATTGTCTTTGGCACGGGAAAAATCACTGTCGAAGAGATGGTGCGCGAGGGGTTTGCGTTAAACCTGATCGGTGCTGCGGTGATTACGCTGGTGGTTTATAGCTGGTTGGGCTAGACATGTCTGAGGGGTTAGATGCGTTGAAAGCCGGTGTTCAACTAATTATCTAAAAGCACTTTAATATTGCTCGGCTGCAGGGTCTGGCTGCCGGCAAAAGAGAGCACCAACGTGGCCATTTCGTCCCACACGTCCGCTTTGCGCATACCTTTAATGCCTCGATCAATGGCTCCGGCCTGACGCAGTAGCATGCGCAGATGAGCGGGGCGCAAGCGCTGCAGAGCAGAGCGGAATAGGGGAATGCGTTTTTCCCAGACACCTGAACTTTTCAGTGCGCGGTCGCTGTGTTCACCGCTCGCCACCAGCTCGCTGGCTTTCACCAAAATCCGCAGCTCGCGGGTCACCGCCCAGAGCAGAGGGATAATTTCCGTGCCTTCATTCTGTAGGCCGCGCAGTGAGCGGGCGGCAGATTGAGCGTCGCCGATCAATATTTTGTCGACAAATTCAAAGACATTGTAGCGGGCGCTGTCGGCGACCACGGAGGACATGGTATTGCCGTCAACGGTGCCATCGGGGGCCAGTAGTTTGAGTTTTTCGATTTCCTGAACTGCGGCCAAGAGATTGCCTTCAACGCGATCGGCAAGAATTTGCACGGCCTCTTGATTGGCATTGATATGAGCGGCGCGCAGGCGCTGCTGAATCCAGCGTGGCATTTGTTTGGCGTCGACCGGCCAGACTTGGATGTTGCCGCCGAGCGCATCTAGGGCTTTTACCCATTTACTGTTTTGCGTGCCACTGTCGAGTTTTGGCACAATCACCAAGAGCAAGTTATCCGGGTTTGGATTGCTGCACAGTTCGCAGATTGCCGCTGAGCCTTTGTCGCCGGGCTTGCCCGAAGTGATTCTAATTTCGAGAATTTTTTTGTCAGAAAAAAGGGACAGAGCGTTGGATTCATTGATAATTTGGTTCCAATCGAAGTTGCCCTCTGCGTGAAACATATCGCGCTCTAAAAACCCCTCTTTCCTCGCTTTGGTGCGAATCGCGTCGGCAGCCTCCTGGGCCAAAAGAGGTTCGTCGCCAGTGATAATGTAGGCCGGCAAAAGCTGCTTTTGGAGATGTTCTTGTAGCTGCTCGGCGCGTATTTTCATGGCTTAGGGCTGCTGGCTCTGCTCGGGTAGGACTTTCAAGCGGTTGAGAATTTGCCGGACAATCTCTTGGCGCATTTCCAATTTGATCAGATTTTCTTCATTTTCAGAGGAGAGAATATCGCGCTCTTCGATCTCATAGCTGCGCTCGACCGAGGCGGTGAGCATGGCGGTGAGAATCGCCCCAGCGGAGTCGGTGATAACAAAATCGACATCTTCATTGAGCTGGTACGCGGCGACACGGGCGCTGGCATTTAATGTTGCGATGCGTCGGTTCTGCCGAAAATCGACAATGACGATGGAGTAGCTCGCCTCTGCGGCGCTGGGCACAACATCGACGCCATAGACTGCGAGGGCGCGTTTCAGCTCGCTGACAAAGCCGTTGTGCGACGCCTGTGTTGCAATATGCAAGCTACCGATACTGCGCGGCACTGCCTCGGCATCGCGCAGTTGCCAGCCACAGGCCGAGAGTAGGCATAGCATTGCCGCAAGGGTCGTGGTGTATGCAATTTTCTTCATCATAATCTCTGCCTTGTGTTGCGTTTATTGCGTCGATGACGGGCTAGTTGGCGACGATGCTCACTAATCTGCCTGGCACCACAATAATCTTTCTAATCGTGAGGCCTTCCAAGAAACGCTGCACGTTGCTGTCTTCAAGGGCGCGCTTTTCAACGGTGTCTTTGTCGGCATCGGCGGCCACTTGGATTTTGCCGCGCACTTTGCCGTTGACCTGAATGACTAATTCAATCGAGCTGCGCACCAGTGCATCTGCGTCGACCATAGGCCAGAGAGCATCGGCAACCGCGCCCTGGTGACCCATGGCGTGCCACAGTGAGTGACAAATATGCGGCGCAATCGGCGAGAGCAAAAGCACTGCGCTGGTCAGTGCTTCGTGGCGCACGGCGATACTTTGCGTGTCGGTGTCAGTCAGTTTGGCAACCTCGTTTAACAGCTCCATCACGGCGGCAATCGCAGTGTTGTAGGTGTTTCGACGGCCGTAGTCATCGTTTACTTTTTCGATGGTTTCGTGGGTCTTGCGGCGCAAGTCTTTTTGCGCGTCGCTGAGGTCTGCCGGCGACAGCGCGGTGTTGGACTCTGCGGCTAGCTGCAAATGCCCGTGCACCATATTCCACAGTTTGCGCAGAAAGCGGTGGGCGCCGGCAACGCCATCGTCGCTCCACTCGAGTGTTTGTTCTGGCGGCGCGGCAAACATTGTAAATAGACGCACTGTGTCGGCGCCGTGCTTGTCGATGGCAGTTTGCGGGTCGACACCGTTGTTCTTCGATTTCGACATTTTGCTGATGCCGCCGCTGTGGACTTCTTCACCGGTCGCTGTCTCGACGGCGCGCAGAGTACGGCCCTTGCTGTCGCGCTCGACGGTCACTTCGCTAGGGGAGAGCCACTGCTTGCGTCCAGCAATGTCTTTGTAGAATGATTCGGCGAGAACCATGCCCTGACACAGCAGGCTTTTGAACGGCTCACTGCTAGTGACCAAACCTTCGTCGCGCAGTAGTTTGTGGTAAAAGCGCGCATACAGTAGGTGCAAAATAGCGTGTTCAATGCCGCCGACATACTGATCGACGGGCAGCCAGTAATTGGCGCGCTCGGGGTCGAGCATGGCGCTGTCAAGATCGGGGCAGGTAAATCGGGCGTAGTACCAAGAGGACTCCATAAAGGTGTCGAAGGTGTCGGTTTCATGCTCGACGGCTTGGCCGTTGAGTTGAGCTTTCTTCCATTCGAGATCTGCTTTGATGGGAGACTGAATACCGTCCATTTCGACGTCGGTTGGCAGCAGTACGGGTAAACGGTCGAGCGGCACTGGAATCTCGCCGCCTCCGGCGAGGTTGTACATTGGGATTGGCGCGCCCCAGTAGCGCTGGCGGCTGACGCCCCAATCGCGGAGTCGGTAATTGGTGGTGACGGTGCCATGATTTGTCACTTCGAGATCCGCTGCAATACGGTCAAAAGCGGCGGTGAAATCGAGGCCATCGTAGACGCCAGAATTGATTAAGCGGCCCTTGCTGACAAATGCTTCGTTATCAATGTCGCAGGACTCGTCGTTGTTGGCGGCGATCACTTGTTTGATCGGCAGCTGATACTTTTCTGCGAACTCGTAATCGCGCTGGTCGTGAGCAGGGACTGCCATGACCGCGCCAGACCCATAATCCATCAGCACGTAGTTGCCAACCCAGACCGGCACGGCGTCACCGGTTAAGGGGTGCAGTGCGGTAATTCCGGTGTCCATGCCCAACTTTTCCATGGTGGCCATTTCAGCTTCAGAGACTTGTTGGGTTTTGCACTGCTCGATAAAGTCTGCGAGGGCGGGGTTGTTCTCTGCAAGAGTCAGTGCGATGGGATGCTGAGTCGCCAGTGTGAGGTAGGTGACGCCCATTAAGGTGTCTGGCCGTGTGGTGTAAACGTCAAAGCATCGGTGGTCGGCTACTGGCGCAGACAGGTCAAAGGTCATGGTGACACCGCGACTTTTGCCGATCCAGTTGCGCTGCATGGTTTTGACCTGCTCGGGCCAGTGCTCTAGGGTATCTAAGTCATTGAGCAACTGTTCGGCATAATCGGTGATACGAATAAACCACTGGGGAATCTCTTTGCGCTGAACTGGGCTGTCGCAGCGCCAACAGCAGCCATCAACCACCTGTTCGTTAGCTAGGACCGTGGCATCGTTTGGGCACCAGTTGACCGCGCTGGTCTTTTTGTAAACCATGCCTTTTTCGTAAAGTTTGGTGAAAAACCACTGTTCCCATTTGTAGTAATCAGGTTCACAGGTCGCCAGCTCCCGTGACCACGCAATACCAAAGCCCAGGGACTGCAGCTGAGCTTTCATGTAGGCAATATTTTCGTGTGTCCACTTGGCGGGGGCAGTTTTGTTCTGGATGGCCGCATTTTCAGCGGGCAGTCCAAACGCATCCCAGCCCATGGGGTGGAGTACATTTTTACCCTGCATGCGCTGATAGCGCGCAATAACATCGGTTATTGTGTAATTGCGCACATGCCCCATGTGCAGCTTGCCGCTGGGGTAGGGGAACATGGCGAGGCAATAAAATTTCTCTTTAGTGGCGTCTTCGGTGACTTCAAAGGTTTGGTGATCAATCCAATATTGCTGGGCGTCGCGCTCTAATTCGGCGGGATGGTAGGGGTGTTCCATGGTCATCGAGATTCACTGTTTGTCGATTTAAAAAGAGGGGTGAATTATAGGGTAACAGGTACCCAGATAGATAGGCTTTGCTGGGGTTCCCCCAGAGTCTGTCGTGGGTGAGGGGGCTAAAGTGGCCGAGCGAGAGGCACCTGTATTAGGATAGGAACGATCACTGGGTTGCAGTTTTATGAGCAGGAGGTTGCAGATGACACTTGATGAATACAACAGTTTTTGCCGCGGACTGCCGGCAACGACGACGGTGGTGCAGTGGGGTGGTGCGCATGTGTGGAAAGTGGGTGGCAAGGTGTTTGCCATAGGCACTCTTCTCAAAACCCAGTCGCCGGCCTACAGCTTTAAAGTATCGGCGCACAATTTTGACCTGTTACAGAGCCAGCCTGGCTTCAGGCCGGCGCCCTATCTTGCGTCTCGCGGTATGAAGTGGATCCAGCAGACTGACTCGGCGGCGAGCGCAGACGAGGAACTCAAATACTATCTGACAGAGTCCCACCGTCTGGTTTCACTGGGATTAACCAAAAAACGCCAGCGCGAGCTTGGTCTCAACTAGTCGCGCCACTGCCGGTTATTAGCTTGCTTGCCTGCTGGGGATGCCCAGCTCTTTCAGTTTGGCGGCCATATCTTCTGCGGATGTCGCAGGCTTCACCGCAGTGTCAATAAACAGAATTTTACCGTCTTTGCCAATGTAAAACGTGTGTCGCTTCGGCAAGCCGTAGATGGCGAGTACGTCATAGGCTGAGGCGACTTCTTTGCTGGGGTCGCTGAGCAGCGGGAAGTCTGCTTCGAACTCGGAGGCAAATGCGGTGTTTTCTTCAATAGGGTCGACACTGGCCATAAAGTAGGTGACCTCAAGGTCTTTTAGCAGGTGGCCATTCTGCGCAAGGGATTTGCACTCGATGGTGCAGCCGCTGGTGTACGCTTTGGGAAACCAGGCAATTACCACGGCTTCTTTGTCTTTAAATTGGCTCAGGCTATAGCTTTTCCCATCGGTGCCGTGGAGTATAAAGTCTGGGGCTTGGTCGCCAACGCCAAGTGCGCTGGCGCTGATGGATGTTGCTGCTAACAGGCTGAGTAGAACAGTTTTAATGGCGCTTTTCATTGTTGGTTTCCCCATATCGTCTTTGTGCTATTAACCCGCAGCTCAGTAGTAACGACAGCAGTACTGTAGGCCACGAGCCTGTGTGTGAAAAAAATGTGCGGCCCGACCGCGGCGTGATCTCTCCGCTGAGTTCACCGGCCGTAAACTGCGCTAACTGAGCCACAATATTACCTTGGTGGTCAATAATGGCGGTGACGCCATTGGTTGTTCCACGCAGCATTGGTTTGCTGTTTTCTATAGCACGCATGCGTGCCATCTGCATATGTTGTCGCGGCGCAATCGATTGGCCAAACCACGCATCGTTACTGACGGTGAGCAGTATATTGGCGTTTTCAGCCATTTCTGCCACGAGGTCTGGGTAGACAATTTCGTAACAAATGGCGGTCGCAATGGTCGCGCCAGCGACGATTAACGGTGGTTGCTCGCTCGCGCCCAGGGAAAAAGACGACATGGGCAGGTCTAAAAATCGAATCAACCCACGCAGTATTGACTCCAGTGGAACATATTCCCCGAAGGGTACCAGTCGGGTTTTGTCATATTGCCCTTGTGCCGTGCCGAGGGCCAATACCGAGTTGAAGTACTTACCACTACTGCGCTCATACGTGGGTATACCGGTTAAGAGGGCAGTTTGGTTCACTTTGCCGGCGCGATCGATAGCAGTAAGCAGATCTGCGGCGCGCTGCGGGGTTGTGGGGACGGCGGCTTCCGGCCAGACAATAAGATCTGCACCCCAGTGGGGCTCTGTTTGAGTTTGCAGTTGCTGCAATATTCGATCGAGCTCTCCTGCCGACCACTTTTTATTTTGATCGATATTTGGCTGCACAAGGACAGCTGAGAGGCTCTCTGAATGGGCTTGCGTCCAGTGAATATTTTTAAGTAAGTAACCACTCACTGTTAGTAAAGCGACTAGCATTGCTGCAAATTTGACACTGGCTTGACTGCGTTGAGTCTGGCTAAGCTGCGCGACTGTGACAGCAGCCAGTGCCGTTATAAAGCTAAGCCAAAACACCCCACCAAGGGGCGCCCAACCACTCAGCCATGTTTCAGTGTGGATATAGCCACTGTAGAGCCATGGGAACCCTGTCAAGGCCCAACTGCGAAACCATTCGCTCAGTACCCACAGGGCAGGCAGGCCCAATAGCCATGCGGTGGGTGTTTGCGGTATCAGTGCGCTGAGGGTGAAGGGCAGAGCGAAGAGAAGGGCGATAAACAGGCAGAACAGGGTTGTCGCCAGCAGCGCGAGGGGTGCGGCGATAAAGCCGTGATCATGAATGCTGACATAAACCCAGCTGACACCAGCGAAAAACATACCGAAGCCAAAGACTGCCGATTTGATAAAGGCCTGTTTTGGGCTTTGCCGCTGCAGCAGTCTGAACAGCACTGCCATGCTGGCAATGGCGATTGGCCAATAGTAAAAAGGTGCCAGCGCGAGTGGAAACAAGGACCCAGAGACAAACAGGGCGAGGAATGTTTGCCCGCGGGCCGCGCGTATCATGGGTTGACTTTGGTGACTTCCAGTTGGGTAATTTTGCGATTATCGCCGCCGGTCACTTTAAAGTGGAAGTTGTCGATGGTGATGGTTTCGCCGAGTTCTGGCAGCCGCCCAAGGGCGTGCAGCACAAGGCCGCCGACGGTGTCGAATTCGTCATCGGCGAGACCCACATCAAAAAACTCATTGAAGTCACTGATCTCGGTGATGGCTTCTACGGTGAACGCGCCGCTTTCGGTCGGCAATATGGAGGCTTCTTCGTGGTCATCGGTTTCGTCTTCGATTTCACCAACAATTTCCTCGAGAATATCTTCAATGGTGACCAGCCCCGACACGCCGCCGTATTCATCGACCACGATGGCCATGTGGTAGCGTTTTTCGCGGAACTCTTGCAGTAGAACATTGAGCCGCTTGCTTTCGGGAATAATGGTTGCTGGTCGCAATAGGCTCTCTAGGTTGAATTCGGCGGTGTCGGCCAAGAGCAGTGGCAGCATCTCTTTGGCCAGCAAAATGCCTTTGATGTCGTCAGAGGATTCGCCGACCACGGGAAAGCGAGAGTGCTGAGATTCGATGACAACATTCAGCACTTCTTCAAGGGTGAAGTCGTCTTCGATCATGACCATTTGCGAGCGCGGGATCATGATTTCTCGCGCCTGAAGGTCTGAGACTTTGAGTGCGCCTTCCATAATTTGCAGCACGCTAGCGTCGATTATCGATTCGCTCTGTGCGCTGCGCAGCATGTCGGTAATATCATCACTGCTTCTCGGTGTGGCTGAAAACGCGCGGCCAATTTTCTCAAATAGAGATTTTTCCGGGGAGGTGCT
>ERZ888423.1241-NODE-1241-length-22875-cov-9.009159_pt1 | contig 22875 bp, 15 predicted proteins | sample MGYA00520523_ERZ888423 | MGnify/ENA primary metagenome ERZ888423 (study PRJEB32303, sample SAMEA104408611) | aquatic metagenome | biome: Brackish water; feature: Pelagic; material: water | place: Baltic Sea | collected 2014-06-08T10:24:00 | depth 30,27 m ...
GGGTTGATCTAATCCACCCCTTACATAGGGTGCGCCGTCTTGAATGGCAGAAGTTTCCGCCATTTTGAGCGACTTCTGCAGAGCCTCTAATTTTTCTTCTAGCTTGGGTAGGGCGGCCTCTACGATGTCTAATTGTGCTTTCATCGTTCCAGTCACCTCGCTTCGCATACCATATGAGCCCCATGTGGCTGTTGATAGGCGATCACCGAGTCCTGGTAAGGTCTCAAACTCTCTCTTAGACATGGAAGCGTCTCCATTGAGCACAATGTCCATTGCTTCTAAGTCTGATTGCAATTGCATAACCGTTTGAAGTTGTTCAGGTGAACCGCTAGGCGTATACTTAAGGGCTTCATACAAATCATTGGCAAGGGATTGCGTCTCTTTGAAGGTCATGTCTAAGCGTTCATAACGCCTTCCCGTTTGGTTCACACGTTGCTGAAACTTTTGCAAGGCAAGGTCCGTGGAAGGGAGGCTGAGATTATTTAGATGTTTGACATTGAATGCTTTAGGCTCCGTCAAGGTGTCAAATTTGCCTTCCGCAAAGCCAATCAGCTGTACGTTATATGTTCCTGGTGATACAAAATAGGCCGCGCGCTTCGGTGCATCCTTCCGGGCCACTTTCCCATCCCACGTGAAGCGCTGTATACCACTGCTGTAGCTGCGGGCAATCCGCCGTAGTGGCTGACCTTTTGCGTCTGAGATTACAACAAGGAGATAGGGGTCGACCTCATGGTCCTCCGCCCGCATTTGGTCTGCTGTTGGATAATGGATGGCATCGGGATTCTTCTTTTCATCCGCTTGCCTTTGGGCTTTGCGCGTTTTTGGCGCTTCCTTGATGTGATACGTAAACGTAACCCCCACATCTGGATTCGAGGCCATAAAGTACTCGGCTCCCATAAATCCGGGAGGTCCATAGCCAATCGGACTTGCTTCATGGTAGAGTAGACCCGTTTTCACGTCAAAAATATGGGCATCATCGTCCGTCACGTTGTCATGAAATTCACGCAAGGGACTATAGTCGTCGAGCACATAGAAGCCGCGACCAAAGGTGGCTACCACGAGGTCATTTTCACGTCTTTGTACCTCAATATCACGCACGGCAACCGTAGGTAGGTCACTACCTAATTTCTTCCAGGTAGTCCCTCCAGAGGTGGAGAAATAGATGCCAAATTCCGTTCCGGCAAAGAGCAGATTAGGATCAATGTGATCTTGTGCAATGCTGTACACAGAACCACGTTCGGGTAAATCACCGGAAATGGATTCCCACGTTTTCCCTTTGTTCTTTGAAACCAATACATAGGGCTTAAAGTCGCCATTCTTGTGGTTGTTAAATGCAGCATACACTACATTGGCGTCATGCAAAGAGGCCTTTAGGTCATTTACATAGGTGTTGGCAGGGACGCCCGAAAATTTGTCCACTTTGCGCCAATTACCGCCATCATTCTCACTCACCTGTACCAAACCGTCATCTGTGCCTACGTAGAGCAAACCTTTTGCCACAGGGGACTCATGTAAGGCGACAATGTTTCCGTAGATGGTGGTGCTTTGGTTTTTAGCAATCGCATCCATACTCCACACTTTCCCCATCACGGGCAGTGCATTTCGGTCAATTTGACGGGTTAAGTCACCCGAAATGGAGGTCCAGTTGTTGCCGCGGTCCGTGCTCTTGAAGAGTTTATTTGCCGCAAAATAAAGGGTCTTGTTGTCATGGGGACTGATGAGCAAGGGCGCATCCCAATTCCAACGATAGGCTTTTTCACTCACGCTTTCAATAGGCTTAATGGGCACACCTTCCCCACTTTTGCGATCATAGCGCTGAAGCCAGCCATACTGAGCCTGGGCGTACACAATGTTTGGATCTAAAGGATCCACTTGGGATTCAAAGCCATCGCCTGTTTGGGTAACATACCAATCGCTATTGACAATGCCGCGGTCATTGATGGTTCTGCTTGGTCCACCCAGAGAGAAATTGTCCTGGGTTCCGCCATAGACATTGTAGAAGGGGGTAGCATTGTCTACCGCGACCCGATAAAATTGGGTCACAGGCAGGTTGGATTTAAAGTGCCATGAGCTTGCATGGTCCCATGTCTCATAAATGCCTCCGTCGCAACCGAGAATCAAATGCTGTGGGTTGCTGGGGTCGATCCAAGCGACATGGTTGTCCACGTGTTTTCCACGTTCTCCAAGCCCTTTAAAGGTTTTACCCCCATCTTGGCTCCACTGGGCATAGGTATCCATCGAGTACACCACCTCTACATCGTGTGGTGAAGCAAAAAGCTCAACATAATAGTTGCCACTGGTAGCATGCTCACTTTGTTTGCTAAAGCTTGCTCCGCGGTCTTGACTTTTGTACAGTCCATGTCCTTCCACCATGCAATAGACGACATCAGGATTGGCGGGTGAAATAGCTAAGGCAAAGCGCCCTTTGTCGCCACTTGGTAGGCCACTTTTTAGTTCATTCCACGTTTCGCCCCCGTCTTCTGATTTGTACAATCCAGATTCAGGTCCGCCAGAGATGTAGGTAAAAACATGACGGCGGCGCTGATGAGCTGTGGCGTATAAAACCTTCGGGTTGCGTGGATCGAGGTGAACCTCATTAAAGCCCGTGTTTTCGGACACTTGAAGAACTTGACGCCAATTTTGTCCTCCATCCGTGGTTTTGTAGATACCACGGTCACCACCTGGACTCCAAACGGGACCATAGGCGGCCACCCAAACAATATTTGGGTTGGTCGGATGCACGGCAATCATGCCAATATGCTCAGAATTCTTCAGACCCATATTGGTCCAACTGTGGCCACCGTCGTGTGAGCGGTATACCCCATCACCATAAGCGACTGAACGTTGGTTATTGTTTTCACCAGAACCCACCCAAACGGTATGGCTGTTACTGGGGTCAATCGTGACGCAACCAATAGAGTAGGAGCCCTCAGAATCAAAAACAGGTTCAAAGGAAAGACCATGATTTTCGGTCAGCCAAACACCACCAGCAGCCGTGGCCACAATCCATCGATCTGGATTGTTTTGGTCAACGGCAAGGTCGGCAATCCGTCCTGAGGTGACAGCTGGGCCAATGGAGCGCCATTTGAGCGCACTAGAACTTTGACCAAAAAGAGAGAGGGCAGCCAAAAGTGCTGCAGCAGTGTAAAGAGATGACTTCATGTCCCCAAGATAGGAACCACGGGGCTTACCGCAATCGCACAGAATAGGTTGCGACCAACATCCATTCTTGTGCGGGTAGATTCCATACATAGCCCTCTAATGGGTGAATTATTTTGCCTTGCCGAAACTGCGTGGAAAGGGCAATATCAAAAAAGGATTGGGCATTTCGTACCCCCATGCCCATGGAGAATTGGGTAAAGCCGGAATGTTCGACAAAGTGGCTTGCCCTGCTTGCGTGGTGAATGCCTGCTCTGAATGAAATGGCATCTTGTCGCCATTCTGCCCCGATTCTCATATCATGCTGGGCCTTTAGTTCAGCGGCTATTTCTTCTCCAATGCCCATAAAGGACAGGGGGGATTGAATGGGCCTTTTGGGTGCCGGGGTAAAGCGATATTCGGCCGAAAGAAATCCATTTGAGCCGAAGACCTGTGCGATACCCATTCCGCCGGAACCAGGTTGAATCAATTTTAGATTTTCATCTTGGTAGAGTTCAAATGGTTCAACCCCGACCCCATTGGGATTAGATGGGCCAGGCATGATGCGGTAACGATAATGCCAACGGGTTGTCGCCAAACTTTGCGCATGTAAGAAGCCGGAAATGCGTGTGCCTTCACCAACGCGACCTAGAAAGCCAAAGCGCATTCGTACCCCACCACTCACGGCACTGTCTGTTTGCCGTGAAGCTATGGTGAGAAGGTAGCTGTCTTGGGCATAGCCGTATTCACTGATATAAGTAGATTCCTTGGTTTTGGCTTGATAATATTCTAAAGCACCGCCAAATGAAATGCGATTGGTGCGCACGGCAACGCTCCCTTGCACTTGATTTTGCACACTGCTTCGGGTAAAGGACATAGAGCGAAGCGAAGGGTCACCCAACATGATCGGGTAAAGATTTTGGCCATCGTACTCCAAAACATAGGCTTGATAGGCTGCATAAGGTCCATAGAGTCCCTCGTTAAAGCATTCATCTGGACTGCGATTGCCTGCTTGGGCTAACCATGATTGCACTTGGCTCGTTCCAATGTCTGTACCGTATTCTGACCAAGGACTGGGTTGAAATCTACTTTGCCGTGTATCAAGACTGAAGGCAATGATAGAACCATCTGTGCCCTCAATAGCAGAGCCCCAATGGAAGGCAGGGAGGTATGCCCCCTGTGACACCATACCGCCTATACTCTGTCGATACAGACCCGTTAAACTGATCTCACCAGCGCGATAGGTTGCAGCGGTGGCCGGATTGTCAAGAATTGCAGATGGATCATTGCCCAGAGAGGACAATGCCCCCCCCGTGGCCATGTAGCGCGCACTGCCAGCCCAAGGCTGGGTGAGACGGCTGGTAAAATGCCATAGGCTTTGTCCAGAAAGCCATGACGAGGCACATAAGCCTAGTGTAACAAGCAGAATTCGGCTCATCGCCCACCACGTCCACCAGTGGAACGACTCGGGGAGGGGCTGCTTTGTGCGGGTGCACTGGAACGTGTTGCAGGCGAACTACTAGGAGAAGACCGTTGTGTTTTTTCCTGCGAAGTAGGTCTTGAAGCTGGTGAAGGTATGCTTCGGCTTGTACCCTGAGGTTCGGTTGTGCGAGGGGTTGCACGTGACCGAATGGGCTGTTCGTCTTGCACAGAATGGGGCCCTTCCACCACGCTTGGACGCTGAGGCATCTCGCCTATTTGATAAGAACGGCGACCTGCAGGCTCAATGGGGCTTTGAATCGTTTTGGACGTCTCTCTTTGACGTCCTGTAACATTTTCGACACTCGGACGCCGGGTTTGAGGTCCTCCAGAGATGTCCATACGTCGAATAGAAATATTGCTACTAGTGCCGACAGGATTACTCACGGCGCCGCCATTACCAGGGGTGCTGCCCGTCATGCCACCCCATGGGGATCCATATCCGCCGTAACCGTAGCCTCCATATCCATAGCTGCCGTAACCGTATCCACCGTATGGGTAGCCATATCCGGGCATACTGCATCCAGGATAACCATAACCCCAAGGACTCCAAGGAGATGTCATGCCATAGGGATTCATGCCAAATGGCGTCATGTAAGGGCTATTGTAACCGTAGTAATAAGATGGGTAGTATTGGAATGGTGAGTAGCTCCAACGACGATTGCGTGGGCGGTATGAAAAATAAGGACTTGCGTAGGGCCCTGAAACGCTGTAAAAGGCATCATTGTACCCTTCGTCATACCCGTCATTGTACCCGTCATCCCCGAACAAATAAACATCTTGACTACGTTGATCATAATACCGTGTAGCTTCAATGGGGTAGGGATCCCAAGAATATATACCATCATCATATTCGGCAAGCGTTCTGCGGTCTACCGAAGTACAAGAAGCAAGACTTGCTATGGCAAAAAGGGATAAAAAGGTGTAGCGCATTCCGAAGTACCTTTGTGGTTATATTCTTAGTTAAGATACAAATCCCATACCATTCTCTATGGCAAAGAATCTCACAACGCGCGAAAAGGACTACAGCCGTTGGTATAATGACCTGGTTGTTCAGGCAGACTTAGCAGATAATTCAGCTGTTCGGGGCTGTATGGTCATTAAGCCGCATGGATATGCAATTTGGGAAAAAATCCAAGCAGAATTAGACTTCCGTTTCAAGGAAACGGGGCATGTGAACGCCTATTTTCCCTTGTTTATCCCCAAAAGCTATTTCTCCAAAGAAGCAGCGCATGTGGATGGCTTTGCCAAGGAATGTGCCGTTGTTACCCATTATCGGCTCAAAAACAATCCTGACGGTCCTGGTATTATCGTAGATGAGGATGCCAAGTTGGAGGAGGAACTCATTGTACGTCCTACCTCAGAAACCATCATATGGGACACCTACCGTGGATGGGTGCAATCCTACCGAGATTTGCCCATCTTGGTCAATCAATGGGCCAATGTGGTGCGTTGGGAAATGCGGACACGTCTTTTCTTGCGCACGACGGAATTCTTATGGCAAGAGGGGCATACGGCCCATGCGACGGAGCAAGAGGCCATTGCAGAAGCGCAACAAATGCTCCACGTATATGGGGATTTTGTCGAAGAACACATGGCGATTCCGGTCATTCGAGGGTTGAAGTCGGCCAATGAGCGTTTTGCAGGTGCGTTAGAAACCTATTGTATTGAAGCGTTGATGCAAGACGGGAAAGCATTACAGGCAGGGACAAGCCACTTCTTAGGACAAAATTTTGCCAAGGCATTTGACGTGAAATTCCAAGATAAAGATGGCGAAGTGAAGCATGTATGGGCAACCTCTTGGGGGGTGTCTACGCGTTTAATGGGTGCCCTGATTATGACCCATTCGGATGACAATGGGCTTATCCTTCCGCCCAAATTGGCGCCGATTCAAGTGGTCATCGTCCCCATTTACCGCGGAGAAGAGGAATTGGCAGCCATTGATGCTGTGGCAGATCCCCTCTTTGCAGAATTGAAGAAGCTGGGCATCCGGGTGAAGTATGACAACCGTGACACCTACAAGCCAGGATGGAAGTTCAATGAGTACGAGCTGAAAGGGGTACCCTTGCGCATCGCCATTGGGCCCAAAGATTTAGAGAAAGGAACCGTGGAGATTGCACGACGTGATACGCTAACTAAGTCCTATTTGCCCATGGAAGGCCTAGCGGCTGAAGTGGAAGGGATGTTGACGCAAATCCAGGTAGACTTGTTTGAAAAAGCGAAGGCACACCGAGATGCCAATATCCATATATCTGACACATGGGAGGACTTCTTACAGGCCTTAGACAAGGGGGGATTTGTTTCTGCCCACTGGGATGGAACGCCGGAAACGGAGGACCAGATTAAGGATAAGACAAAGGCGACCATTCGTTGCATTCCCTTAGACAATCCGCAAGAAACGGGCACATGTATTTTAACTGGAGCACCATCGACACAGCGTGTTCTCTTTGCACGTGCCTATTAAGATGAGCCGCCAAGAAGATATATTGAAGGTGTTAGCCACCAAGTCTAGCAATAAGCAATTGGTGCATCGAAAGGCATTGGAAGCTTTTTCGGACTTGAAGCAAATGCTGCGCGAAACAGCCGTAGCGTTAAATGGCCAAATCTGTGCCATTGATCATTCGGTGGTGGTTGAGTTTATAGACCGGGGTGAGTTTGAAGTGGAGATTCGTTTCAGTGGTGATTCCCTGATTTTTCAGTTGCATACCAATGCTTTCGCGCTTCCTAGCGAGCATCCTTTGCGCAATACACCCTATGTTCAGGAAAATGCAAACAGGGCGTATTTTGGCTTAATCCATGCCTATAATTTTCTTTCGGATTCCTTTAGGATGCGCCGAATGAATGATGTCGGTATGTTGCTGAGTAGATTGTTTGTCAATGGCGAAGGCCACTTTATGGCAGAAGGCGTCGGGCGACTGGGCATTCCACTGACGCAAGAGCATTTAACTTCTGCGGTCATGCAATCGTGGATTGAGCACGCCATGTTACAAGCCATGGACATGGATTTGGTGGTTTCGCCATTTGCTGAAATTCATGATATTTCATTAATGGAATTGGAAGGGCTTCGAGAAGAGTTAAGGCAACGGACGAGTAAGCGTCTGGGCTACCGTCCAGCAGGTTTGAAATAAGGGGCATAATTCAAGAAAATTTCTGCCCCAAGGCTGAGAACAATTCGAATTTTATCATACATTTGCACTCCCAAAACCATTTGGCCCGTTCGTCTAGCGGTTTAGGACATCTCCCTTTCACGGAGAAGATCACGGGTTCGAATCCCGTACGGGTCACGAATTTTGATTAAAAAGAAAACATTGATTTAAGTAGGTATGGCAAATCACAAATCTTCTCTTAAGCGCATCCGTCAGACGCAGAAGAAGCGCATGCACAATCGCTTCTATCACAAGACAACCCGTAATGCGGTTCGAAGCTTGCTTGCATTGAAAGATGCCAAAGATGCCGCTACCCAACTTCCATTGGTGAGCGCCATGTTGGACAAGTTGGCAAAGCGCAACATCATTCACAAGAACAAAGCTTCCAACTTGAAATCAAGTTTAGCGAAGCACGTAAACGGATTGTCGTAAGCTTTTACGATATCTGATTTGGTCAAAAAAAGCCGCCCTTGGGCGGCTTTTTTGTTGCCCAAAGTTTTTTAGTTCCGGACGAATCCATGAGTTAAACTATTTATACCGTGGCTTCAACGGCTGTTGTGCCGTCGGATGGTCATTTTTGCAGGATGGATGGAAAGATGATGATTCGTGATTGGTCGCCAGAAGATCGTCCGCGTGAAAAATGTCTCCTTAAAGGCGCGCGCGGTTTATCTACAACAGAATGCTTGGCTATCCTTTTGCGCAATGGCGCACAAGGGAAAACAGCCTTAGGTTTGGCACAGGAGTTATGGAAGCTTCACGGAGAGGATTTATACATGTTGGAACAAGGACGTCCTGAAAAATGGATGCGCATATCAGGATTAGGCAAAGCAAAGGCGGCAACATTGGCCGCTGCGTTTGAACTAGGACGTCGAATGGGAACACCTGTCGAACCCCGGATAAATCAACACAAGGCGCGTGTCAGGGGGAGTTATGATGCCTTTAGGTATCTAAAATCGGCCCTTCTCGCACTAGACCATGAGGAGTTTTGGGTTCTCTACTTGAGTCGCGCATGTGATGTAAAGGCTCTGGAATGCATTGGTAAAGGGGGCTGGACAGCCACCATGGCAGATATCCGTGTGGTATTTCAAAGGGCCTTAGAGTTATGCGCACCCGCCATTATCATTGCCCACAATCACCCAAGTGGCCAACTCACGCCTAGTGTCGAGGATAAGGCGTTGACGGAGCGAATAGCGGAAGCGGGTCGGTTTTTAGAGATTGATCTTCTGGACCATCTTATCGTGGGCCACGGGGATTACGTTAGTTTTGCGGATAAGGGTTGGTTAGCTTCAGCCCGCACCACCATATGATTGTTCACATCGTCGGCGCGCGCCCTCAGTTTATAAAGCTTATGCCTCTTTGGCATGCATTGGATGCACTTGGTGCGCCACAAAGTGTGCTGCATTCTGGTCAGCATTATGAGTCCAGTATGAGTGCGGTCTTCTTTGAGGAATTTGGCATTGCACCTGACGGAGTGCTGCAATGGTGTTCCGTGCATGAAGACAATATTGCTGCGATGAGCAAAACACTGGAAAAATGGTCTCCCTCGACCGTAGTGGTCTATGGCGACACCTTTACTACTTGGTGTGGCGCGCGCGCCGCCAAAAGGCTTGGTTTGCCCCTAGCGCACGTCGAGGCAGGTCTGCGCAGCTTTAATGCGGAAATGCCAGAAGAGGAAGCCAGGATAAAAACAGATACGATCAGCGATTGGCACTTTGTGCCTTCCGAGTCAGCCTTAATGCAATTGCGTCGTGAAGGGCTGGACCGAGGACCCAACCATACCCTTATGACAGGCGACATCATGGCAGATGCCATGATGCATAGAAAATCAAAGGCGAGTCAAGCCAATCGAATCCTCGTTACCGTGCACCGGAATACCAATGTGGATGAGCCTGCTGTGCGGCAGCGCATTGTAACAGCTCTGGCCGAGTTGGCGGGGGAATATGACATTCACTGGCCCATACATCCCCGATTAAGAGCTCACTTTGCAGAGGGTGAATTACCCAATAGCATTCACTGGTACCCGCCCCTCGGAAGGAAAGCCATGCTGGAGCAATTAGATGCTGCGGATTGGGTGATTACAGATTCAGGAGGGGTACAAAAAGAAGCCTATTTCTGTCAAAGAAAGTCCATTGTCCTGCGCGGCGAAACGGAGTGGGTCGAGCTTTTGTCATCTGGACAATCCTTCTTAGTTCATCCAGCGCAATATCCAGATGCAGAGGCCCTAAGTCAAGCGTTGTTAGAGGTTCTGGAGCGGGCAACACCTAAGGCTTTTCCGCCCATTTATGGGAATGGCGATGCAGCGACAAAGATGGCCGCAGCACTTTGGAAGAAGGGTCCTTGCTTACCCAATGAACTTGTGCTCCGAGGTGATGCCCACAATCCCCAATTGGCATTTGCCGCAGAGGTGACAAGGCGGGTGACAGGGATAAAATTGACCTTCACGCCGGGCGGTGCAGTGTGGCCCAGATGTGCTCAGTGGAATAAAGATTTTCGTGCCTGGAATGTTCAAGAAATAGAGGGAGATTTCCTCGCCAAAGCGGCCTATTTGGCCTCTCGTGCTGAAGAGTTTCAGGAACAAGCCATGGATATGCACGGAAGAGCAAAACCCGAAGATTCTATGCAATGGGTAGCCCTGCAACAGGATCCCGATATCCCGCAAGGGCATGTATGGCTAGAGGCCTTCATTGCACGGTTTGTGCCAGATTACAGTTTATCCCATAGGTCTACTGCCCCGCCAACCGTCGTGGTAGACATGGACCACCTCTATGCGTTTAAGGGTTATTCTTGGCTGCATCGAGGGTATTCTGCCTTGCGCAACCTTTTTAAAGGGCAGCTGAAAGTAGGGTCATTACATTTTGCCAAACAGGACCCTTTTGATGCTTCTGCTACATTTGAAAAGATGATGGCATCACACCCAAGCATACGCTGGCAGTTCTTTGCGTGGATTGGCCCCCAGCGCGGCCCGTATGACAAAGGGCCAACCGTCAAAAATATACACGTTGCACAAGCGATAAACCTTTGGGCCAGAAAGAGCCCAAGCATGGGATTGCACCCGACCTATGCCCATCATGCGCAAGGCTTTCATGGCCTTAGGCTAGAATTAGAGGCATTCACAAAGGCCACGGGAAAAGCTTCCCAGCGATTGCGTTATCATTACTTAAAAATGAAGCTGCCCGCATCACAGAAAGCACTTTATGCCACTGGGGTGAAAGAAGACTGGAGTATGGAATACGCAAAAGTGATGGGCTACCGTGCGGGTGTGGCCGTCCCAATCCCGGCCTGGGGCGTTGGCGACCATGGTGCCACGGATCAGGAGGGTATTCCCTATTTGACCTATGTCCCGGTTGCCTTGATGGATCAAAACCTCCTTGGTATGGACCAGGCTACTATAGCCAAGACTTTACAGGACTGGTCAGATAGGGCAAATCGTTTTGGCGCAGGTCTTGTTTTGGCCACCCATTGGCGTTTCTTTTCTCCTGGAATGGACGTGTTTCCTGAAACAAGACAATACCGCCCTTGGGTCCATGGATTACAAACATTTTTAGGGCAATGGAAGCGATGAAGTGGTTGGAAGGCACTTGGTCAAGCGCGCAATGGGCGGAGTGGGCAGCAAGTGCACCTTGGGATTTTCCATATGACCAAGAGGCATATGCCGATGCACTGGGGCAAAACTGGGGCGCTTTGGTGGGTAAGGACTTTGCCTTGCCCATGGCGTACAGAACCAAGATGGGCTTGGGGACGGCCTATATTCCCTTTGGTATGCAGCAATGGGGCCCCATTGGCACCGGTGCAAATGACAGCAAACGATTACACTCAGCCATTGCCCTCATTCCGGGCCAATTTAATAAAGTGGATATACGCTTACACAGGCCTTCAGATTGGCAGTCCAAATCGGAAAAATGGCGCCTTCAAGGACTTCGACTCGAACGATGGTCTGAGAAGCCTAATTATGTCTTGGACATCCGTGGCTCTTATGAAAATATGTACAAGGGGTTTAACAAGCAAACCATCCGCAACCTTAAGGCGAGTCAGAAGAAATCATTCACGCTGTTTGAACATGATACGCCCGATATACTTCTTCAGGCCTTTGCTCAGTATCAAGCGGGACGATACAAAATTCCTGAAGGCTTTTCGCCTGCAATGCGGTCCGCTATGTATCATCTGCTGCATAAAGGTCGCGGCGCAGTTTGGTCTTTGTACGCTGAAGGAAACCGCTTTATGGCGGGTGTATTTATAGCCTTTTCAGGGAATAGAGCCATCTTGTTATTTTCTGCCATCTCGGATGAAGGAAGGGAGCAAAAAGCGATGACACATCTCGTGAATGAAGTGTTGATGTACGTCGCAGGCCGCTGGGAAATTTTTGACTTCGAAGGAAGCGAAGCAGAAGGATTAGCTCGATTTTATGCTGGTTTTGGAGCGCAGAATGCGCCGTATTTACGCTATCAAAGATGGGGCTTGCGATGACGCTTACCCAACTCAACTACTTTATAGCATTAGCCAAGCACAGGAGTTTTGGCAAGGCTGCCGTGGCTTGCGGTGTTTCGCAGCCTACCCTGAGTGCCCAATTCCAAAAGCTTGAAGAAGAACTGGGACATTTCTTGGTGGATCGACAGCAGCAGCCGATAGATCTTACGCCTTTAGGAAAGGCCGTCTTAAAACAAGCGCAAGCCACCTTAGATGCTGTGTCTACCATACCTGAATTGATAGCGCAATGGGAGCATCCATTGGCCGGAGTCATCCACATTGGGATTCCGGAAGGCAGTGCAACCTATGTGGGCGCACTTTGGTTGGAGGCCGCCGCCCAAACATTTCCAGATCTGTACATTGAATTTGTGGCTGCCCAACCAGAAACGTTACAGCAACAGTTGAACCAAGGAAGTTTGGATGCCGTGATCGTAGATTCTTCCTGCTGGACAGGAGCCGGGATGCACTATCCCCTTTTTGAAGAACCTATGTATGTGCTTTTACCTGCGGGTCATCCTTGGAAGGGATGGAATGAAATACCCATCCAGGCAATGCGTGATGCGGAGTTTCTTCTGCCTGCCAAGGGGCATGAACTCGCACGCTGGGCTGCGAAATGGGGGATTGTCCCGCATGAAGGCTCAAAGAGACTCCATACGCAACACATGGAGGCGTACATCCAGATGGCGGATCAAAATCTTGGCCCTGCGCTTGTTCCTGGCATGGCGGCTGGCTCCATGTCTCCTTTGCGTCAAGCAGAGTTGAAACGAATTCAAGGCGCTATGCGTGAATGGGTGTGGATTGCGCCAAAGGGCCATGTTCTAGAGGAGATGCGCAGTCCTTTATGTCGCGCCTTTGCTGCCCAATGGCCCAAAGAATGGCGCCATTAGGCGCGTCGTTTGCGCTCAGACAAAAACAAAGGCAAAGAGCAGCCATAATACCAAAGTGGCTAAGACATTCATGGCAAATCCTGTGCGCGCCATATCCGGAATTCGAATTTTACCTGAGGCAAAAACGATCGCATTGGGTGGAGTAGCCATAGGAAGCATAAAAGCACAACTTGCTCCTACGGTTAAGGGGATAGCTAACTGCTCAAAGGGGATGCCTTGCGCTGTAGATACGGCGAGCGCCAAGGGCAAAGTTCCACTGACCAGGGCCATGTTCGAAAACAATTCGGTGGTCCAAACCCCCAAAATCGTGAATCCCAAGATCCAATAAGCCGGATGCCATGTGCTGACGCCTTGGGTTGCAAGGGCATCGAGCCATCCGGATGCTTGCATCCCAGAGGCAAGCGACATTCCGCCGCCAAAGAGCAAGAGGATACCCCATTCAATCTTTTGAGCCTCTCCCCACGTTAACAGCGGTTTCCGGTTTACATCTCGAAAGGCGAATAATGCCAAGGCCCCCGTTAGGCCAATGAAGGTGTCGCTCAATTGAAATAGGCCTGCCCACGGTTGTAGCCACTGACGGGTCATCCAAGCCAGCGCCGTCAGCGCAAAGATGCTGGCGACGCGCTTTTCCCCAGAAGTCCAAGGTTCGGGTTCGGGCCATTGCATGCCCCGCAGATCCACATTGGGCATTCCGCGGCGCAACAGGAAAAAGGCGCCGATGAGCAGTAATAGGGCAATGGGGAATACCTGAAGGGTCCAATCCATAAAGTACACTTCCTCATGAAAGGTCTGCTGCCGAAATGCTGCGTAGACCAGATTTGGGGGTGTGCCGATCAAGGTCCCAATGCCGCCAAGGTTTGCGCCCCAAGCCATTCCCAAAAGAATATTGCGTTCAAGTTTTTCATCTTCCCCGGGCAAGTGACGAATCAACGAAAGGGTTAACGGCAGCATCATGACGGCTGTGGCGGTGTTGCTCATCCACAAGCTCAAAAGAAAGGTTGCCCCCATGACGCCGGCGAGCACATGGTGGGCTCGTTGTCCAAATCGACGAAGAATGGCTAGCGCAAATCGACGATGGAGGTGATGGTGTTCCACGCCCCGCGCTAAGAAAAATCCCCCAAGAAACAGGAAGATTAAAGGGTGAGAATAAGCATTGGCTAAATCGGATGAGGTCAAAATGCCAAACCCTCCAAAGGTGAGAATGGGGAGCAGAGCCGTTGCGGGTAGCGGAATGACTTCAGTAAACCACCACAGCAGCATCCAGGCGGTTGTGCCTAGGACGACCGCATGTTCATGAGGTAAATGGCTCAGCAGGGCAAAAAGAAAAAACAAGGGGCCTGCCAATAGGACGGAGGTCTTTCGGATATTTGGGGTCATGAAGATTGTTTTAGCCACGCAGAATCCCAACAAAGTAAAGGAAATTCACGCTGCACTTCCTGCTGGCTGGGAGGCCCTAACGGCAACAGAGGTAGGAATAATAGAAGAGCTGCCTGAAACGGGCACCACGTTAGAGGCCAATGCACTTCAGAAAGCACGCTTTTTACGTGCAGCGGGTCATGGTTTTGTCTTGTCGGATGATTCCGGATTATCGGTCGTTGCGTTAGATGGGGCGCCAGGCGTCCATTCTGCACGCTATGCTTCCGAACAAAAAGATGATGCAGCCAACCGTGCTAAGTTGATCCAATCGCTTGAGGGTCAAGAGGACCGCAGGGCCTGCTTTCAGACGGTGATGGCGTATATAACACCCAAGGGAGAATATACTTTTTATGGAGAAGTATGGGGGCATATTCTAACGGAAGAACGCGGCAATGGAGGATTTGGATATGATGCCTTATTTGTTCCAGAAGAAGGAGACGGAAGAACCTTTGCCCAAATGACCTTAGAAGAAAAGAAAGCCATGAGTCATCGCACCCGTGCGCTGAAGGCGTGGATTGCAGCAATCTAGACAGGTCTTTTTGAAAGTGAACTTCAGCTAGGTGAATCCGATGTGTCTTCGAGTGAAGCACGCTCATTTTTGATTGCTTCGGGACTAAAGTAACTGAAATGGACGCCGCCATACCGTCGGGTGTCAAAGCAGGCTGGATGCGCCTGAAAAGAATGATCTACGCCATGTTCGAGCACAAAAACTCCGTCTTCAGGGAGGTGATCTATAGCCGAAGAAACGAGTACAGGATATTCGGTATAATCATAGGGGGGGTCAGCAAAGATGAAATCCCATTTGCGCAATGTCCTTCTCAGGAAGATCAATGCATCCCCCATGCTAGTTTTAATTGCGGTGTACTGAAGTTGCCCAGCCGTCTTATCAATAAAGCGAAGGCAGTCGCGGTTATTGTCTACGACGGTGATGTCGTTGCAGCCACGACTGGCCATTTCAAAGCTGATATTACCCGTGCCTGTGAAGAGGTCTAATGCCGTGATAGCCTCCCATTCAAGATAATTTTCTACGACGTTAAAGAGGCCTTCCTTTGCCATGTCAGTGGTAGGGCGGACGGGTAGGTTTTTGGGTGCTATCAGGATTTTTCCTCGATTTTTCCCCCGGATAATGCGCATGTTAGTGGCTTGGATATAAAACAGTAAGGGCAGACCAAGGATGGGATGCTGTGCTGTCCAATGTTTGAATAAAGGGGCGCAAAATTTCCCAGCAGGATTCATCTGCATCCCCTTCCCAAATCAAGGGAATATGCGTGGCGGAGAGGCTACACTGGTCATAGAGCAACATGCAGGCATAGGCAGCATCTTGCGCCGTTTGTGGTGTAAAAAGATTGTGGACGATGAGTCGGCCTTTTTGAATGGCTGCAATTTCAAGCCGATTTCCCATGCGGTGCACGCGTACCGCATCTCTTTTTGCGAGTGGGCTCAACCACCGTTGTGCATTGATCGCCATCATAGGAATCGCGCCCTCCGGACAATGCTTAGGCATGCGGTACAAAAGACGCATGCCCTTTTCAATGCTATAGCTTTCCCAAGCATCCCCGGTGGGATCTAAGGGTTTCGCTAAAACAGCGGGTTCTTGTGTCCAATCTTTTGGAAACCAAGCGGCAAAAGCCTCTTGGCCAAATTGGTGCCATTCGGCAAAAGCTCCTTTTGCATGGGCTTCCCATTGGGATACCTCGTCAAAAGAAATGGGAAGACTTGGACCTAAAGGCCGCTTAGTTGTTGCGTTTATCAACAGAAGCATGGCGCCATCCGAACCGTAACCTAATAAAACGACAGAATCCTCCGGAGAGGATTCTGTTTGGGGAAAAAAGACCCAATGCGGGGGCCAAATATTATTTCCAGTTTCCACTCAAGGTAGGTTCAGTCAAGGAGCCTACAATCAACGAGGAGGTGCGTAGATTCTTGATGTGGGTTTTGTACTCATTGTAGATATCTGCAAAGAAATCAGTGTTAGGGGCAATAATCTCAAATACTTGGACGCGTACCCCATTGCGGTCCACAAATCCCGTGGCCATGGTGAATTCGACGCTATCCGCAGTGTAGGGTATGAAACGAAGCTTATCTGCATTGAAATTAGACTCAAACAAATCAGGGCTCTTTGCGACCAATTTATCTTTGGCCGTGGTTTGGCCAATGATGCGGTAAATGATGGTATCCTTGAGCATGTCCGTCTGATATACCTTATTGTAGGCCATAAAAGAGGAGTCTTTACGCTCGATGATGTTCACTTGTGCATATTCCAAGAAGGGAATCAACTGATCAAAAGTGGCTGCGTATTTCCCATACTCCTCCTTAAAGGTGAGCTGAGCTTCACGGAGCTGCTCCAAACGATGCGTGACAATTTCATAGCGTTTTTCCTTGATGGCGCTGAATTCAATCGGCTCCATGATGATGCGATAGATGCGATAAGTAAGGAGAATCGCAATGACACCAAGGGCAATGCGCAAGTAAAGGATTGTACGTGCAGTCATGATAAAAAGTTTGCGAGCCAAAACTATGAAATTTTACCTTGTGCCCTTGCAATCGTACCTGTGAATTCTACCGAACTTCTTAAAACCTTTAGTTCCCGTTTTCCGGGAACCCCGACAAATGACCAGCGTTCGGCCATGGAAGCCTTGAGCCATTACCTTCTTGAGGATCCTGAAGAACGCTTGTTTATCCTCAAAGGATATGCGGGTACAGGCAAAACAACCCTGATGCGGACCCTCGCTTCTTGCTTGCCTTCGTTCAATATGCGTGCAGTTCTTGCAGCACCGACTGGACGTGCAGCCAAAGTGCTACAGGGCCAACTGAAGCGTCGGGCCTACACCTTGCACCGAATGCTCTACCTCACCGTCCGGGATCCTGCAGGCGGTTTTAAACGGATTAAACGGCCAAACAAGGGAACAAACCGGGTCTATATTGTGGATGAGGCATCCATGCTTGGGGACATTGGCGAGTCACGCACCCTTTTTGAAGATTTACTTCATTTTGTAACACAAGGGGAGGATTGTCGGTTAATCTTGGTTGGAGATGAGGCGCAATTGCCCCCGGTGGGCCAGGATTTTTCGCCGGCATTGTTGCCTCGGCACATTCGCGACCATTACGGCTGGCGGATTCGAGGTGCCGCTTTGTTTGAAGTCATGCGTCAGGTCCAGGGGTCGAGTATCCTCACCAATGCAACGGTACTCCGTGATGCTTTACGGTTGACGCCGCCCCAATTCCCTACGTTACATCAAGGGCCTCAGGTGCGCAGACTGCAGGATGCACATGAAGTATTTGAGGCCTTAGAATCAGCCTATCAAGGAGGGGCCCATGATGCCGTCGTCATCACACGCTCGAATCAACGCGCTGTGGCATACAACCGCCAGATCAGAGGCCAATTGCTTTGGCGGGAGGACATCCTCAATGCGGGGGATGTGGTGATGGTGGTTCAAAACAATGAGCGCTGGATAGATCCTGAGGACAGTGCCGGTTTTATTGCCAATGGTGATATGTTCGAAGTCCAAAGTTGGCGCAACCAAGAAGAGCGCTATGGGCTCACCTTTGCCGATGCGACCTTGCGCTGGCTGGACCGCGATGAGGAGCCACATGTGGAAGCAAAAGTGCTCCTCAATGCCCTAGATTCCCACGCAGCTAGACTGCCAGAGGCGCAAATGAAAGCCTTGATAGCAGGGGCAAGGGAAGAAGCGCAACGTCTACCCAAAGCACAACGTTCTGAATTTTTGCGCGAGCATCCTTATTTGCAAGCGCTTCAATTAAAATTTGGCTATGCCTTAACGGGCCATAAATCCCAGGGGGGGCAATGGCCACATGTCTTTGTGGAATGGCCGTATACCCCTTCCCCAGATGATGTTGATTTTATACGGTGGATGTACACGGCCTTTACCCGAGCCCAAGAATCCTTGTCCTTGATTGGTTTTCCTGCATCTACTTTTGACACGGAATGAACACCCATGTCTTTTTTGATCTAGATAGAACGCTGTGGCACCATGAAAAAAATGCCCAAGAGGTGCTGGCGGAATTGGGTCAATCGCATGTGCCCTTGCAAGCCATAGCGTCCGAGCATTTAGCCAGCGCCTACCAAGAAATCAATGATGGGCTCTGGGACATCATTCAATCGGCTGGCTATTCGGTGGATTATGTCCGAAACAGACGTTTTCCCATGCTACTTGAACGCTTTGTGCCCTTTTTATCTACCCTAGAAAAGAGGACCATAGCAAGGCATCTAGAGGAGGCCTTCACGGAACAAATGCCGGACCGTGGGCATTCCTATCCAGGGGTACGAGAAGCTCTTACTTTGCTTCATACAAAGGGATATATCCTGCATATTTTGACCAATGGGGTATTGGCGTCTCAAGCACGCAAGGTCGCGGCCTTGAAGTTGGACATTCCTTTTGCGACGCATACCACCTCCGATATGGCGCGGGCCTACAAACCCGATCAGGCCATTTTCCGTTTTGCCCTCAATGCTGCGGGTTGTTCGGCGGATGTGGCGGTTATGGTGGGAGATTCTCTTTTGCGCGATGTCGCCGGCGGAAAAGCTGTGGGCATGAAAACCCTTTGGTTTCAGGCACCAGATGCCTTGCCTCCCGATGGGGATACGCAGCCGGATGGAGTGTTTACGCACTTTGATGCCTTACCTGCCGCTTTGAAGTCGTTGGGTATTTCCTAGGTCAAGGACCTTGCCATAAGGGTAGCTGTTCGCGCCAAGGGCAGGCTTCGGCCCGTATCTTTGTCTTTTAAGGCTCAAAACTCATGGTGGACGCACAACCCTACGCTCCAAAACATAGCATTCGCATTGTTACCGCGGCATCCCTTTTTGATGGCCACGATGCCAGCATTAATATTATGCGGAGAATCCTCCAGTCCAGTGGTGCAGAAGTCATCCATTTAGGACATGACCGCAGTGTAGAAGAGGTCGTCAATACGGCCATTCAAGAGGATGCCAACGCCATTGCCATGACTTCGTATCAAGGAGGGCATATGGAGTACTTCCAGTATATGTTCGACTTGCTCCAAGAAAGAGGGGCAGGCCATATCAAAATTTTTGGGGGTGGTGGTGGCACCATCTTGCCCACCGAGATTGCGGAATTGCAAGCCTATGGCATTGCCCGAATTTATCACCCGGACGATGGTCGTTCTATGGGCTTACAGGGCATGATCAATGATCTTCTGAAGACATGTGATTTTGCGATTGGGGACCAAGTAGAAGGCGCTTTGGCAGGTGCACTTAAAGGGGAAGCGCGTCATTTGGCGCGGTTGATCTCATGTGCGGAGAATTTTCCTGCGCGTTATGAAGAAGAACTTCCTGCACTAGAAAAAGCCCTTGCAAAGGGCAAGAAGACCCCGGTCCTAGGTATTACAGGAACAGGGGGTGCTGGCAAGAGCTCTTTGGTGGATGAATTGGTGCGGCGTTTTTTGTTGGATTATCCAGAGATGCGCTTAGGTATTATCAGCGTGGATCCTTCGAAGCGCAAGACAGGAGGCGCCTTGCTCGGTGACCGTATTCGGATGAATGCGATCCAACACCCCAATATTTATATGCGCAGCTTGGCCACGCGTCAAAGCAACCTGGCGCTAAGTAAGCATGTGGCGGAGGCGCTGCGTATTCTGCAAGCGGCTGCATTTGACCTTATTATCATAGAAACCAGTGGAATTGGCCAGTCAGATACAGAGATTTTGGACCACAGTGACGTCTCTCTGTATGTGATGACACCGGAATATGGTGCAGCCACCCAGCTGGAGAAAATTGATATGTTGGACTTTGCGGACTTAATTGCCCTAAACAAGTTTGACAAACGCGGAGCCTTGGATGCTTTGCGGGATGTGAAGAAGCAAGTGCAACGCAATCACAACCGTTGGCATGATCCTATTGAGGATATGCCGGTATTCGGCACCATGGCATCTCAATTTAATGATCCTGGGACCAATCGATTGTTCCGCGCGGTAATGGAGACCTTGGTCAGCAAAGCAGGTGCAGCACACCTGTCTCATGACAACGCTCGCCCAGAAGGGAAGAGTGAGAAGATGTACATCATTCCTCCGGCGCGTACCCGGTATCTGAGTGAAATTTCTGAAGGCGTCCGCGGCTACAATCAATGGGTTGCACAGCAGTCCGATGTGGCAGATAGCCTATACAGCCTGCAACGTGCTATAGTGGATTTGGCCGCCAGTGAGATGGAGGACAAGGACCGTTTGATCAAAGGCCTGCAAGAAGTCTTTGAACAGAAAAAGCGTTACCTAGATCCCCATAATTGGGACCTGATTGAAGGTTGGCCGGCCCTTCGTGAACGCTATATGGCCGAGGAATACGTGTACCAGGTGCGCGGCAAAGACATCAAGGTGCCCACGTACAGCCTTTCCCTTTCAGGGCAAAAAATTCCCAAGGTGGTCACACCACGTTTCCGTTCATGGGGGGATATTTTGCGTTGGATTCTGCAAGAAAATGTACCCGGATCTTTCCCGTATACGTCGGGTATTTATCCATTCAAACGAACTGGGGAGGATCCTACCCGGATGTTTGCGGGTGAAGGCGGACCGGAAAGAACCAATAAGCGATTCCATTACGTTTCCTTAGGTATGCCTGCTAAGCGTTTAAGCACGGCTTTTGACTCCGTCACCCTTTATGGGCATGATCCCGGCAGACGCCCGGATATATATGGCAAGATTGGCAATGCCGGCGTAAGCATTTGTTGCTTGGATGATGCAAAAAAACTCTACAGTGGATTTGATCTCTGTGATCCGAGCACTTCGGTGTCTATGACGATCAATGGGCCTGCGCCCATGCTTTTGGGCTTCTTCTTGAATGCCGCGGTCGATCAGCAATGTGAAAAATATATCCAAGCCAACAAGCTGGAAGGAAAAGTAGAGGCCCTAAAAAAGGCGAAGTATGACGACGCGGGCCTTCAGCGCCCCAGCTACCATGGAGATTTGCCCGAGGGAAATGATGGATTGGGACTGCTCCTACTGGGGGTGACAGGTGATGAGGTTTTGCCGTCAGAGGTCTACGCCAAAATTAAGGCGGAGGCCCTAAGTGCCACACGGGGAACCGTGCAAGCGGACATCCTAAAGGAAGACCAGGCGCAGAACACCTGTATTTTCTCTACGGAGTATGCGCTTCGGTTGATGGGCGACGTTCAAGCCTATTTCATTGAGGAAAAGGTGCGCAACTTCTATAGCGTCTCCATTTCGGGGTATCATATTGCCGAGGCGGGTGCTAATCCCATTACGCAATTGGCTTTCACCTTATCGAACGGCTTCACGTATGTAGAATACTACCTGAGTCGTGGGATGGATATCAATGCGTTTGGCCCGAACCTTAGCTTCTTCTTCTCCAACGGGATTGATCCAGAATATGCGGTCATTGGCCGAGTAGCGCGTCGTATTTGGGCAAAAGCCCTCAAGGCAAAGTATGGAGCGGACGCGAGGGCGCAGATGCTCAAATACCATATTCAGACATCAGGCCGATCCTTGCACGCGCAAGAGATTGACTTTAATGACATTCGGACCACCTTGCAGGCCCTGTATGCGATTTATGACAACTGTAATTCGCTACATACCAATGCCTATGACGAGGCAATTACCACCCCAACAGAGGAATCGGTTCGTCGCGCCATGGCTATTCAACTGATCATCAACAAGGAGCTTGGATTGGCCAAAAATGAAAACCCCTTGCAAGGTTCTTTCATCATTGAAGAGTTGACCGATTTGGTCGAGGAGATGGTGATGTTAGAGTTTGACCGCATTACCGAGCGCGGTGGCGTACTAGGGGCCATGGAAACCATGTACCAGCGCGGAAAGATTCAAGAAGAGTCCATGCATTACGAGATGCTGAAGCACACCGGAGAATACCCCATCATCGGCGTCAATACCTTCTTGAGTTCCAAAGGTTCGCCCACACTCATTCCAGGAGAGGTTATCCGTGCAACAGAAGCGGAAAAGGAGGGCCAAATTGCGACGGTTATGTCTTTAAAGCAAGCCTCTACTGGGCAGGCAGAGGAGGCTCTGTCCGCGATTCAAGAGGCCGCGCTCAAAGGCGGCAACGTTTTTGCTGCGATTATGGAAGCGTCCAAAGTCTGCTCATTAGGGCAAATGACGGCAGCCATGTTTGAAGTCGGAGGGCAATACCGCCGGAACATGTAAGGACTAATTTTTCAGTCGCTCCCAGGTATAGGGCACGTTTTGGTTCATGAGGTCTGCCTTGAGAAGATTCCACTTCCCTTTTGATTTTCTGTAGGTCAGTGTTCCAACGTTGCTGTCATTACGGTAGAGATAAATGCGCGTCGTTTTTGTCTTTTGCTCAAGATAATAACTGGCCTTGGTGAGGTTGCCTTTGGGTGGAT
>ERZ888423.1242-NODE-1242-length-22870-cov-15.517028_pt1 | contig 22870 bp, 22 predicted proteins | sample MGYA00520523_ERZ888423 | MGnify/ENA primary metagenome ERZ888423 (study PRJEB32303, sample SAMEA104408611) | aquatic metagenome | biome: Brackish water; feature: Pelagic; material: water | place: Baltic Sea | collected 2014-06-08T10:24:00 | depth 30,27 m ...
CCCGGGATTACACCGTTGACGGCGATGAAATTACACCACGTCCGTGGACGCTACCCCAGCGCGGGCGGAGTTGATCCGCCACGCGCTGCTAGGTTTCCCCGAAAAAGGAAGCAATGGCATGATTCAGAAACCGTACTCGGCACGTGTAGTCGCGCAACTCCGCTACGAATACGCGCTCAACCTGGTCCAACGGCTTGGCGGCACGCTCACACGGATTGGGCTCGACTACGTATGAAGGTAGAAGTGAACCGCGCCGTGTGTGGATGCCCCCATTGAAGCAGACGGTTTTTCGGTCACTCGGGATATGTAGGCCGGAGCGGTCGTCCGTCCGGCCTTTCGGTGTGGCTCGGACCAATCAAGCACATGGCGACTGATATTGAATTTCGGAACTCGAACAATCGAGCGCCGGTTGGTCCATTGCCCTTTGGGCTCACCGGGCCCTCACCGCTGAGCCTATGGCGAGCCTAAGAAATCTCTGATTTCCTCTAAGCTCATGATTTCATTGGTAGCGGGGGAGGGATTTGAACCCCCGACCAAGGGATTATGATTCCCCTGCTCTACCACTGAGCTACCCCGCCACAGGCCGCAGGCGCGGATGGCGCGCGGCGATGAGAGGGCGCTATATGACGGGCGATGGAATGGGTGTCAAGCCATTGCCCGCGCTCAATGTCAGCGGCGTCGGCGCCGCGGCGATCCAGCCGCCGCCCAGAACCCGCGTCGGCGTCTCCAGGTCGTAAAAAACACACGCCTGACCCGGCGCCACGCCGAACTGCGGCTCCGCCAGATGCACGCTGGCGGCGCCCGCGCCGGACGCCATGATCCGCGCTTCGGCGAGCGGCGCGGCAGAGCGGAGCTTAACCCTGACCGGGCGGCCGTCCATCGCGCCGGCGTCCAGCCAGTTCACGTCCGTCAGCCGCGCCTCGGCGCAGGCGAGCGCCGCGCGCGGGCCGACGACGACGCGGCGCGCGTCCGCCTCCAGGCGCAGCACGTAATAGGGCTCCGTCCCGCCGCCCAGGTCCAGGCCGCGCCGCTGGCCGACGGTGAAGCCGATGACGCCCTGGTGGCGGCCAAGCACCTGGCCTTCCAGGTCGACGATATCGCCCGGTTCGATCGCGCCGGGCCTGAGCTTCGCGACCACGTCCTGATAGCGGCCGTTCGGCACGAAACAGATATCCTGACTGTCCGGCTTGTCGGCGACGGCGAGGCCGAAGCGCTGGGCCTGCGCCCGGGTCTCGGCCTTGCTCATGCCGCCAAGCGGGAAGCGGAGATAGTCCAGTTGCGCCGGCGTCGTCGCGAAGAGGAAATAGCTCTGGTCCTTCTGGGGATCGGCGCCCTGATGCAGTTCCGGCCCCGCTGGCCCCAGGCGCCGCTCGACATAATGGCCGGTCGCGAGCGCGGCCGCGCCCAGGTCCCGCGCGGTCTCCAGCAGGTCCTTGAACTTGACGGACTGATTGCAGCGCACGCAGGGGATCGGCGTTTCGCCGCGCATGTAGCTATCGGCGAAATCGTCCATCACAGCGGCCTTGAAGCGGCTCTCGTAGTCCAGCACGTAATGGGGGATGCCGATGCGCGCCGCCGCCTGGCGGGCGTCGTAGATGTCCTGGCCGGCGCAGCAGGTGCGGCCCGTAGGCGCGGCGTCGCCATGGTCATAGAGCTGCAAGGTGACCCCGACGACGTCGTAGCCGGCCTCATGCAGCAGGGCGGCGGTCACGGTGCTGTCGACGCCGCCGGACATGGCGACGACGACGCGGGTCGCGCTGCGGGGGCCGTCTAGGCCGAGGTCAATGGCGGGCGGGTCAATGGCGGGAGGCTGGGTCATGCGCCCCGAGATAAGCGCCCGGCGCGCCGAGGGCAAGGCCGGCGGTCAGGGCTTCTCGAACGCCGGGCCGTCGAAGGCGCCGACGGTCGCGATCCGGTTGACGGGATGGCGCTTCAGTCTGGTCAGCTGCTTCACCGGCTTGCCGAGGGGCATGACGGCCGCGACCGCAAAATGCGCGGGCGCGCGAAGGAGCGCCTGGAGCTCAGGCTCCACCGCCGCCGCCAGGGTCGTGATCGTGCCGCCGAGGCCCGCCTGCCGCGCCGCCAGCAGCACGTTCCAGACGAAGGGATAGATCGAGGCGCCGCTGATCATGCCGACGCGGGGAAGGTCCTGGTCCATCGACGCGACGACCTGTAGATCGACCAGGAAGACCAGCACGACCGGCGCGTTCCGGAACGAGTCCGTCAAGGGCGCCGGCGCAGGGGTCGCGGCGATCTCCGCCGCCGAGGCCTGGGTCGGATGCACCGAGTTCCAGGGGTTCTCGCCGCGCTTGACCTGGGCCGCATAGCGCTTCGCCGCCGGCTCCGCCAGCTTGGCGAGCGCTTCCCGCGTCGCCGGATCGCGCACGATGACGACGCGGTTGCCCTGCCGGTTGCCGCCGCTCGGCGCGAAGCGGGCGATATCGAGGATGTCATAAAGCGCGCCGTCGTCGACCGGATCGTCGGTGAACGCGCGCGCCGAAAACGTGGTCCTGATGACGTCGTTCAATTCCATCGACGCTTCCCCCTGATGTCTGCCCCGGCCGTTCCGGCTTTACGGGTACTTGCAGCGGTCCCCGGTCACGACGACGAAGCCGCGCGGCCCGGTGACGACGTTGAACCGATATTCCGTGTCGCCGAGCACCACGCCATGAGACAGCGGCAGCAGGCCCTTCACATCCGTCTTCGCGCCGCCGACGCGGGTGAAGGTGATGGTGACGGGCTTCGCCGGGTCGAACCACGCCTGGGGCGCGCCGTCGCCGTTGACCGCGGGCTCGCCGATGCCGGTCACGACGATGGACGTATTCGCGAAGCCGACCCAGTTGTTCTGGCCGCGCCCGCCGCTGGTGCGCAGGATGAAGCGCTTGTCGTCAGGCTCGTTCCGGCATTCGGTCGAGGCTTTCGCCTCGCGGATGACGAAGGCCAGCCGGCTGGCCGGCACGCCATTCTCCAGCGAGGCGCTGAGCAGGCGAAACAATTCCTGGGCCTTGCCGGTCGGGACGTCCTGCTCGTAGCGCTGGCTCCATTCCGCGACCTGGCCCTTGGCGCCGCGGAGCTGCGCTTTCAGGTTCTGGTTTTCGGCGTCGATGCTGTTCATCTGGTCTTTGAGTTCGGCGACTTCCTCCCGCAGGCTGCGGGTTTCGCGCTGAGCGAACACGGTGCCGGTCTCGTAAGCGAAGAACCCGAGGAGGACGAGCGCGATCGCGGCAGCGGCGAACTTGAGCAATGCGCCCCGCTGCTTACGGCGTTGTCGGCGACGTCCTTCTTTCAATCCAATGGCCATAACTGGCGCGCACTCTTTCCGATTCAGGGGCGATTGCAGGAAATTCGCTTCGTCGCCGGCCGCCCTGCCTATCCGGCAACAGTCGGTTAAGATTCTATGCTGCATCTTTCGGACGCGCAAGAAATTGGGAGATGACTGCGATGCACGTCCAGCAAGCTGAACCGTCGGGCCGCGAGCGGCGCCAGTACGACCGTTACCCCTGCCCGCACCAGGCCCAGGCATTCTATGCCAGCCAATGGCGCGATTGCGCGGTCGGCGATATTTCGGCTGGCGGGGCCAACATCCTGACCCAGGAACGGCCGGCGGTCGGCGATCAGGTGACGCTGTTCGTCGAGGACGTGGCCGAGATGCCCGGCGTCGTCGTGCGCCACACGGGCGACGGTTTCGCGCTGCGCTTCGACCTCTCGCCGCTGACCCGCCACTAGACCAAACCGACCTTAGGCGGAATCGCCTAAGGTTGGATAATTTGATCGCTATCGATAAGACAGAGCAAGCCGCGCCCAGTGCGTCCGCCTGGACGCGGCTTGCCTTGATGGCGTAAGAACGCGGCTTGCATTCGCTCCTCGGCGCATTGGCCGATGGGCGGGTTGATCCAGCCTCGAGCGTCCCGTCATGTCCGATCCCGAACCGAGCACGCCCGTCATCGCGCGCGGCCTGGGCAAGCGCTTTGGCGCCGTCACGGCCGTCGACGCGATCGACTTCACGGTCGAACGCGGCCAGGTCGCCGGCCTGCTCGGCGGCAATGGCGCGGGCAAGACGACGACGATGTCCATGCTGATGGGGATCGTGATCCCCTCCATGGGCGAAGCGCGGATCTTCGGCCATGACGTGGCGAAGCGGGACCCGCGCGCCCTCGCCCGCATCAATTTCTCCTCGCCCTATGTCGAAATGCCCGGACGCCTGACGGTGTTCGAGAACCTTGAAATTTACGCGCGCCTTTTCGGCGTCCGCCGGCCGGCGGACCGGATCAGGGCGCTCGCCCGCGATCTCGATCTCGAAAGCTTCATGCACCGGATGACGCGCACGCTCTCGGCCGGGCAGAAGTCCCGCTCGGCGCTGGCGAAATCCCTGATCAATGAGCCTGAACTGCTGCTGCTGGATGAGCCGACCGCCAGCCTGGATCCGGACACCGCCGACTGGATCCGCCGCTACCTGCAGGACTATCAGGCGCAAACCGGGGCGGCGATCCTGCTCGCGTCGCACAACATGCCGGAGGTCGAGCGCATGTGCGGCGACGTCCTGATCATGCGCGCCGGCCGCATCGTCGACCGCGGCGCCCCGGCCGCCCTGGTCGCCCGCCATGGCCGCAAGACGCTTGAGGAGGTCTTCCTCGACATTGCGCGCGGAACCTCGAACGGCGGGGGCGCCGCCTCATGAGCATCGAGCGGAACCTCTCGCCCGTCGGACGCATCGCCGCCCTGATGCTGCGCCACTATTACCTGTATCGCGGGTCCTGGCCGCGCATCATCGAACTCGGCTACTGGCCGCTGATGCAAATTTTCCTGTGGGGCTTCATTTCCCAGTATCTGCAACAGCACTCGACGCTGCTGGCGCAGGCGAGCGGCCTGTTCCTGGCGGGCGTGCTGCTGTGGGACGTGATGTTCCGGGGCCAGCTCGGCGTCTCGGTCTCGTTCCTGGAAGAGCTTTGGTCGCGCAATCTCGGCCAGATGTTCGTCTCCCCCCTTCGGCCGATCGAACTGGCGATCGCGCTGATGGCGGTCAGCCTGGCGCGGACGGTGATCGGCCTGCTGCCGGCGGCCCTCGCAGCATGGGCGCTCTATGCCTTCGCCGTAACGTCGATCGGGCCTGGCCTCATCGGGTTTTTCGCCATGCTGGTGCTGTTCAGTTGGGCGGTCGGCCTGGCGGTCTGCGCGATGCTGTTGCGCTTCGGGCTTGGCGCCGAAAGCCTCGCATGGGTCACTGTGTTCGCGCTCGCGCCGATCTCCGCAGTCTATTACCCCGTGTCGATCCTGCCGTCCTGGCTCCAGCCGGTCGCGCTCGCCCTGCCGTCGACCCACGTCTTCGAGGGCATGCGGTCCGTGATGATCGACGGCCGGTTCGACTGGGGCCATTTCGCCTGGGCGGCCGGGTTGAATGTCGGCCTGATCGCAGGCGCGCTCTGGTTGTTCATCCACGCCTTCAACAGCGCGCGCCGGGATGGCCGCGTCCTCCAGACCGGCGAATAAAAATTGCCGCAAACAAGGGTATGTTTGCGGCAATTCTTAAACAAAACGCCGCACTAAGGCGGCGTCAATTGTCGGACAGCGGATCAGTCGCCGCGGTATTGGCGTTCCGTCCGTTCGTGCATCTCTTGCGCTTCGATGCTCAGCGTCGCGATCGGCCGGGCTTCGAGACGCCGGACGCCGATCGGCGCCGAGGTCTTTTCGCAGTAGCCGTAGGAGCCGTCCTCGACCCGCCGCAATGCGTCGTTGATCTTGTTGATCAGCTTACGCGCGCGATCGCGAGTCCGAAGTTCAAGCGCCCGATCGGATTCGACAGAAGCCCGATCCGCGATGTCCGCAGCAGAAGAAGTGTGCTCTCTGAGAGTCGAAATTGTGCCGTTCGATTCTTTCAGAAGTTGCTCTCTCCAATCCAGTAGACGCTTTCGAAAATACTCTGTTTGCAACGGGTTCATGAACTCTTCCATGTCCGTTGGCTTATAGTCAGGCGGCAGCGTTATCGCCATCTCTGCATTCCCCCTAGCCGTGATGCGGGGCGCAGTATAATCGGGGCGACTGTCCCGTCAACGCAGCTTTGCGACCCTCCGACGCAGGGGTGAAAAGTCGGCGTGCGATGCGCATTTTGGCGCTGTCGGGCGCCGGGTTTGGCAGTCAGCGGATTCGCAAAAAACCAGGTCGATCTATAACCCGCGCTTGGCGAGTTCGACGGCGGCGCGCAGCTCGATCTCGGCGACGAGCTCGGCAAGGTCGGGATCCGCGACGCGCGACTGCTCGCGCTGCATGTCCGCCTGTAGCCGTCGCAGGGCGCTGACATCCAGTCGGCCTTCGAGCATGGCCAGACGCACGGCCTCAAGCCGCTTCAGCAGGCCATCGGCCCGCGCATAGGCTTCGCGCTTGCCTTCAAGCGCATCGCCGGCGGCCTGTACCGCAAGCAAGGCGGCGACGCTGCCGGGCCCGGCCGTCGCATCGGCCTGCGCCGTCGACACGGCGCCGCCCAGATGCTCCGCGAACTTGCCGGCGTTCGCCGGACCGCCTGAACGCTTCTGGGCGCCCGGACGGACGCCTCGCGCTCCGCTGCTGCTCGTGATTTTCATCGAACCCCCTGGTTCGCGCGCAGTGACGTTGAAAACGATTAACAAATCGACTTTCGCCGGACTCTCGTAAAGATGATGTTAACGACGTGGCGCATGCCCATCCTAGCCGGGCAAGACTTGCCGGGCCCCCGATCGCGACGCCGCGCTCCTGCGGGAAATCTCCCTTTAATCATACCATTAGGCCGTTGCACCTGGATGGCACGGCGTTCGCATAGGCTGGGCTGTCCTTTGGAGAGTTCGCCCAACAATGCATGCCATACCCGATATCGTCCGCCGCTTCGGCCTCATCCTCGCCGCCGCCCTTGTGCTTGTCGGCCTGGCGAGCGCCGCCGAAGCCCGTTCGCGCATCAAGGACATTGTCGATTTCGAAGGCGTGCGCGACAACCTGCTTGTCGGCTACGGCCTTGTCGTCGGCCTTGAGGGCACGGGCGACAATCTGGGCAGCGCGGTCTTCACCCGTGAAAGCGTCGTCGGCATGCTGGCGCGGCTTGGCGTCAATACCCGCGGCGCCAATCTGCAGACGAAGAACGTCGCCGCCGTGATGGTGACGGGCCTGTTGCCGCCATTCTCCCGCCAGGGCAGCCGGGTCGATGTTACGGTGAGCGCCCTTGGCGACGCGAAAAGCCTGCAAGGCGGCACCTTGCTCGTGACCCCGCTGATCGGCGCCGACGGCGAAGTTTATGCGGTCGGTCAGGGCGCGGTCGCCATCGGCGGCTTCAGCGCCGCCGGCCAGGGCGAAACCATCACCAAGGGCGTGCCGACCAGCGGCCGCATCGCTTCCGGCGCGATCGTCGAGCGGGAAGTGCCGTTCGAGCTCGCCGACCTGGAAACCTTCCGCCTGGCCTTGCGCAACCCGGACTTCACCACCGCGCGCCGGATCGCAGCCGCCGTGAACAAAAAGCTTGGTCCCGCAGCCGCGGAAGCGCTCGACCCCGGCACCGTAGCGATCAACATCGCGGCCGCCAATGCGCGCGGCATGAACATCGTCGCCGTGATGGGCGAAATCGAGCAGCTGGAGGTGACGCCCGACCTGCCGGCCCGCGTCGTGATCGACGAACAGACCGGCGTCATCGTCATGGGCGAGAAAGTGCGGATCAGCACGGTCGCCATCGCCCAGGGCAACCTGAACATCCGCGTGACCGAGACGCCCCAGGTTTCCCAGCCCAATCCCTTCGCCAACAACGGCCAGACCGCCATCGTGCCGCGCACCCAAATCGAGGTGCAGGAAGACACGGACCGCCAGCTCGGCATCCTCGACGACGGCGTCAGCTTGCAGGATCTGGTGAACGGCTTGAACGCCCTCGGCGTGGGTCCGCGCGACATGATGTCGATCCTTCAGGCGATCAAGGCGGCGGGCGCGCTCCACGCAGAAATTCAGGTGATGTGATGGATATCCTTGCCGTCAAGAATGCAGCCCAGGCCGGCGGCGCGAACGCCCTGCGGGCCCCCGTCGCGACCGGCGGCGGCAGCGCCTCCGCCCGCAAGGCGGCCGAAGCTTTCGAGGCCCAGTTCCTGGGACAGATGTTCCAGTTGGCGATGCGCGACCAGCCGGTCGATTCCGTCTTCGGCGGCGGCGCGGGCGAGCGGATGTTCCGCGACCTGCTGACCGACGCCTGGGCGGAAGACACGGCGAAATCCGGCGTGCTCGGCATCTCCGACGCCGTCATGAAGACCATTATCGCAGCACAGGAAGGCCAATAGTCATGAGCAATCGATCCTCCACCGGTCTCGTCAGCGAAATCGTTCTGGCGACGAGCCGGCTGATCAGCGCGCTCGAAGGCGAAGTCGAAGCCCTCCGCCGCGGCGACATCGCCTCGCTCGAGCGGACGCGGGGCGAGAAAGCCCGGCTGATCCGCAGCTATGAAGCAAAACTGCAGGCGCTGCAGGCGCAGCCGACCTTGCGCGCCAGCGTCGCCCCGGCGATCCAGGCCGACCTCGCCGATGCGACCCGCCGCCTGCAAGCCGCGATCGACCGGAATGTCGCGCAATTGCGCGCCGCGGCCGAAGCCAATCGCCGCCTGGTCGAAGCGCTGGCGAAAGCCGCCGCCGAAGCCAATGAGCGGCCAAGCTACGGTCCCGGCCGTCTGGGTCCGGCGGCGGCCCTGGCCGCCCGCGCCGGACGCCCCGGCCGCGCCGGAAGCGCTCACTACACGCCCGTCTCCGTCAGCCGCCAGCTTTAGTCATTAGCGCCGCCAGGCCGAAGGTCCGCCAAGCATGTCGATCAACTCCGCTTTAGGCACAGCCGTTACGGGACTCGCCGTCAATCAGCGCGGGCTTGAAATCGCGTCCCACAACATCGGGAACGCGAATACCGAAGGCTATAGCCGCAAGATCGCGCACCGGGAATCGATCTCCTCCTCTGGCACGGCCGGCGGCGTCCAGATCGCGAAGATCGAGCGGGCGGCCGAAACCTTCATCACCAATCAACTGCGCACCGAAGTCGCGTCATTCGGCCGGTCTGAGGTCAAGGATCGCTTCCTGACCAATACCCAGAACATGTTCGGCACGCTGGCGAGCGACAGCTCGATCGGGCAGCGCCTCGCTGATCTGACGGCCCGCATGGAGACGCTGGCGGTCGAGCCCGAAAGCTCGACCGGCGCCAACGCCATGGTCGACGCCGCAGTGCTGTTCGCCCGCGACCTGAACAACATTTCCGACGAGATCGTCCGCCTGCGTCGGCAGGCCGATCTTGAGATCGAGAACGCCGTCGATGCGATCAATGCCGATCTTGAGATCGTTGCGAAGCTCAACGAGCAGATCGCCTCGTTGCAAGGCAAGAACGCCGATTCAGGCGACCTCGAAGACCGGCGCGACCAGGCGCTCAAGCGGATCGCGACGGAAATCAACATCAAGACCTTCCAGCGCAGTTCCGGCGAGATCGTCATCTATACCGGCGATTCCCGGCCCTTGCTCGATGGCGACCCCATTCCCCTGCAGTATGAAAGCTCGTCGAACGGCATTCTCGGCACGACCTACGACGACCTGACCCTGGCCGACGGCGCCGTCATCCAGCGCGACATCCGCGACGGCCGCATCCGCGGCCTGCTCGATGTTCGCGATCAGGTGCTGCCCAACCTGCACAAGCAGATCGACGCCTTCGCCGAAAACGTGCGCGACATGGCCAACCTTGCACACAATCGCGGCATGGGGCTGCCGGGGGCGAACGCCCTGACCGGCGGGCGCGTGTTCGAGAACCCGGCGACCGATCTGATCACCGTCAGCAGCGACGTCCGTTTCGTCGTCACCGATGACGAGGGCATGACCGTCGCCGCGTTCGACCTGCCAGCCGGCTCCTACACCATCGACGGCGTCGCGGCCGCGATCGACGCCGGCCTCGGCGCCGACGGTTCAGCGGTCGTCGCGAACGGCCAACTTCGCCTGACGGCGGCGGCGTCGGACAACGCCGTCGGCCTGGTCGATCTGAACGGCGGCGCGGACGCCCAGATCAGCTTCGACGACGGCTCCGGCGCAGAAGCGTTCGCCGGCTTTTCGAATTTCTTCGGCCTGAACGATCTGTTCCAGACGCCTGGCGCGGTCGAAGGCGACGACCCGACGAATATCGCGGGCGCGCTCCAGGTGCGCGCGGATATCGTGGACGATCCGAAGCTTCTGGCCCGCGGCCGAGTCACCCTGGCCGCGACGACGCCGGTCGCGGGCGCGGACCGGGCCATCGCCGTCGGCGATGGGTCGGTCGTCGGCGAGCTTGCCGCGATCTTCAGCGCGGACCGCGCCATGCCGGCCGTCGGCGGGCTGCCCGCCATCACAAAGCCGATCCACGAATATGCCGCGGAGATCCTGGGCCTGAACAGCCAGCTCGCAGCCGACAGCGCGGAGCGACTGGCGTTCGAGGAGGCCCTGGTCGCCCAGTTCCAGACCCGCCTCTCCGATCGCACCGCGGTAAATGTCGATGAAGAACTGGCGAACATTCTGATTCTGCAAAACGCCTTCAGCGCATCGGCGCGCGTCATCACCACCGCGGACGAGATGATGCAGACCCTCATGCAGATGAAGCGATAGAAAGAAGGGACCGCCATGACCCGCGTCTCTGATACCGCCAGCCATGCGCTGATGCTGTCCGGCCTCAACCGGTCGCTGGACCGCACGCGCGATGTGCAGGTGCAGATATCGACCGGCAAGGTCGGACTGGAATATGCCGACATCGGGCGGCAGGCGCAGCGGCTTGTCTCGCTCGAAGGCGAACGCACGCGCGCCGACCTCTATATGCAAAACAACCGCACGGTCGATCTGCGCCTGCAGAAAATGGAATCCGTCATCGCCCAGGTGACGGAGATCGCCTCCGAAGCGAAGACGCTGTTCGTCAGTGCGGGCAATGCCAACAATGTCGCGGAAGTCGATATGGAAGGCCGCATGCAGGGCATGTTGCAGTCCATCGCCGGCTTGCTGAACTCGGAACTGAACGGCCGCAGCCTGTTTTCCGGCGCGCGCACGGACACGCCGCCCGTCGATCTGAACTTGCTGCCGGCCGACGGCGAATTCCTGACGACGGCGGACGCATTCTACTATCAAGGCGACGATCAGGTGCAGCGGCACCGGGCGAGCGACAGCTTGTCGATCGACTATGGCGTCAAGGCGAACGACCCCGGGTTCGAGAAGCTGATCCGCGGCCTGAAGATCGCCGAGACGGTAGATACATCCGACCCCGAGGCGGCGCGGCTCCGGATCGATCGGGCGCTCGGCCTGATCAACGAGGCGATGCAAAGACTGCCGGACGTGCGCGGCCGCGTCGGCGGGTCGCTGGCGGTGCTCGAGAAGGAAACCACCCGGCTCGAGGATTTTACGCTCGCGCTCGACGAAAGCGTCAGCGACATCGAGAACGTCGACCTTGCCGAGGCGATCTCGCGGCTGAGCGAAGAGCAAGCCCAGATGCAAGCGGCGCTCGCGGCCATGGCGCGGCTGCGCCAGGTCACGCTGACGTCGTTTCTTTAAAGGCTATCGACCGAAATTAACCGTTCCTGAGGACGGCGCACCTTACCACCGGAGGCGCAACTGTGAGCGCAATGCCAATGACAACCGCGATCCAAGCAGAAACGACCGAAGAACCGCGCCGGCGGATCAAAAGCCGGATCGGCGAGGTCGAAATCGTCGACAGCAACGTCCTGACGTTCCCGCGCGGCCTACTGGGCTTCGACGGCCGCAGCGAGTATGCCGTGCTCAATCTGCCCAATCCGGGCATGGAGCGGTTCAAGCTGCTGCAATCCCTGGACGATCCGGGCCTTGGCTTCATCGTGACCGAAGCGGCGTCCGCCGCCAACGAAATCGATCCCAACGACCTGCAGGACGCCTACAAGCAATGCGATGTTCGCCCGTGCGACGCGCTGACGCTGCTGATCGTTTCCGCGCGCCGGGAAGCCGAGGGCGTCGCGCTTTCGGCCAATCTCCGCGCGCCGATCGTCGTTGACGTGCCCCGCCGGATCGGCCGCCAGCACGTCATGTCGAACGGTCGTTACCCGATTCGGTTCGAGCTTTAATCGCTCTTAACCATACCGCGGCGACTGTAACGCACGTGCCGGCCCGCAGCCGCGCGGGAGATGATCGATGAGCAAAAATCAGGTCGGACCAATCGGCCGCCAACCGAACAAGCACGCCCGCAAACGCGACGCCCTGCACCAGAAGGATCGGCGCGCGGCGGCAGGCTTCCTGCAATCCGGCAAGTACGATCAGGCCGAACGACGCCTGGAAGCGCTGATCGGCGACGGCGATCAGAGCGCCGAGACGCTGCACCTGCTTGGCCTGGCGAAAGTCCACAAGGGCCGCCGCCAGGAAGGCTTGTCGATGATCGAACGGTCGATTCTGCAAGCTCCTGACGCGGCCTGGATGCGGGTCAATCGCGCCGCCGTCCACCAGGGCGCAGGCGAGCACGCCCGCGCCGTCAGCGACCTTGAGATCGCGGTCAAGCTCCAGCCCGACAGCGTCGAGGCGTGGAGTAATCTCGCAGCCAGCCATTCGATCCTGGGCGATCGCCAGGCGGCCGCCGAAGCGGCGCGCCGCGCCGTCGCCCTGGCCCCCGCCAACGCCAACGCGCTGACGGCCTACGGCAATACGCTGATGCAAACCGACGACTGCGCGACTGCGGTCGAAATGTATGAGCGCGCGCTCGCCATCGCGCCGAACAGTCTCTCGACCCGCCTCAGCCGCTATCGGGCGCTAGAACGACTGGGCAGCGCTGACCAATTGCCGGCGGAAACCGCCGAGATCGCCCGCCTGCTGGGCGCGCGCGTGGCCGATGCGGCGGCCCTCAAGGCGGACCCCGGCGCGTTCGATCGGGCGATCGCCGCATCGGTCGATAACGCCGCCGCGCCTGCGGCCATCATCGCGATGGCGCTCGCGACCCTCGGGCAATACGAAGACTCCCTGAACTATGCGGAAAAGGCCTGCAACCACGCGCCGAACGACGCCCATGCCTGGGCCTCCCAGGGCATCGCGCTCTTCCGGCTCGACCAGCCCGAAGCCGCGATCGAACCCTTTGAACGCACGCTGGAGCTCCGCCCCGGCTGGGCTGAAATCCGGGGCGCGCTTGGCAATGCGCTTTGGCAGGCCGAGCGCTTTGAAGACGCCGTCGCAGTTCTGGAGCGCGCCGTCGCCCAGGCCCCGGACGCCAGTTCCATCTGGGCGTCGCTTGGCGCGGCGCGGCGGGACCTTCGGGACGTCGCTGGCGCGGAAGCAGCCTATGCCAAGGCGCTGGAACTGGCTCCGACATCCGGCAAGGTCGCGCTCAGCATGGCGCTGACCCAGTTCAGGCTGAAAAAATTCACGGAAGGCGCCGCCACATATCGGCGCCGGTGGGAGACCGACGGTTTCGCCGATCAGGTGCGGCCGCACAAGCACACGCCCTGGGAAGGCTCTGACCTCGAAGGCAAGAAAATCCTGGTCTACGCCGAACAGGGCGTCGGCGACGAGGTCATGTATGCCAGCTTCCTGCAACGGTTGATCGACCAGGGCGCCGCGGTCTTCCTGGAAGCCAATGCCCGGATGGCGCGCCTGTTCCGCCGCTCTTTCCCCGCGATATCGATCGGGCAAAGCCAGAACCCGGCATTGCCGGCCTTCCGCAGCGACGACTTCGACTTTCAATGCGCGGGCGGCGACCTGATGCAGCTCGTCGCGCCGACCTACGAAGACCTGCGGCCGCGCGGGGCCTATCTGAAGCCCGATCCGGAGCAAGTCCAGGCGCTCCGCCGGAAATACCGCGCCGGCGGGACCGATCTCTTGGTCGGGATCGCCTGGCAAAGCGGCAACCCCGTGACCGGCCGCGCCCGGACCGCCGAACTGAATCTCTGGGCGCCGATCCTGGAACTGCCGGGCGTGCGGTTCGTCAATCTGCAATATGGCGACGTCGCCGAAGACATCATGCTGGCCGAGCAGACCTTCGGCGCGTCGATCCTCCAGGATCCGGACCTGGATGCGATGCGCGACCTCGACGGCTTCGCGGCCCAGGTCGCGGCCCTCGATCTCGTGGTCTCGATCGACAATTCCACGGTCCATTTCGCCGGCGCGCTTGGCGTCCCGACGCTGATGCTGCTGAACTACGAGCCCGACTGGCGCTGGTTCGGGGCGGATGCCGGCAATCCCTGGTACGAGTCCGTCGCCCATGTCCGCCAGGAAGAACCGGGCGTCTGGGGTCCGGTCATCGAAGCGGCGGCGACGGTCATCGAGACCATGGCGACGACGGGCCAGCCGCCTGTCGCGAGCGCGCCCCTGGCGCCGGCCATGGTCAATCGCGGCGCCAAGCCGACAGCCCTGCTGCTGAACGACACGGTCGCCTGGTATCACTGGGGCTGCACCGCGACGAGCCTGGCGCTCCGCCAGGGCATCCGGGACAAGGGCTATGCCCTGACCTCGGCCCCGATCCCCGCCGTCTATCAGGCCCGCCCGGCCCCGGTGCTGCGCGCCGATTTCGACGATGACGCATTCTTCGACGCCTTCATCGCCGCCGATCCCGCGCTGATGCGCCAGATGGCCGAAGCCGACCGCATCGTCGTAAACGGCGAAGGCACCCTGCATGGCCTCGCAGAGAATGTGCGCGGCTTGCTCTACCTGATCCATGTCGCGGCGACCCGACTGGGCAAACCGGTCCAGATCATCAACCATTCCTGCTATCCGGAAGACCGGGCCGCGATCACCGACGCGATCACCAACGGCCTCTACCGCAAGGTCTATCGATCAGTCGAGTATGCGGCGTTCCGCGAACATGTCTCGTTGAACCTGATGCAGAAGATCGGCGTCGAGGGCGCGCTCAGCTTCGACAGTCTGCCGCTCACGGCCAAACGCCTGCTGCCTGGCCTGCCGAAGCCAAGCGGCAAGCGGCTGGTGATCGCGGGCTCCGCCAGCGCCGACGACGGAACCGCGGCGGCGTTCGCCGAATATGCCCGCTGGGCGAGCGGCCAGGGCTGGTCCGTTACGCTGCTGAACGGCGCCCGCGCCTTCACGGCGGCCGACGAGACCCGCTTCCTCGAGGCTGTCGCCCGCTTCGGGATGCCGTCGGGCACGGAGCTCCGCGTCGCCCGGTCGCTGGAGGAGTGGATGGGAACGATCGCGAGCGCCAGCCTGGTCGCGACCGGCCGGTTCCACCACACCATCGCGGCCTTCAGCCTGGGCGCGCCCTTCGTCGCCGCGACGTCCAACACGCCGAAGACCAACGCCTTGCTGCAATTGCTGGAAAAGCCGGCGCCGCTGAACATCCGCGACCCCGCCCTTGCCCGCAATCTGATGACCGCACACGTGGCGGCGCTCGATACGATCGAAGCCCCGGCCCTGCATGCCGCCCGCCTGGATGCGGTCGAAACCCTGGCGATGGAGAACTTCGCCCGCCTTTGACGCCAAGCCGCGCATCGGCGATCATCCTCCGCAAATCCAAAAATCTTGCGGGAGAGAAGCCATGGAAGTCGGCGTATCCTTGAACATGCTGCAGCAGGAGGGGCGGTCCGACGCCTCGGTCATGCGGAACCATCTGGCGATCGGCGATCTGGCCGAGCCGTTGGGCTTCGACAGCATTTTCGCGCTCGAGCACCATTTCACCGGCTATTCGATGTCGCCGCAACCGACGCAGACGCTGGCCTATTTCGCCGGCCGCACCCGCCGCGTGAAGCTGGGCACGGCCGTCATCGTGCTGCCCTGGCACGACCCGGTGCGGGTCGCGGAAATGATCGCGCATCTGGATATCCTCTGCGGCGGCCGCTGCCTGTTCGGTTTCGGCCGCGGCGCCGCGCGCAGCGAATATGCAGGCTTCCGCGTGCCGATGGACGAAGCTCGTCCGCGCTTCGCCGAAGCCGCCGAGATCGTGATGAAAGCCCTCAAGAACGAGGTCTTCGAGCATGACGGGGAATTCTTCAAGATCCCGAAGATGTCGATCCGCCCGCGCCCGATCTCCAATCCGGAGACGCGCTTCTACGCCTCATCCGTCAGCCCGGAATCGGCGGAGCTGATCGCGAAGATGGGCTTCGGCATGCTGGTCATCATGCAGAACGAATGGTCGAAGGCCGCCCAGGACGTGGTGAAGTTCCGGGAGATGACCGCGGCCGTCGGCCATACGCCGCGCCCGCCCATCGTCTCGACCAATGTCGCCTGCGCCGAAAGCCGCGATGAGGCGGAGGAACTGGCGCTGCAGTACCTCGGCGCCAAATGGGACTCGATCGAGCGGCACTACAATTTTTCCGACGGCGGCCTCGCCAACGTCAAAGGCTACGAATCCTACGGCAAGATGGCCAAGACCTATTCCAAGATGAAGGACCCGGGCTTTCGCAAGACCGCGAACGAGTTCTATGTCTCGATCCAGGTCGTCGGCACGCCGAAGGACTGCATCGAGCAGATCGCGGAACTCCGCCGCCTGACCGGGACCGAGCATCTGGTCGGCGAATTCTCCTTCGGCGGCATGCCCCATGAGCGGGCGGAAAAGAACCTCCGCTTCTTCGCGGAGAAGGCCCTGCCGACCCTGAAGCACGACCCGGCGTTCTGCGTGCCGATCACGCCCGCAGGCGAACTCGATACCGGGCCGGAGAAACACGAAAATGTTTTCGCCCCAGCTTGAATAGAGGAGGCAGATAGTCATGGCCGTTCACATCAAGGAGCTGACCCCTGGCTTCGTCGGCGAAGTCTCAGGGGTCGACCTCACCAAGCCGCTGACGCCGGAAGAGGCCCAGGCGATCGACGCCGGCATGGACCGGCTCGCCGTGCTGGTCTTCCACGACCAGCCGGTGACCGACGAACAGCAGGTCGCGTTCAGCCTGAACTTCGGCCAGCTTGAGCGGCCGGACAACAAGTCGAACATCACCAAGGCCCAGGACCGCCGGCTCAGCCCCGATCTCGCGGACATCTCGAACCTCGACCGCGAGAACCGCCTGCATGGGCGCGACGACCGGCAACGGCTGTTCAACCTCGGCAATCGGCTCTGGCATTCCGACAGTTCGTTCCGCGCGACGCCGGCGAAATACTCGCTGCTCTCCGGCCGGATCGTGCCAGCGGAAGGCGGCGACACCGAATTCGCCGACATGCGCCAGGCCTATGACGCGCTCGACGCCAAGACCAAGGCCGAGGTCGAGCATCTGATCTGCGAGCATTCGCTGCTCTATTCACGTGGCGCGCTCGGCTTCGACGATGACCTGACGGAAGACGAAAAGCAGGGCTTCCGCCCGGTCCGGCAGAGCCTCGTCCGCGTGCATCCCAAGAGCGGACGGAAATCCCTGTATCTCTCCGCCCATGCCGGCCGGATCGTCGGCATGCCGACGCCGGAGGCGCGCATCTTCCTGCGGGAATTGAACGAGCAGGCGACCAAGCCGCCTTTCGTCTACGCCCACAAATGGCGCGCCGGCGATATCGTCATGTGGGACAACCGCCAGACCATGCACCGCGCCCGCCCCTTCGACGATGTCGGCCAGGTCCGCGACATGCGCCGCACCACTATCGCCGGCGAAGCGATGACCGCCGAACAGATCGCCGCCTGACCCGAGAAAAGGAGGCCGTCGCTTGGCCGATATCGAGTATTTCTACGCCGCCCACTCCGCCTACGCCTATATCGGCTCGGCGATGTTCCTCGATATCGCCAAGCGGGCCGGGCGCAGGATCGTCCACAAGCCCTACGACCTGACGCGCGGCCTGGAGGGCGTCGGTTCAAGCTCGACCCGGACCCGCCCGCCCCATGTCCGCGCCTATTATTTCGGCCGGGAGATCGACCGTTGGTCCGAGCATCGCAATGCGCCCGTGATGGGCGGCATGCCGACCCATCACCGGAACGACATCACGCTGCCGAACTGCCTCTTGATCGCCGCCAGCCAGACGCCGGACGGCGCCGACGCCCTCTCCCACGCGCTTCTGGAGGAGCACTGGCTGCGCGACGCCGACCTGGCTGACCGCGCCACGCTTGCTCGCCTGGCGGGAAGCGTCGGCCTGGACGCCGAGGCATTGCTCGACGCCGCCGTGTCGGCGCCCGTCCGCGCCCAGTATGAAGCGAACACAGCCGAGGCCATCGCCCGCTCGGTCTTCGGCTCGCCGACCTACTTCGTCGACGGCGACATGTTCTACGGCCAGGACCACCTGGAACTCGTCGAACGCGCCTGCCGCCAGCCGTACAAGGGAGCATGGCCGCCCAAGGCGGTGTGACGTGCGAGGAGCCGCCGCGCTCCCCGTCGCCAAGCCGCCCTTGAGGCCTTCGTGAACGCGACGCAGCGCAGGGTGAATATAATCACACGCAGGACTTGCATTTTTCGCAATCATGCCGAAATGGAACATATCATGAATATATGGAGCATGATATGCCGCCGCGCCATCCCTACAACCTACCGCCCAGCGTCATCGAAGGCGCGACCAGCTTCGCCGATAAATATGCGGCGCCCGTCGCCGCCGCCATGGCGGAGGAGGCGCGAGCGAAACGCCTGCAGGACCTTGCGAACGGCAAAATCGGTCGCGACCGGCTGCAGGACGCCGACGCCGAGAGCCTGATCGCTGGCGTCACGCGCCGGAACCTGCAGGAGCGCGCGAACCAGGCGCGCGCAATTTTCGGCGGAACGCCCTTCGAACGCAGCATCATGGCCACAATCCAAGCCGCCGCTTACGGCCCATTGCCAGCCGAGGACAAGGCAAAACACAGCGCCGCCATAGCCGCAGCGGTCATGCAAATGCGAACCGACGCGGCGGCATTCCGGAAGCAAACGGGCTTTGGCCGCAGTATCGTCAAACGGGGCATGGTGCAGCTATTGGATGACGACGATCGCCCAGTCACAAGCTTGGCGCCCGACACGGCCCAGAACCTCACCGAACCGCGCTTCCAACCAGCGCTTGCAGTTCTGAAAGCCGCCGCCCAGGGCAAAGCCATTCCCCTGGATGCGCTTACGGCAGCCATCCAAGCATCGGAGGGCGATGACCGCGCCATCGGCGACGGGATGCTATTCATGGAGCGCGCGGACCGCATCGCCGCCGCAGAACGCATCATCGCGACAATTACCCAACCAAATATTAGCCCAACCGCACGCACGCCGCTCCTTCAGGCTCTATTCAAAGCCTTGGCGGAAGAGGCTTATGCCCACCGACGCACCGCTCAGGCCGTTCTCGACGCGGCCCCCATCATCGGCAACATACGCTCTGGCGAGGCAGCCTACGAATCCGCCCAAGGCGTCGGCGACGCCCTCGCCGCCGGCGACTACGATTGAGCAACCTGTTGTCTGGAAATTCTGCGCGTGCGTTTTCAGGCATCCTGGCATTCCCACTTGATATAGGCCTTGGTGTCGGAGGCCCATTTTTCGTCGATCTCGACAAGGATGGCAGAGACGAGGCGCTCGAGGGCGTCTTCGCCGGGAAAGACCCTGACCTTGACGGTACGGCGTTTCAGCTCCTGCTGGACGGCGCGCTCCATGGGGTTGGAGGTGCGCATGCGGCGTCGGTGGTGCTCGGGCAGAGCGAAGACGGCGAGGCCCTCGGGCACGCTGTCCTCCATCCATGCGGCGAGTTTTGGTGCGGCATCGCGGTAGGTCGCGACCAATTCAGCCAGAGCGGTTTCGGCTTTGGCCAGCGAACCGGCATTCCAGACCGCGCGCAACTCGGCGCCGATGCGCTTTCGGATCGCGAGGCTCGGCGCGTGGTGGATCGCGTTCTGGGCGAGGTGGAACTGGCAGCGCTGCCATGTCGCGCCGCCTAGGACGGCCCTGCGGGCGGCGCGCAGGCCGGCGTGGTCGTCGGAGACGACGTATTCGACGCCGCGCATCCCGCGCGCCTGCAGGCTCTCCAGAAAAGCCCGCCAATGGACCTCCGCCTCGGAGAGGGCGACTGAGACGCCCAGCACCCGGCGGCGCTCGTCCGGGCCGATGCCGATCGCCGAGAGCACGGCGGCGTCGCGGACGACCCCGCCGAAGCGCATCTTCTCGTAGCGCGCATCGAGAATCAGATACCGGATCTCGCCGAGCGGCCGGGTGCGCCAGGCTTCCAATTCGTCATCCAGAAGCTTCGCCGCGCGGCTGACCTGCGAGGAAGACAGGCTCTCGATGCCGAACTCGCGCATCACCGCTTCGACTTCGCGGGTCGACACGCCCTTGATGTACATCTCCGCCACCGCCAGCATCACGGCTCGCACCGATCGGCGGCCGCGGTCCAGCGACTGGGGGTAAAAGGGATCGCCATCATGGTCGGCGGTCTTGGGAACCTGCACCGTGATCGTGCCAGCCGGCGTGTCGATGCGCTTCGGCTTGTAGCCGTTGGCATAGCCCTGGCGCTCGGCCGTGCGCTCGTAGGCGCCTGCGCGCAGGAATCGCTCGCGCTCGATCTGCATGGCCAACTCGAACGCACGGCCAAAGACCGTGGCAATGTCGCCGGCGCCATGCTCGATCAGATGCTCCAAGATGGCCTCGACCGCCGTATCCCTTCGTCCGTCCATTCGCGCTTCTCCATGGTTGGTTTCGTAACTCCATGGAATATCAGGATGGGCCGCCCTTGCCGGGGCATGCCCCGGCAAGGGCGCGCAGCGCCCGCGCAAGACGAATTTCCAGACGGCAGGTTACAGTACCGCGACTACGGCCGCGCCGCCAGCAAACTCGGCAACGCCGCCATCCATGCTGCAGACGCTGCCGGCGGCTTGGTGACGCCGATCATCGGCATGGCTAACCGCGCCGTCCGCGCAACAGTCGCCCGTGCCGCGCAAAACACCGCGAAAGATCTCCTGGAAGCAGGGCACGCGACGTTCGTCGGAAAAGAAGCCGCCGCGCAAGCCAGGGTGGAAAAAATGGCGAATAGACCGGGCGTCACTCAATTATCAGGAAAAGAACGTCAAAATTTCAATGATATATTATCTCGCCTCCCAAAATTTGTTAGAGAAAAGGTCAAATTTCACTTACAGGCGGCGATAGGTGATGCTGGAGAGTTCTATTTTGAAGATGTGCTTCGTCGCTGGAGCCCAAGCGCTCCAAGCGAGGCCCAAGCGAAGCGTATGCAGAGGGTGCCTCAGTCTAAAGCGGAGGGAGAAAGGATAGAAAAATCTCTTAGGCTAAGCCGAGGCGCGTCTAAAATAAAGCCAGACGCCTTGATCCCCGGAAAAAAATTTATTAACATAAAAGATAATAAAATCAAAATTTTGAATTCTGATCTCAGAGATAAACCATCCGCTGTTAATGTAAAAACTGGTGGTTATCCAATATCACAAAAACAAAATTACGATAAGCACGCTTCTGACGCTGATGTAAATGGCGATAATGAATATAATAACAAAACAATTAATATTTATGCGTTTATAGCTATTAATTCCGATGAATTTAAAAAATATATTTTGGAAGCAATGGAGTTAAAATACAAATACCTAGAACATGAAACAGGACTCACCGCTCATAAAATTAAATCACTGAAGAAAAATATCAATAATATTCTTTCCGTTGCGAATCTTGACGAATGGCTTCGTACATACTTTATAGAAAACTACTCCGTATCCATGATTCGATCAATTAAAAATGTCGATACAATCACAAAAGAAGATTGACGCCACTGAAATAATATGGCTCTGTTTCTAGGAAGTCTCTAGCATACGCAAAGCGCCTTCCTGTTTAGTTTTCTATAATACATTATGTTTCAAGGTGTTTCACTACAATTATAATATTGCAAATTATTTTTGCATATTATAAATAATCTAAAAGCAGAGATATTGCAAAAATTAAATCATTAAAATTATAAATCTACATGTTTATGAATGCTCTCATAAATATTGGTATACTTTTAATTATCTAATAAAAATAATAACTTATGAAACTACAAGGATATTTTCATCCTAAAATATTAATCCATTTTAATATCACTTCTTCTTTTTTCATCCTCTATATTTAATGTAGATTTCTTATTACTTTTTCTCCATGTTTTTACAGGTATGTAATGGTTCCTAAATGCAGCTATGGCACTGCTCTTATCATAACGATTAGCAGCGTTCGAAACAGCAGGTATTTTTAGCAATTTATTCAATATCTCTGTTGAATTACTTTTATTAATAATCGTCCTTAAAATCGGATTTGATTTTATTTGGTCGTCTATTACCTGCCAAACGGGGCTATACAAATGCTCAAATTCATCCAAAACGCACTCCCCTACATCATCTCCACTAAACGATATGTCTTTTGCATCGCCATAATACTTTCCGACACTCTGCCCTTTCATTAACCAGAAATAATAATCATGAACATACCATTGCTGGTCAATCTGACCATAGCCGCCCTCGTTGTCCAAGCCGCTTCCAAAGTGTGAGGGCACGCAAATTTCTTCTCCGCCTTCCATCGCGGTGTGGATAAGGAATGGTTCGGCATAGCGCCGCCAAACCGCGTAGGAAGCCTGCGCCGTCGCCGCGATATCGCCAGCGGCCAACCAGTTCGAGACCCTGGCTTCGAGGTTCGTTGTTTTGTGATCCCAGTTCAGCGGCAATGTCGCAAAGATCGGCGGCAGACGCGCAAATTCGCTCCAGTGTTCCGCTCTGCCGAAGCGGAGCGCCTTGAACTCCCGCCCGTGTTTCCTTGCCCACCGACACGCCCTCATACGAGCCGCCATGCGCTTCAGCCTTGGCCGCGGGCGCATCTGCAACTCCCTGTACTGATTGTCCTCGCCCTCATACTCCTCGTAGTAGGCGACGCCGAGCGATTGTAGGGAGGCATGGACCGGGCGGCCGAGCATTGAGCGGGTCGAGGTATAAGGCCGGCGGTCTTCATCCGGCCCGTAAACATCATACGCCGTGAATATCTCATCCAGCTTCGCCGACACGGACGGCGAATAGACATAGGCTCCAGACTCATAACCAGTAGCTGACGACGGCTGCGATGCAAACGGCTGCG
>ERZ888423.1243-NODE-1243-length-22844-cov-6.667998_pt1 | contig 22844 bp, 20 predicted proteins | sample MGYA00520523_ERZ888423 | MGnify/ENA primary metagenome ERZ888423 (study PRJEB32303, sample SAMEA104408611) | aquatic metagenome | biome: Brackish water; feature: Pelagic; material: water | place: Baltic Sea | collected 2014-06-08T10:24:00 | depth 30,27 m ...
CAAACAGAGTAACGCAAACAAAGAAAAACTGCCATATTTTTACGATATTTAATAATATTATGCAAGCTTTAAAATACAAACATAAGCGTTCATTGTTTTGATTTGGTCTCAAAAATGTCTAAAACACCAGCCTCATTTAAAAAAGTAAGTGATCAAATTCGATCTGATTTGTCAGATTTAATTCGACAAGGTCAATTGTTGCCGGGTGTACCGATTGATGAAGCAGCTTTATCCAAGCGATATGGTGTTTCTAAAACCCCTATTCGTGAAGCTTTACTGCAACTTGAGGCGCAGGGTTTGCTAAAAAGCCAGTCGCGTGGTGGTATGGTGCTCGTTAAAATGGATCTGCGTCAATTATTAAGTTTGTTTGAGTTGTTGTCTGAAATAGAAGCAATTGCCGTGCGCTTAGCCAGCGATCGCATCACACCAGAAGAGTTAACTGCGCTTGAATCGGTTCACAACGATAGCAAGATCTTTGCAGATACCGAAGACTTAACGGGTTGGCAAAAAGCGAATGAGCACTTTCACGAAATTATTTATCATGCTGCACGAAATACATTTTTACGAGAAGAGGCCCTTCGAATAAGAGCCCAAACAGGCGCGTATCGAATTCACGCCTTTGGTGCGTTAGGTCGAATTCATTCTTCGTTTGTACAACATGGTCACATTGTTGAAGCGTTGCGTCAACGAGACTCAAGCCAAGCTAGTCGTGTCATGATTAAACACTTGTTGCCGGCTAATGATGCACAAACGATGACAAGCTTTATTATGAACATTCCTAAAGATTTGTTAACCAACTAGACAGCCGAGACCTCTTAAATTAAAAAAGCTCGGTTAACCTATAGGTATATCGGGTTTTTAGGTCATCTTTCACCGGTTCATCACATAGATTATTGGGTGGGCGCCCCGTTTTGGTACCAGTTTTTGATTAACAGACGTTCTTTTTCAGTGATGCCCGTAGAGTTATTCATAGGCATTTGACGGGTCACAACCACTTGTTGGTACACTAAAGCGGCGTGTTTTTTAACGCTTTCAGGTGAATCAAGCCTAACATTTTTGAGTTGAATTTGCGCGCCATGACAGGCTATACAGCGTGATTGAAATACCTCGTTTACTTTGATGTAAGCAACAGGCTCTTGCGAGGCTGTTGCGGCTGCTTGAGTTGAAGGTGCCGGTTTTAAAATGGCAATCACAACAAAAATAACGACCACCCCCACTATTGCATAGCCCACGGGGTTTTTGGCGCGACCGTGATGGTAACCATGGCGTTGAACAAAAAACTGACGAATCAGTGCCCCAGCTATCATCATAAGAACAAGAATGATCCAACGATTATCATTTGTATACAAGAAGCTATAGTGATTGCTTAACATGGTAAAAATGACAGGCAAAGTGAAGTAGGTATTGTGCACACTGCGTTGTTTGCCGCGCTTGCCATACATAGCCAGCTCTTCAGGGTCTAGTTCGATACCCGCCTTCATGGCGGCAACAACTTTACGTTGACCAGGAATGATCCAGAAAAAAACGTTTGCGCTCATTGCGGTTGCCATCATGGCGCCAATTAATAAAAATGCAGCGCGCCCAGCAAAGAGTTGACAGGCTAACCACGAGGCAAAAACAATAACGACCATCATGATGCCACCAACGATCATTTCACCGTTCTTTTTAAACCCAAAGGTGCGGCATACAACGTCGTAAATAAACCAAAAAACAACTAGAAAAGATAGGGCTGTCGTAATGGCAACCGGAGGCGTCCAGTCAAAAACAGACTTATCGATTAAAAAGGTGCTGGCGTTATAAAGATAGAGAAGCGTGAAAAGCGCAAAGCCAGATAAAAAAGTTGAATAACTTTCCCAATAAAACCAATGTAGCTTGCTATCAATTTTTTGCTTTGGTGCAACCATGTATTTCTGTGGGTTGTAGAAACCGCCGCCATGTACGGCCCACATTTCACCGCTAAGACCTTTGGCTTTAGCCTCTGGTGACTGCGGGGCAATCAGATTATTATCTAAAAAAACAAAATAAAAGGACGATCCGATCCAGGCGATGGCGACGATGACATGCAACCAACGTAAAAGTAAATTTCCCCATTCGAGCCAGTATGCGTCAATCATTATGAACCTCGATAAGTGGAATAACTCCACGGGCTTACAAGCAGAGGCACGTGGTAATGTTGGGTGATATGAGCGACCCCAAAATCAATGCTGACACGGTCTAAAAATGCGGGTTCGGGTAAAGTGACGCCGCACGACAAAAAGTATGCTTTGACATCAAATGTTAGGCGGTAGGTGCCAGCTTGTAAGGATTGATCGTCAAATAAAGGCCCCTCAGAGCGCCCATCAGCATTCAAATTAAACGACTGTAACAAGGTGGCTTGCAGCCCGTCAGTGCGGTAAAGCTCAACGTGCATATGCTTGGCGGGACAGCCGTGCATCGTATCAAGAACGTGTGTGCTCAAGCCCATGGGGAAAACCTCTATTTTCAGTCAAGTACAAATTGTATACAATTTTTACTGGCTAGGCATATAATCGTTTAACCTAGTTCTTTATAAAAAGGGCAGATCTTGTTATGTCGTTAACTGTAGACAATTCAACCACTCGGGTGATTGTTGCTGCTCTTACCAAGGCTATTATTGAGCATCGTCTCAAGCCAGGTTCAAAACTTGGAGAGCAAAAGCTCGCCACACAGTTTGGGGTGTCGCGTACGCTCATTCGGCAAGCGATGTTTCAATTATCGCAAAAGCATTTAGTGTTGCTCGAGCCCGCAAGGGGTGCGTTTGTTGCTGCCCCCTCAATAGACGAGGCGCGGCAGGTTTTTGTTGTGCGACGCATGCTTGAAACCGCAATGGTTGAGCAATTTGTCGACCAAGCCAGCCCTTCAAATTTTGCAGCGCTTCGTTCGCACCTTAAGCAAGAGCGTGCAGCAGTTGCCATGGGTGATGTGGCCAGTCGTACTGAACTTTTAGGCGATTTTCATGTTTATATCGCCAAGCTCATGGGTAATAAAGTACTGGCAGAGTTGATCAGTGATCTCATCTCTCGATGCGCCTTAATTACCCTTATGTATCAAAGTGCACACGCCGCAGAGCACTCGGTTGCGGAACACGACGAAATTATCAACGCTTTGGTCGCACGTAACAAACCCCTTGCTATAAAACTTATGAATGAGCATTTAAGCCATGTCGAGGTCAGTCTGACTATACATGAGCACAACGATTTTATTAACGTTGAAATGTTTCAGCCAGCTTGAGATGATTCAATTATCTGGTCTACAAACTACTCAATGCACAATTCTCCAAAAAATAGTTTTTGTGATCAGTGATTAGCCCTCAAACTTCAACCCATTACTTCTAAACCTTAAAAATTAAAACTTATGGCTTACGACACGACCCAATCCTACCCCCGAGACCTCGTCGGTTATGGGCGAAACATACCCGATGCGCAATGGCCTAATCAGGCACGTATTGCGGTTCAATTTGTTTTAAATTATGAAGAAGGTGGCGAAAACGCAACTTTGCATGGTGATGAAGGGTCAGAGCAATTTTTATCTGAGCTCTTTAACCCGGCCAGCTATCCTGACCGACATATGACAATGGAAGGCATTTACGAATATGGTTCTCGGGTCGGGGTGTGGCGTATTTTGCGTGAGTTCGAACAGCGTCAATTACCCCTGACAGTTTTTGGCGTGAGCACCGCCCTTGCACGCTACCCTGATGTGGCCAAAGCCTGCCTAGAGCTTAAGCATGAAATTGCCTGTCACGGCCTGCGTTGGATTCACTATCAAAACGTTGATGAAAGCACCGAACGGCAACACATGCGTCAAGCCACCGATATGTTGGCTGACATCATTGGCAAGATGCCGCTCGGGTGGTATACCGGCCGTGACAGCCCCAATACCCGACGCTTGTTGGTTGATCAAGGCGGTTATGAATATGACAGCGATTACTATGGCGACGACCTACCATTTTGGATGAAAGTCGCACGTACAGACGGCAAAGTCTTGCCACATTTGGTTGTACCTTACACACTAGATACCAACGATATGCGCTTTTCATTACCACAAGGCTTTGCACAATCGGACGATTGCTTCACCTACTGGCGTGACAGTTTTGACACGCTTTATGCAGAAGGGGCTGACAAACCAAAAATGCTGAGCATTGGGCTGCATTGCCGTTTAATTGGACGGCCCGGTCGTATGGTGGCTTTGAAAAAATTTCTAGATCACATTGCCAAGCATGATCGCGTGTGGGTTTGTCGTCGAATAGATATCGCCCAACACTGGAAGCAAACGCACCCTTACACAGAAGCCCTTTGATGCATGACCAAGTTGAGAGAACGCACATGAATTTAAAGCTTGAACAACTTAATCAAGCCTCTGACCAACAAGCTTTTGAATGGCTTAAAGGTTTGTATGAGCACTCAGATTGGGTTGCACAAAATGCCTTAGCCCAGCGACCTTTTCAATCACTGTCTCATTTAAAGCGCGCCATGATTGACGCCTTAAATGCAGCGGGTGAACCGGCTCAGCTCGCATTGATTCGTGCGCACCCAGAGTTAGCGGGCAAAGCCATGATTAGTAAAACTTTAACGGCTGAGTCAACGCATGAGCAAGGTAAAGCAGGTTTAACTGACTGTACGCCTGAAGAGTTTGAGTTGATACAAAAATTAAATCGAGACTATTCTGAAAAATTTGGTTTCCCCTTTATCGTTGCTGTGCGAGGGCCTCGAGGTTCAGGCTTAACCCGCCATGAAATCATTGAAACCCTAGCCAGACGAGTGCATAACCCGCGTGATTACGAGTTTTCAGAAGCACTCAGGAATATTCACCGAATTGTTGAAATACGTTTAAGTGATAAATTTAACCATTACCCCAGTGCTGGTCAGTTTGTGTGGGATGCTCAGGAAAAGCTAGCCTTGCATAGCGACACCTCTGAACATTTGACCGTCACATACTTAACGCCTGCGCATCGTGCTTGCGCTCTTGAGATTACACAGCACATGCAAGCGACTGGATTTGATGAAGTCAAACATGACGCGGTAGGGAACGTCATCGGTATTTACCGTGCTGACCCCAGCTATAAAAATGCGCCAACACTTTTAACAGGGTCGCATTTTGACACGGTTCGTAATGGCGGAAAATATGATGGACGTTTAGGTATTTTTGTACCGATTGCCTGCGTGCAAGCGCTTAGCCAACAAGGGCGGCGTTTGCCGTTTAACTTTGAAGTGATTGGTTTTTCCGAAGAAGAAGGTCAACGTTACCGTGCCACTTTTTTAGCTTCGGGTGCGCTGGTTGGTGCTTTTGATGAAGCGTGGTTAGAGCAAACCGATGCTGACGGTGTGTCAATGAAAGCAGCCATGATGGCGCTCGGTTTGAAGCCAGATGAAATTTCATTGATCAAACGCAACCCTAAAGACTACTTGGGGTTTGTAGAAGTGCACATTGAACAAGGTCCCGTTTTAAACGAGCTTGACATGCCGCTAGGGGTGGTGACATCCATTAATGGCAGTGCACGTTTTGTAGGTCACATAACTGGTATGGCAAGCCACGCAGGCACCACTCCCATGAACCGTCGCCGTGATGCGGTATTGGCCGTTGCTGAATTAGCCTTGTTTGTTGAGCAACGTGCCCGACAAGATGGTGACTCGGTTGGTACCGTCGGTCAGGTTAATGTGCCGAATGGTTCAATCAACGTGGTGCCAGGTCGTTGCGATTTCAGCCTTGATTTGCGGGCACCGAGTAACGCACAGCGTGATGCACTGGCGCATGATGTCTGCGCAGAATTAAAAACAATTTGTGAACGTCGAGGCGTGCGCTTTGAACTCACAGAAATTATGCGTGCGGCGGCAGCGCCCAGTGACCCCAAGTTACAAAAATACTGGGAACAGGCGGTTGAGTCGTTAGGCTTGCCCGTGTTTCATTTACCTAGCGGTGCGGGTCACGATGCCATGAAATTACATGAAATCATGCCGCAAGCGATGCTCTTTGTGCGAGGCTTACATGCAGGTATTAGCCATAACCCTTTAGAAAGCTCAACCTGCGATGACATGCAGCTGGCTATTGAGGCGATGCAGCATCTGCTTGATGCGTTGGCACATGATTTGCAACAGTAGATTGATCTTTTCTTAAGTTCATTTTTTCTCAGCACCATAACAAAACATTTACTCATTGGAAGTTTAATATGACCGCCCATCAACAGCTTGACGCCTGGATCAACAGTCATTTCGACGAAGAAGTCAGTTTTCTTCAGCGCTTGGTGCAGCAACCCACTGACACGCCGCCGGGCAACAATGCCCCACATGCCGAGTTGACGGCTAAGTTGTTGACTGACATGGGTTTTGAGGTGGAAAAGCACCAAGTGCCAGATCAAGACGTTAAAGACTACGGTCTAGAGTCGATAACTAATTTAATCGTTCGTCGGCAATATGGTGAGAAAAATACGGGGCCCGTGATTGCACTGAATGCACACGGTGATGTCGTTCCACCTGGTGATGGTTGGACGCATGAGCCCTATGCCGCCAAAGTTGTAGATGGGGCTATGTACGGTCGCGCAACGGCTGTTAGTAAGTCAGATTTTGCAACGTTCACGTATGCCTTACGTGCACTTGAATCGCTTGCTTTACCCCTTAAGGGAGGTGTTGAGTTGCACTTTACCTATGATGAGGAATTTGGTGGTCTATTGGGCCCGGGTTGGTTACTGAGCCAAGGTTTGACCAAACCTGACATGATGATTGCAGCGGGTTTCAGTTACGAAGTGGTGACGGCGCATAATGGTTGCTTGCAAATGGAAGTTACCGTACACGGCAAAATGGCTCATGCAGCCATACCTGACTCAGGCGTTGATGCTTTGCAAGGCGCTACCCACATATTGCAAGCGCTTTATGCTCAAAACGCTTTATATAAAAAGATGAAATCAGACGTTGTGGGTATTGATCACCCTTATTTAAACGTTGGTCGTATTGAAGGTGGTACCAATACTAATGTCGTACCAGGTAAAGTGATGTTCAAACTTGATCGTCGAATGATTCCTGAAGAAAACGCCGTTGAAGTGGAAGCTAACATTCGTGACATCATTGCTCAGGCTACAAATGAGTTTAATCAAGGTCGAGCTAACGATGAATTGATAACGGTCGATATAAAGTGTTTATTGTTAGCACGCGCCATGAGGCCTTTAGCTGGAAACGCACAATTAGTTCAAGCTATTCAAACAAATGGCGAGCAAGTTTTTGGTGAAAAAATACCAGCAATGGGTACGCCTTTGTATACCGATGTTCGTTTATATGCCGAGCAAGGCATACCGGGTGTGATTTATGGCGCTGGCCCTAGAACGGTGCTTGATTCGCACGCAAAGCGTGCAGATGAACGCTTGCAACTTGCAGACTTAAGGCGTGCAACGCAAGTAATAGCTAGAACCTTGTACGATATTTTGCATACGTAACTATTCTTTATAAGTTTTTTTAGTTGTAAATTATTAATTTTATTCATGTATATTTTGTCGTAATTTTGATGTTTAGATTATTTTATAGGGTTTATCCTTATCTTATCAACATCTATTTTGTATACAATTTGTAGGCTTCGACGTGTGCTGCGTTTACGTCGCTAAATTAATAGCTTGGCTAAAAGGCGCCCTGACATGAATACTTCAATTCACCCCGTAAACGAGATTTTGCCAACTGGCAAGTTAACTGCGCTAGGGTTGCAACATGTGCTGGTGATGTATGCAGGGGCAGTGGCAGTGCCTTTAATTGTGGGGCGAGCCTTGCAGCTGAGCCCACAAGACGTAGCATTTCTTATTTCTGCTGACTTGTTTGTTTGCGGTATCGTGACATTGATTCAGTCTCTTGGTGCAACGCAATGGTTTGGTATTCGTTTGCCGGTCATGATGGGTGTAACGTTTGCTTCAGTTGGGCCAATGGTGGCGATGGCTAATAGCAACCCAGGTACGGCAGGGGCACAAATGATTTTTGGTGCCATTATCGGGGCGGGTATTATTTCTATATTAATTGCTCCGATTATGAGTCGACTGCTGCGATTCTTTCCACCCGTGGTGACGGGTACCATTATCGCCGTCATTGGTATCAGCTTGATGCGTATTGGCATTAACTGGATTTTTGGTAACCCATTTGGTCCAACAGCACCAAAAGTGGTTAACCCTGATCATGTTAAATGGTTGGCTGACATGGGTGCTGCAGCGTCTGCCCCGGGTGCAACGGTGCCCGCCGTTCCAAAAGGGTTGGGTCTTACAGCCAGCGTGACCAATCCCAAGTACGCTAATTTAACGGGTGTCGGTATTGCCGCCATAGTTTTGGTTTCAATTTTAATGATCACTAAATTCTTCAAAGGATTTATTGCTAATATTTCAGTGCTACTCGGAATAGTTATCGGTGCAGTGGTGTCTATTGCTGCAGGTATCATGCATTTTGATAACGTCGGTAAAGCAGAATGGTTCGCCCTGATTGCACCGTTTCATTTTGGTACGCCTATTTTTGACCCAATCTTAATTTTGACTATGACGCTTGTCATGATTGTTGTGATGATTGAATCAACGGGTATGTTTTTAGCTCTAGGCGACATGACCGGTAAAAAAGTTGATCAACCTGCCTTATCAAAGGGTTTGCGCACAGATGGTTTGGGTACGTTAATTGGGGGTATTTTCAATACCTTTCCATACACTAGTTATTCACAAAACGTTGGCTTGGTTGCGGTAACAGGCGTCAAAAGTCGATATGTCTGTGTTGCGGGTGGCGTCATATTGATTGTGTTGGGTTTAATACCCAAAATGGCGGCTATCGTTGAGTCGCTACCGACAGTTGTACTGGGTGGCGCAGGTCTGGTTATGTTTGGCATGGTTGCCGCCACGGGTATTCGAATTTTGAGTGCGGTCGATTACAAAAACAACCGTTACAACTCCATTATTATTGCTGTATCAATCGGTTTTGGCATGATTCCTTTGATTGCGCCTAATTTCAAACAGTGGATGCCGCATAGCCTTCACCCACTGATCGAGTCTGGTATTTTATTGGCATCACTGAGTGCTGTGATTTTAAATTTATTTTTTAATGGCGCTAAAGATACTGGTACTGATGCCACAATTGAAGCCGCTAAGCAGGCCGATAGTCACTAATTAGTAAATTTAGAATAACCTGAAGGAACCCCAGAAGAGGGTGTTTGAGTGGCCTGATTTAACACGAGCTGCACAGTGCATTTTGAGTTCAGGCTACTTTTCTTTTGATTGCTTGATAGCCGTGGTCATGTAACAGCATACCTGCAACCATCGCTGCGACAAATATTAACGCTTTCAAATAGCCTGCACCTAAAGCCACAACCGCTGGTCCTGGGCAAAAACCTGCAAGCGCCCAACCAGCCCCAAAAATAAAACCACCGATGACGAGTTCTTTATTAAGTTTGCTTGTGCCAGGTAAATGAAGCGGGTCGTTGAAGAGGGTCTTTTTACGAGCGATTACCCCACGCGTGAACAGCAAAGTCACACCTACTGCACCGATCATGACAAAAGCTAAGCTTGGGTTCCAGTTGCCGGCAATATCAAGAAACCCAATAACGTTGTAAGGGTTGCTCATACCTGACACAATTAAGCCAATACCAAATATTAAACCTGATACAAAAACGAGAGCAATTTTCATGTTGCGTCTCCTAAAATGACATGAAAGAAAATATAGGCGGTCACAAAACCCGCAGCCATAAAGCTTAATGTGGCAACCAGTGAACGCATCGATAAGCGACCTAAGCCACAAACCGCGTGACCGCTGGTGCAACCTGAACCCATTCTTGTACCAAAACCAACTAATAAGCCGGCTGCGACTAGGGTGAGGTCAGAGGCATCAATTTGAGCGCTGGGCATCGTAAAAAATAAACCGTACAGTGCACTTGAGCCTAATAAACCCAATAAAAAAGCCATACGCCAACTATAGTGACCTGCGGGTGTGTTTTGTACTTGCATCAACCCACCTAATATGCCGCTGATTCCCGCTATACGACCACTCACGGCTAACATCATGATTGATGCTAGACCAATTAAAATACCTCCAAAGAGAGATGCCCAAGGTGTAAAGTGCACCCAGTTAATTGTGAAATTCATACCCAGTTCCTTGTTCGGCTTGCATGCAGATCAATTGTTTTTATTTAATATCATATGTTAACAACAATATATTAATTTATAGTATGTATAAAGAAATTGTTTTATAAAAAAATAAAAATTGAGTCATTTTTGGGTGGTTAATTAGGTACAGACATGAAAATTTCGTTCTTGCAAAACAGCTTAAAACCAGGTGTGACTCAACGTGAGGTGTTTTCTTGGGCGCTTTATGATTTTGCGAACTCCGGCTACACCACCGTCGTCTTGACCGCCGTTTTTGCAGCATATTTTGTCGGTACCGTTGCAGGGGGGGCCAGTTGGGCCACCTTGGTTTGGACGCTTGGTCTGAGTGCGTCTCATTTAATTGTGATGGTCACCATTCCGTTTCTAGGCATTTGGGCAGACAGGCAATCGGGTAAAAAGCGTTTGTTGTGGGTGAGCACTGTCGGTTGCGTCTTGGCAACACTATTGCTGGCAACTGTGGCACCCCAAGCTATTTATTGGGGTTTATTCCTCATTATTGTTTCAAACGTTTTTTTCAGTTGGGGTGAATCACTCATTGCTGCATTTTTACCTGAGTTGGCCAAACCCGAGGCAATGGGTCGAGTAAGTGGTTGGGGGTGGAGCTTTGGCTACATTGGAGGCATGTTTACCTTAGGCCTCTGTTTATATTATGTTTTGTCTGCTCAAGCACAAGGGGTACCCGCGACTGATTTTGTACCCATCACAATGGTCATCACAGCAATTGTTTTTGCTTTGGCTGCAACTGTTTCTTTATGGGGTTTGCATGAAAAAAAATCACCAAACTCATCTACGTTAATTGAATCATTTGAGTCAGATATCTCACAGCGGGTAGACAAACAAAAAAAAGTAAGCCTCTTTCAGAAACTACTACAAACTTGGCGGAAAGCTCAAGAATTTCCTGACTTTGTCAGGTTTATGTGGTGCACCGTAGCCTATCAAGGTGGAGTAGCAGTTGCGATTACTTTGGCTGCTGTTTATGCCGAACAAGAAATTGGTTTTTTGCCACAAGAAACCATGGTGCTTATTTTTGTATTAAATATCGCGGCCGCTTTTGGCGCGTGGGTATTGGGTTACGCACAAGATACATTTGGTCATAAAGGGGCTCTAGGCTTAACCTTAGTGGGTTGGGTAATTACCTGCGTGGTTGCAGCTTTAGCAACCAATAAAGAGGTGTTTTGGTGGGCTGCCGTTTTGGCGGGCCTGTGTATGGGTTCAAGTCAATCAATCGGGCGAGCCATGTCAGGCCTACTTTCACCATTTAATAACCGAGCGCAATACTACGCTTTGTGGTCTTTCGCTACCCGATTAGCCAGTATCGTTGGGCCGATTACCTACGGTTTAATCACATGGGCCACAGGCGGAAATCAACGCTGGGCTTTAGTGAGCACCAGTTTGCTCTTTATATTGGGGTTGTATTTATTAAGTCGGGTTAACTTTAAGCAAGGGGTAGTTCAAGCATCAAACAAACCAAACAGAAAATAGTATGTCAAATTCCTGTATGAAACGGCACAACCCTACCGATTGATTAAGCTGATTTCTTTAGATCGGTTAATGGAACTGAAAACCTAGTTTGTTTGTGCAAAATCTCAATCATGACATGCGCACGGCTTTCGCCATCATCCATTTGATAAATCAAATCTAAACCAGCAAATGCGCCTTCTTTCAACTGCACAAAATCGCCGGGTTTGTAGGGAGAGGGTGCTTTTTGAACGATGTCGTTGCAGGTTCGCAAAGCATGTATCAAGTCAGCATCAACCTTTACGGGGTCATCACCGAACGTAATAAGTTTGCTAACACCAAGAGTCGAACGAATGGGAGACCAACTTTTACCTTGAATACTGACGTCAAGTGAAATAAACATATACCGAGGAAACAACGGCTCTTGAGTGATTTCAACCGATTTTTTTAATATTTTTTTCTTGGGAAGAGTGGGTAAGAAACAGTTATAACCTTGTAACTCAAGGTTCGTTAGCGCCCGCATTTCTTGTCTGGGTTTAGTGTGAACAACGTACCAATGCATCAGTTTTTGCTACCTAAATAATTTAACTATATTTAGACTAATTTTAGCCTAATATTGATTTAAAAAAGAAAACCATTTCTAAAAAAGATAATTTAATTTAATATTAGCCATTCAGCCATTCAGCCATTCAGCCATTCAACCATTCAACCATTCATCAAATTACCCAGTTAACCCAACATATGTATTCACTAAACAGTGAAACGATCATTTGCAACGCATAACTTAAGCACTGGTTTTCTGTTTAGCTAAATGCTCAATTGCGTTGACCAAACTTTCGGTTGGTTGGGCACCTTCAATTAAGTATTTTTCTTCAATCACAAAAGCGGGTACAGCATGAATGCCTTTAGCTTGCCAGGCTTGTTGCGCGTCGCGAACGTCTTGAGTGTAAGCCGTTGAATCATCAACCACGGCGGCCGCAGCTTCTGCGTCAAGGCCCGCGCGCGTGACGGCATCAAGTAAAGTTTGACGGCCATCTATATTGTCAGCTAACGTAAAGTAAGATGCTAACAATTCTTTTTTAAGATCTAAAGCAGCTTTGGCGCTGAACTTTTCTTCAGCCCAAAACATCAAACGGTGGCAGTTAAAGGTGTTGTAAACGCGTTTACGACCTTCAGGGTGGAAATGAAAACCCACTTCAGCACCACGGGTGTATATGTTTTGCTGGTTTTTTAAAGCTTGTTCAGCACTAATGCCATATTTTTCTGTCAGGTGTTCAATGACTTCTTGGCCACCAACTGGCATATGGGGGTTAAGTTCGAAGGGTTGTAAGTGAACTTCAACTTGAATGGCAGGGTCAATTTTTTCTAAGGCACGATCAAGCGTCGATAACCCCACTGCGCACCAGGGGCAGGCAATATCTGATACTAAATCTATTCGTATGGTTGTATTCATAGGTTAACGTGAGCGCTCTGTAACGTTTAAAGGGTTGACTTCAAGTTCTGTCAATTTTTCTAGCGGTCTAGGGGCATTAGAATCAATAAGTGGGTAGGCATCTGCGACATAAGCTGGGCCTTTCATAACTATAACTGTCAATGCACCGATGGCAAACGTGAATAACGCAGTCCATAATGTGGCGAGCAAGCTGAATGTATAAATGTCAACGGTTTTTATCAGTTTAGCCACTAAATAGGGTGCATCAGACACTGACCATACGCGCACAATCAGCGAGGGTAAAGCAATGCCGGTGGTGCCCACAAGTAACACTTTTGGCAGGAGTCGTACAATTTTCCTTTCAAGACCTGCTGGTGCTTTTTGAAAGTCGGGTAGTTTAGTAAATAAATCAACCATGCTTAGCCTCGCTTTTAACATCTCTACCTAGTTTGTACCACCAAGCATACAAAGCGGGTACAAATAAAAGCGTAATAATTGTACCGACCAATACACCACCAATTAGCACATAAGCCAGTGGCCCCCAGAAACTATCAAAAGTCAGTGGAACAAACGCTAACGCTGCTGCCAAGGCCGTCAATACAACCGGGCGTGAGCGTTGCACAGCGGCTTCAACGACTGCTTTTTCGGCAACCAAACCATCGGTAAAGTTGTCGTTGACTTGCTGGGTCAAAATTAGAGTGTTGCGCATCAAAATGCCCGCTAACCCAATCAGACCGAGTAAGGCCACAAAGCCAAAAGGTTGTTTAAAAATCAACAATGCTAAAACAGCCCCGATTAAACCTAGGGGGGCAGTTGCCACCACAATAAAGGTGCCAGCAAACGTGCGCATTTGAAGCATGACAAAAATTAGCATCAAGCCCAACATAAGGGGTTGAAGTTTTTGAATCGAGGCATCAGCTTTGCCTGATTGTTCAATTGAACCCGCAATGCTAATACGGTAACCCTTTGGCAAGCTGGCTCTTAAGGGCTCAAGCTTTTTCCAAACAGCCATCGTGACATCGGGTGGTTGTGCATTCAAGACGTCACCTTGTAGCGCTAAAAAGGGCTCTCGGTTAAGTCGTTTAATCACAGGCTCTTCGTATCGAACTTCTATTTGCCCAACTTGTGCCAGAGGAACTTTACGCCCATCTTGGGTTTTAAATTCAATCGCAGACTGTAATGCGCTAGGGTCGCGTAAGCCCCTTGCACGAACCTCGACTGAGCGAATATCTTGACGCACCTCGGTCACCTTTACCCCATCGAGTTGAAATTGCAGCTGCTGTGCAATGTCTCGTGCGGTTAAACCCATCGCTCTTAAACGTTGAGGGTCGGTATTGATATGTAACACCGGCGCACGCTCATCCCAGTCTAAATTGATGTCTGTCACATTGGGGTTCTGCGCCATGATGTCGCGTGCGGCATAGGCAATACGGCGTAATTCATTGGTGTCAGGGCCGTAAATTCTAAAACTAATCGGCCAACGAACAGGTGGCCCAAATAGTAGGCGCGTCACATGCACACGAGCGCCGGCGAAGTCGCCCGCTTGAATCTGCGTCTCTAATGTTTTAATCAGACGCTCTCGCGATTCAACGCCGTGAGTCACCGCAATGATTTTGGCAAAGGCGGGGTCAGGTTGTTCGGGGTTCGCTGAAATAAAGAAGCGTGGGGCACCTGCCCCAATATAGGCCGACAAGGTTTTGACTTCAGGTAATTTAACAATCGCCTTTTCTATTTTTTGTGTCACGGCATCGGTATTGCCGATTGCAGTACCTTGTGGCATGTATACACTGATGAGAACTTCGGGACGATCAGAGCTTGGGAAAAACTGTTTTTCAACGGGGCCAATCATGCCAAACACGCTTAGAACTAACAACCCTACCGTGCCCAAAACAACTGTTTTACGTTTGTTGACGCACAACGTAATGACTCGACGAAGCCAATGATAGAGCGGTTTGTCGTAAGGGTCACTGGCGTGCGCGGCGTTAGTTTGATAGTGGGGCAGTATTTTTACACCCAAATAAGGGGTAAAGGTAACGGCTACCAGCCAAGAAATGAGTAAGGCAAAGGCCAGTACCCAAAAAATACCGCCGGCATATTCGCCAACCGATGACCGCGCAAAACCAATCGGCACAAAACCTGCAACAGTGACCAGCGTTCCAAACAGCATGGGGGCGGCGGTAGCATTCCATGCGTGGGTGGCGGCGCGAACCCGGTCCCACCCTTGCTCCATCTTGACGATCATCATTTCAATTGAAATGATGGCGTCGTCTACCAGCAACCCTAACGCAATAATCAAAGCACCAAGGGTGATTCGGTCAAGATTCATACCGACCATTTTCATCAGCAAAAAGGTCAAGCCCAGCGTGACGGGAATGGCGATGCCAACGATTAAGCCTGCTCGTAAACCAATTGCCAAAATACTGACGCCCATCACCACCATGACGGCGACTAAGAATTTAATTTGGAATAGATTGACCGCGCCTGAAATGGCTTCAGCCTGATTGGTTAATTGCGTCAATGACATACCCAGTGGGAGTTCTGCCCTCTCAGTGGTCAGAAAGGCTTTGATGCGATCGCCCACTTTGAGTCCGTTTTCGCCCTTTTCCATGACCACACCTAAAATCATGGCATCTTCATTGTTGGCGCGAATTAAATACGTGGGCGGGTCTTCGTACCCTTGCTCGACTTTGGCAACATCGCCTAAGCGAATAATGCGTTTGCCCACTCTTAACGGCACATCGGCTAGGGCGATAGGGTCTGACAAATCGGCGTCAACCCTCACAAATACCCGCGGCCCAGCTGTTTCTATACGGCCTGCAGGCACCAATTGGTTATTGGCTTCGATGGCATCTAAGATACTTTCAGGTGATATGCCGAGGTTAGCAAGTTTAATATTGTCAAAATCAATATGAACGCGTTCTGGCCTCTCACCAATCAGAATAACTTTTTGAATGCCTTCGATGCGTTGCAGTCGATCTCGAATTTTTTCAGCGTCACGTGTGATATCACGCATGGGTAAGCCTGGCGCTGATAACGCCATCATGGTGAAATACACGTCAGAAAAATCGTCGTTAACAATGGGGCCAATCACGCCTATTGGTAGCCTGCTCGCTTCATCTTGCATGCGTTTACGCACTTGATAAAGCAACTCGGGTACTTTTGTGGCTGGGGAATAGTCTTGAAACTCGACCAACATGTCAGCACGACCCGGCCGAATGGTGGTTTCAACTCGATAGAAGTATTCAACTTCTTGAACGCGTTTTTCAAGACGATTAACTACTTGGTCTTGCAGTTGTTGCGGTGTGGCACCTGGCCAAACGACTGACACGACCATGACACGAACGGTAAAGGGTGGGTCTTCAGCTCGGCCGAGCGAGTTAAAGGCATAAACGCCTGCAATGATCGATAAAATTAAAAAGAAAAGGGTGATTGATCTTTCACGAACTGCCAGCGCAGATAAGTTCGGAAAACTCACGGTGCGATCTCTCGAACAGCCATGCCTGGTTTAAGTAGGTGGGTGCCCAGGGCGATTACTTTTGTGCCCGTGGCAATGTCTGACTCAATAACAGCCGTCTCAGCAGTGAGTGATACCAACTTGACGGCAACCGGTTGCGCGGTGCCGTCCGTAATGATCCAAACTTGTGGGCCTTGCCCGCGTTCGTCTAATGCGGCAATTGGCACTGTCATAAGTGTCTTTTGCGTCGTCGTTTTAGTTGCTGGTGCTGCAGGTATGGCTGATGCGACAGGGGAAGCGATCAGGTTAACCTTTGCGACGCTTCCCAATGGCCAAGGCTGGGGTAAATCAATCAACTGATAGCGAGCACGTACGGTACGGCTGACGGGGTCAGCGCTACCTGCAACCTCTTTAAGCATTACCTGAGCTTTTTGGTTGCCAAACTGCGCCTGGCCTTGAGTGGGCGCCATAAAACCCTCTGGCAAAAACACTTCAACTTCAAGAGGACCTGCATGCGCCAAGGTACCAATCGATTGACCTGCAATCACAACCTGCCCTAATTCACCGGTTGTTTCAGTGACTATGCCATCATCAGGCGCTGTCAGGTTTGCATATTCGGTTGCATTGCGGGCCTGTTGTTGCCTAGAGTTGGCTGCATCGAGTCTGGTTTGTGCTTCTTTTTCTTGCAATAATGCCCGATCAAAGCCTTGTTGACTGATATATTTTTCGTTTAAAAGTTGACGGTTACGTCGCGTATCGGTCTGGGCTGTTAAAAGGGCCGAGCGAGCTGCCGCGACCTCTGCCTCGGTCGCTTGTAAAATTTGGTTTAAATCACGCTGGTCAAGTTCGAATAAGGTTTGACCTTTTTTCACGGTTTCACCCGCTTTGACAAGCCTTTGAGCAATACGACCACTAATTTGAAAAGCAATAGGCGTTTCAATTTCTGATCTGACGATTCCAGATAATGCCAGTAACGGTTGAGCCGCGACAATAACAGGTGTTGTACGTACGGCAACGGGTGATACAGAGCTGTCTTCTTTTTTGTCACCGCAGGCACTGATGAACAGCACCGTTGCTAGTAAAGCGAGTTTAATTTTCAATGACATAGTCAGCTTGAGCCACACAGTAAAATGACATTAGAACAAATAATGAGCGTTAGGTTTTAGATCGCCAGCAAAGTATGATGATTACAATTTTATAAGATGTGTTCGAGAAGCTAAATGACCAGTCAAAATAAGCGGGTTGCCGTCATCGGAGCAGGTATTGCCGGGGGAGCCTGCGCGCAACAATTGGCGCAATCGGGTTGCTCTGTTAGCGTGTTTGATAAAGCAAGAGGCGTGAGTGGGCGCTTGTCGACTCGGCGCACAGACATGGCACACTACGACCATGGGGCTCAGTATTTTACTGCCCAATCAAACGAATTTAAAGCTCAAGTGAGAGATTGGCAGCAACGTGGCATTGTTGCGCAGTGGCAGCCTCGCGTGGTGAACCCCGATATTCAGAAGTGGTTTGTGGGCACCCCTGATATGCCCGCAATCGTTCGTTATTTGGTTAAAAACATAGCTTTGCAGGTCAATACCCGCATTCAAAGTGTTGAACAAGTCGTACATGACGCAAAAACTAATCTGTCGTTACGTGATGTTTCTCCACTAAAAGCGATTGATATTGACTCAAAAACATGGCAACTTGTTACAGACACGGGCGCCGTTTATAGCGGTTTTACCGATGTGGTGGTTGCCGTGCCACCAGCTCAGGCCGTGCCCTTGATTCAAAACTTAGCACCCAGCATGGTCAGCGTTTTGAATGCGGTTGACATGTTGCCCTGTTGGACAGTCATGATCTCAACCTCGGACTCGGTTACAACGGCCCTGCCAATTGATGCTGAGCGAGTGACAGATCACCCTGCCTTGGTTTGGTGGGCACGAAACGACAGTAAACCTGGGCGGGTCAAGCATGCGGGCCAAGCAACATGGGTTATTCAAGCTACCCCAGACTGGACATTAACGCATTTAAACGCCGACCCGGCTGATGTGATTCGCTTGCTATGCGATGCATTTTGGCGTCATGTAGGTGTTAAAACGTTACCTAACGTGCAACAGTCTATGGCTCATCGTTGGCTATATTCTCGCCGTCATCTCGAGCCCAAGTCAACCCAAGATTGTTTATGGGCGGCTAATGTGCGGTTAGGCGTATGCGGTGACGGGTTGATCCACAGCCGCATTGAGTCAGCTTACTTGTCGGGTGTTCATATGGCCAATGCAGTGTTGAGTTGACCGGTTAGGCTTCATATAAGCTTGAGCACGTGTTGCCATGGGAATGTTTCTGGTTTGCGTGCAATGGGGGTGTCAGCCTTGTAAAAACACGTCAATCACAAAAATACATCAATTCTTGTAAATATATATATTTTGAGCAACGAAATGTATCAATGTTATAACGGTAATCACGATGCCAAGAATTTGAAGTGGGGCATTAATTACTAAATCAAGCTTACTGGTTGCCATGAGGTAAATATTAACCCCCCCCACTATGGCAATCAACCGCATGAGCCATGAGGTGGGTGTAAATAAACCGTCTGATAAAGCACGGCACATTAACACCCCCAAAAGCCCGCTGAACAGACCCAGTGCAGCACCCATCAAGACATCGTCTAGCCAATGCACCCCAATAGCGATACGCGCCATACCTGCTAAGGATGCAAGCACGAATAGCCATAAAAAAGGCTTGCGGCGCGGTGTCGGTATTGCAAAATACGCGGCAGTTGCCACGGCAAAAGCCGTGAGCGCATGACCTGAAGGAAAAGAATGCGCATGCATGGCTTCTTCTAAAATAAAAAAACTACTGTTATCGAGCACAGCTGGGGGGCGAGGCATTTCAAAAAATAACTTTAATGAGCGTGACAAGATGCCGGCGGGTATGCCCGCCAAAACAGCAGCCATCATGATGCGGGGAGCAAAAATCAATAATGGGAAGGCCAAGCCGTAAATGCCCCAACCATTCCCTAAATTTACAAAAAACCCCCACAAGCTATTTGGCCAATCTTGTGCCCAAGCATTTAAAAAATAAAAACTTTGCTGTTTTGAAACAAATATAGTGACTAGGCCCCAGATAGATAGAGGTATAACAGGAAGCCACCATGAAAAAAGCGGTACAGCAGGTATTTTTTGATTGTATAAAGTCATGTTTAAATTGGTGTCGGTAATGATTCTGGCACCGTTTTGGAAACGGATTTCGATGCAGAAAATTGGTGGTTAATGGCCTGCAACACCTGTTCAACGCGAATAGCTTGCATGCAGACATTATTTGAACAGGGCGTTTTACGATGGTTTGCAGCGCTAACACAGGGTGAGCACGCTAAGCGTGCCGTTACTGCAATTGAATTGCCGAGAGAACCGTAAAGCTCAGGGGTTTCAGGGCCAAACAACACAACAGTATGAAGGGCTGTTACAGCAGAAAAGTGACCAGGGCCCGAGTCGTTGGTCACCATTACGTCAGCCAAGCTGTATAAGGCTGGTAGTTCATTAAACGTTACTTTTCCAGCCCAATTTAAAGCATTTTTGACGTTTGCTTGGGCACGTACATTTTCAACATAAGCAAACTCAGATGGTGAGCCTGTTAATAAAATAAGGGCATCTGGCCACATTTGTTCAATGGCCTGCGTAAGCGCTGCAAATTGCTCGGGTGCCCAACGCCTTTGAACCAGTAGGTCACTAGCATTGGCATTTACCAAAAATAAGGGCTGTTGATTTAAGGTAAAAGGAATGTTGGCTTGCTGGGTGGCAGACTCAATTTGCGATAAAACTTTCAGGCGCTGTGGCGCGTGAATGTTGGCTTGAGCTAATTTAATGGGCTGCGCAGATAAAGCAACTTTACTAAAAGGCACCTCTTGCTCAGTTGAAAAGGCGGCATACACCAAAGATAAAAAATTATGAGCAATGTGAATGTGTGAGTTGTAATGCACTTTGTGCGTCAGCATATTGCCTCGCCACAAGCCTTCACCATGAAAAATATGGTAACCCACGCGCCGAGTTGCCCCACTAAGGCCTGTCAAAAGCGCCGTAAACCTTGAGAAAAGCTCAAGATCAATAACCGTATCTACTTGGTTTTGGCGAGCCCACCATAAAAATCGCAAGGTGTCGCGCACAAGAGGCCATAAACCAGACGAATCAATCGTGAATACATGGTCGGGCGATACCGTGTTGAGTAACGTTAAGCTTGGCTGATTGCTTTTAAAGATTAAAAAATATAGTTCAGCACCCCGAGCTTGTGCATCACGCATGGCCGGGTCAACCAAAATGGCGCTGCCCATTTCAGACAGTTCAATAAACAGTATTTTTTTGGGCTGAAAAGCAAGAGAACTGTCAGTTGAATCATTTTGTGAGCGATGCGAGGGCTTATTGAGCCTTTGTTGCCTCAACCGCCACCAGTCTAGTGCCGCAACAATTGGAGTGGCAATCGCGCAGAGCGGGATGCCCGCAAGGCGATCAATCGTACGCATGGTGTCAACATTTAAGCTCATAATTGGCATTTTAGACGCCAAACACCTTACCTTGTGTGGATGCCTTTTTTTTAAGTAAAACCCACGTTCCAGGAAAGTAGACCAGCAAGACGATGAGCCCGTAGCTGATCGATGCAAGAAGCGTGACGCTAACAGGAATACCCCACAGAGCTAACATGGCCGATAGGGTGGTTTCGCGCAGGCCCCAACCTGAGATGCTGATGGGCAGCATCATGAGTAAACCTAAGGCAGGTATGCTGATGAGCAAAGCTTCAAACGGTACAGCCACCCCGTAGGCCTGTAGGCAAGCACCAAAAGTGGCCAGTGTTAGCAGGTGAATCAAAAGAGAGGTGATTATTTGTGCCATGTTGATTGGCCAACCCAACACACTTTTTAGACCCTGCATGCCAAAGGGTAAACGGGTGGCATTCAATATTTTTTGTACGAAGTGTAAAAAGATTGGGAGTTTAAATAAAAAACCAACCGTTAACACACCGCCAATCAAACTTGAGAACAGAATGATGCCGACTGCATGGGCCCAGGGAGAAAAGGTTGCGCCTGCCAGGATAAGACCTAATGTGCCTAATAAGGTGTTACCCAATAAGCCCATGCCTCGATCAAGAAAAACGGCAAATACGCTGTAACGAATCGCAGGGCTAGAACCCACGATTTGGTGACGGCTACCTTGCAAGGCTCGGTAACTGTCACCCCCCAGTGTTGAAGGCAAGCCTTGATTAATCAACCCACCTGCAAAATAAAGTGCAACATATTGGTACCACCGGTTAGACAGGCCTGTGCGTTGCATAATAAAACCCCATCGGCCTGCAGCCAGCAAGTTGGCCACTAAAATTAAGAATACTGCCAATACGATCCAAATCAATGTGACGTTTTGGCTAGCGGCCCATAACGCAGACCAATCAATATGTCGAAATGCGAGCCAGAGCAAGGTGATTGAAAGCATGAGGCGAATCACGAACCAAGCTAGTGGGGTAAAGCGGTTCATTTGCCGTTCCCTAGCCAATCTTCGCAACGGTAAAATGTAAACGTTGATGTCACACGACCGAGGCGTTGAACGAGCAACCGATCAAGTTCAATACATCGAGCATAGTGTTGATTCGAAACTGGAATCTTATAGGGCACTTGTGACCAGTTCACCCACAAGGTATTTTGGTTTTTTTCAGGATTACCGAACCAAATATCAAACTGGTCAAAGCGTTCATCTATGACTTGCACGGGTAAGGGGCGGGCATACCAGGCCATACGACTGGCGAGGGTCCAGTTGCTCACCGATAAAGTTTGAAGGCCTTGCTGTTTGGCCAGTGTTTGCACAAGTTGCCCTGCTTGGTCCCAACCCCATAGGTCAGCTAGAGGGTTCTTCTGATGTATGGGGTGTTGCGCGCTGAGGCCAGGTACCCCAATAAAAAATATTAAGACAAAGGCTGAACCACATAAAACCGCTTGCAGGCCCACCATAATTTTGAGCGCCAAGCGACGACCCTGTTGCCAGTGTAGGGCGAGAGGGTTAGCGCCCAGCACAATGGCTGCCAACCATGCTGGTGCTAACCAGTGGGCGAGGGTGCGGCCCCCACCAGCCATGTAAGCTGTAACAAGAAAGGGTACGATTAAAAATAAAGATAAACCCCAAATGATTCGATTAGGGTGCTGACGTAAAAATTTACTGACGCCAATGATCATGGCAACAATCAACGGGCCAAAGGCTCCGATTTGCAAGCCAACAAAGACGCCGACCCCTTTTAAGTGCCAAGAGCCGCCGCTGCTGTGTTTGATTTGATAACTGAATGAAACCCAGTCGTGTTGAGCATTCCAAATTAAAACGGGTGAAATCATGATGCTGGCGATGAGAAAGGCTACCCAAGGACCTCGTTGC
>ERZ888423.1244-NODE-1244-length-22835-cov-12.213740_pt1 | contig 22835 bp, 22 predicted proteins | sample MGYA00520523_ERZ888423 | MGnify/ENA primary metagenome ERZ888423 (study PRJEB32303, sample SAMEA104408611) | aquatic metagenome | biome: Brackish water; feature: Pelagic; material: water | place: Baltic Sea | collected 2014-06-08T10:24:00 | depth 30,27 m ...
ACACTACTGTTGGTGGTGTTCATGGTTTTGATGGCACGAGAAAAGAAGCACCAAAAGCAGTAATAAAATCAATAAACTAGCAAAATTCTTATTAGGTTTCCCTAACTTTGCGACTTATCATTAATTCAATAATGCAAGACATTCAATTAAAAATTACAGATAGAAATGGGGTAACACACGAAATTGTTGCGCCCACAGACATGGCAATGAATTTGATGGAAGTAGTTCGTTCATGCGAATTAGCAGAAGAAGGAACTATTGGGATTTGTGGAGGAATGGCAATGTGCGCCTCTTGTCAATGTTATGTGATTTCTGATCATAATTTACCAGAAAAATCTGATGATGAAAACGCAATGTTGGCAGAAGCATTTTATGTAAAAGAGAACAGCAGATTGGGATGTCAAATTCAAATGACCTCAGCATTAGATGGATTGGAAGTAGCATTAGCACCTGAATCATAACAAAAGATGGGAGAAACTATCACAATGAATACCGTAAAAGATTACAGCATGTGTTTAAGAGATGCTGTCGAAAATTTCACAAAAGAACTCATCAATGGTGTTTTTGATGAACATTATCAATTGATTCATATTGAAAACACAAAGCAAAAGTTTCTTAAAATTTTAGAAAGATTGGCTATTTCTGAAGGTGAAGTTTTGTGGAATGAATTCAAAAATTCTTTTATTAACATCCGAAAAAAATTAGATTTAGATGCGTTTGCAGCATTTAATAATGATCCTGCAGCAAAAAGTTTAGAGGAAATTTATTTGGCATATCCAGGTTTTTATGCAATTGCTGTTTATCGTTTAAGTCATCAATTGTTGGATTTAAATGTAGCAGTTTTACCAAGAATGATGAGTGAATTTGCACACAGATATACAGGAACAGATATTCATCCAAGAGCAGAAATTGGCGAGTCTTTTTTTATAGATCACGCAACAGGAATTGTCATAGGCGAAACCACCATTATCAAAAATAATGTTCAAATTTTTCAAGGTGTAACTTTAGGTGGATTGCAAGTAAAAAAGAGTTTGGCATCTACCAAAAGACATCCAACTATTGAAGATAATGTAATTATTTATGCAAACGCAACTATTTTAGGAGGGAATGTGGTGATTGGCGCAAATTCTGTCATTGGCGCAAATGTTTGTATTAGAGAATCAATTCCAGAAAATTCAGTGGTTACAGTGCAGTATGAAAATACAATATTTAAGAAGAACTAACATGAAGACGAAAAGCATTATTGATTTTGTAGGAAATACGCCATTAGTAGAAGTTCAAAGTATTTTTAAAAAAGAAGGTGTAAAATTATTGCTGAAATTAGAGGGAAATAATCCTGGTGGGAGCGTCAAAGATAGGGCTGCATATAACATGATTTATGAGGCTATCAAAAAGAAAAATATCAAAAAAGGAGATACTTTAGTTGAGGCAACAAGTGGAAATACAGGTATTGCTTTGGCATTAATGGCGAAAGTTTTGGGAGTAAATATGGTGTTGGTTATGCCCGAAAATTCAACGATTGAAAGAGTTCAAACCATGCGTGCTTATGGCGCAAAAGTGATTTTGACTCCAACAGAATTAGGCATTGAAGGTTCACGCGATTATGCATTGAAATTAAAATATAAAAAAGGATATTTCAGATTGAATCAATTCGACAATCCTGATAATTCAAAAGCGCATTACAAAACAACAGGTCCTGAAATTTGGAGAGATACTGAAGGTAAAGTTACACATTTTGTTGCTTCCATGGGAACAACAGGCACCATTATGGGTGTTTCTGACTATCTGAAAGAAATGAATAAAAACATCACTATTGTGGGTGTTCAGCCCGATGGAGATTCAAAAATCCCTGGAATTAGAAAATGGGAAGGAGATTATATTCCTGCTATTTTTAATCGAAAAAAAGTGGACGAAGTACTCGAAGTTAGTGAAGCTGAAGCAACTGCAATGACACAAAGATTAGCTGAGGAAGAAGGGATTTTTGCAGGAATGAGCAGTGGAGGAAATGTTTTTTGCGCGCTTCAAGTTGCTGAAAAACTAGAAAGTGGCGTTATTGTTGCAATTATTTGTGATAGAGGTGATCGTTATTTATCCTCAACATTATTTGATAAAGCCTGATTTTTTCAAACCAATAAATTCTATAAATAAAAAAATATTACGTTTCTTTGCAATAAGTTCTTTTACTTAATAAAAAGTTATCATGAAAGGTTGAGGGACTAGACCCGTTGAAACCTTGGCAACCTCCTTTTTTTAAAAGAAAAGGTGCCACATTCTACAAATGTTTACTGAACTTGTTTCAGTATTCAGTTGACAGATAACAGCGAAATTTCAAACTTTCCTGATGACAAATTGATAAAAAACATCAAAAATGTCAAATATATACAAAGCTTTACAAGAGCGAATTTTAGTGTTAGATGGCGCCATGGGTACCATGTTGCAGGCCTATAAATTTACCGAAAGTGATTTTAGAGGCGAGCGTTTTAAAGACTATCCAACTTCGTTGCAAGGAAATAATGACTTATTGTCAATCACGCAGCCACATGCCATTAAAGCAGTTCATGCAAAATATTTTGAAGCTGGTGCGGATATTGTAGAAACCAATACTTTTTCAGGAACAACCATTGCAATGGCTGATTATCAAATGGAAAATTTGGTGTATGAATTGAATTTTCAATCTGCAAAAATAGCACGTGAAGTTGCGGATGAGTTTACAGCAAGAGAACCTCATAAACCACGTTTTATTGCGGGTTCAATTGGGCCAACCAACAAAACTGCAAGTATGTCTCCTGAGGTCAATGACCCTGGTTTTAGAGCAGTTACTTTCAATGATTTGCGAATTGCCTACAAGCAACAAGTAGAAGCATTGTTAGATGGTGGTGCAGATTTATTGTTGGTTGAAACTGTGTTCGATACCTTAAACGCAAAAGCAGCATTATTCGCCATTGAAGAGGTCAAAGACGAACGAAAAATCGAAGTACCCATCATGTTAAGTGGCACTATTACTGATGCTTCTGGAAGAACATTGTCTGGACAAACAGCAGAAGCTTTTTTGATTTCAGTATCTCATATTCCCCTGTTATCTATTGGATTTAATTGTGCTTTGGGAGCCAATTTAATGCAACCACATTTAGAAGCCATTGCCAACAAAACCGACTTTGCCATTTCTGCGCATCCAAATGCAGGTCTGCCAAATGCTTTTGGAGAATATGACGAAACTCCTGAAGAAATGGGCGAGCAAATTGAAGAGTATTTAAAGAAAAACCTCATTAATATTATTGGTGGATGTTGTGGCACAACTCCAGAACATATTAAAATTATTGCGAATATTGCATCAAAATATAAACCTAGAGCTCGTCCCTCAATCCCTTCCCAAAGGTAAGGGAAGCAATCCTGAAAAAATTGTAAACAGAGAATGAATTAAAGAATGAGCGACGAAAATATAAATAAACGATTAGCAAAAGCCTCTTCCCTTTGGGGAGAGGTTGGAGAGGGGCGCAAGTTCATGAGACTTTCTGGACTAGAACCTCTTATTCTGAACGAAAACAGCAATTTTGTCAATGTTGGTGAGCGTACAAATGTGGCTGGTTCTCGTCAGTTCTTACGATTGATTAAAGAGGAGAGATTTGATGAAGCACTCGAAATTGCAAGACATCAAGTGGATGGTGGTGCGCAAATTATCGACATCAATATGGATGACGGTTTGATTGATGGCAAAGAAACTATGGTTCGTTTTCTGAATTTAATTGCTGCTGAACCGGATATTTGCAGAGTTCCAATCATGATTGATAGTTCGAAATGGGAAATTATCGAAGCTGGATTACAAGTTGTTCAAGGAAAATGTGTGGTAAATTCAATTTCATTAAAAGAGGGTGAAGAAAAATTTATTTGGGAAGCCACTCAAATCAAACGTTATGGAGCTGCAGTCATAGTTATGGCTTTTGATGAAGTTGGTCAGGCAGATAATTATGAACGAAGAATTGAAATTGCGAAACGTTCTTATGATATTCTCGTGAATAAAGTCAAGTTTCCTTCTGAAGACATTATTTTCGATTTGAATATTTTTCCAGTAGCAACTGGAATGGATGAACATAAGCTTAATGCGCTCGATTATATCAAAGCGACAAAATGGGTTCGAGATAATTTACCAAATGTTTCTGTAAGTGGAGGTGTAAGCAATGTGTCATTTTCATTTCGTGGCAATGATTCTGTGCGCGAAGCCATGCACTCCGTTTTTTTATACCATGCCATTCAAGCAGGAATGAATATTGGGATTGTAAATCCTGCATTGTTAGAGGTGTACGACGAAATTCCGAAAGATTTATTAGAAAGAGTTGAAGATGTTATCCTCAATAGACGTGAAGATGCCACAGAACGTTTGCTTGATTTTGCTGAAACTGTCAAAGGAAAATCAGTTGAAAAAACCGCTGATTTAACCTGGAGAGAAGGCTCGATTCAAGATAAAATTACGCATGCTCTGGTAAAAGGAATTGATGCATTTATCATTGAAGACGTTGAACAAGCAAGACAAGAAGCCGAAAAACCAATTGATGTGATTGAAGGTAATTTAATGATTGGAATGAATGTCGTTGGCGATTTATTTGGTGCTGGGAAAATGTTTTTACCTCAAGTGGTGAAATCAGCCAGAGTGATGAAAAAAGCAGTGGGCTATTTAAATCCGTTTATCGAAGCTGAAAAAACAGGCAAACAAGAACCTGTTGGAAAAATTTTGATGGCAACTGTAAAAGGGGATGTTCACGATATTGGAAAAAATATTGTAAGTGTTGTTTTGGCTTGTAATAATTATGAAATTATAGATCTAGGCGTGATGGTTCCTCCAGAAAAAATCATTGAAATAGCCAAAAAAGAAAATGTAGATGCGATTGGTTTAAGCGGATTAATCACACCATCTTTGGATGAAATGGTTTATTTGGCAAAAGAAATGGAACGTCAAAATTTTAAAGTTCCGCTTTTGATTGGTGGAGCAACCACTTCAAAAGCACACACTGCTGTGAAAATTGACACACAATATAAAAATGCAGTGGTTCATGTGAATGATGCATCAAGAGCTGTGACTGTTGTTGGTGATTTATTGAATAAGAGAACATCACAAGAGTATGTTGCTAATATCAAGAAAGAATATGACGAATTTCGAATCAAATTTTTGAAGCGAGGTAAAGAAAAATCATACATTTCTATTAAAGATGCACGAAAAAGAAAATTCAAAATTGATTGGGAAACTTCCTCCATCATCAAACCAAAAGAACTTGGAATCCAAGTTTTAGAACAATTAAGTTTAAAAGAATTAATTCCGTATATTGATTGGAGTCCCTTTTTTAGAAGTTGGGATTTGCATGGCAAGTTTCCAGATATTTTAAAAGACGAAATTGTAGGCAATCAAGCATCAGAATTGTATGAAGATGCACAAAAAATGTTGCAGCAAATTGTATCAAAACAGCAATTAAAACCTAAAGGAATTTTTGGTTTGTTTGAAGCAAATTCCATCAATGATGATGATATTTCAGTGATGAAAAAAAGCAAAGAGGTGGTTGTTTTTAGAACTTTGCGTCAGCAATCTTTAAAACGAGATGGCATTCCTATGTTTGCTTTGGCGGATTTTATTGCTCCAAAAGAAACTCAAAAAACTGATTATATGGGTGCTTTTTGTGTGAGTATTTTTGGTGCGCAAGAATTGGCAGATAGTTATAGAAAAAAAGAAGATGATTATAGCGGCATTATGGCGCAAGCAATTGCAGACCGTTTTGCAGAAGCTTTTGCAGAATATTTACATTATCAAATCCGAACAAAACATTGGGGTTACCACGTTGATGAATCGTTGACAAACAGCGATTTAATTCAGGAAAAATACATCGGAATTCGTCCTGCTCCAGGCTATCCTGCTTGTCCAGATCATCTAGAAAAAGAAACCATTTGGCAATTATTAGATATTGAAAACCAAATTGGAGTTATTTTAACAGAAAGTTTGGCAATGTGGCCAGCCGCAGCTGTTTCTGGATATTATTTTGCAAATGCGGAATCTAAATATTTTGGCTTGGGAAAAATCACCGATGATCAAGTATCAGATTATGCAAAAAGGAAAGGCATTTCAAAAGAAAAAGCTGTAAAATGGTTATTTCCAGCGCTGGCTGAAGAATAAAAAAACTAATTTAAAAAAAGTCCCCTTTGGGGATTTAGGGGAATGAAAATAACAGAACACATTAAAAATTCAAATGGAAAAACTTTGTTTTCCTTTGAAATTATTCCGCCAAAAAAAGGCAATAGTATTCAAGAATTATATGACAATATTGACCCATTAATGGAGTTCAATCCACCTTTTATTGATGTGACAACCTCAAGAGAAGAATATTTGTATATCAGCAAAGAGAATGGATTATTAGAGCGAAAAATCACTAGAATGCGACCTGGAACAGTGGGGATTTGTGCAGCAATCAAGCATAAATACAAGGTAGATCCGGTACCTCATGTATTGTGTGGAGGTTTTACCAAAGAAGAAACTGAATATCTTTTGGTAGATTGTCATTATCTTGGAATTGACAATGTAATGGCTTTGAGAGGAGATGCTATGAGTCATCAAAAATACTTTGAACCTATTGATGGTGGTCATGAATATGCAAGCGATTTGGTAGCTCAAATTCATAATTTAAATACTGGAAAATATTTGCACGATGTTCAAGAAAGTATTGATAAAACCGATTTTTGTGTGGGAGTTGCTGGGTATCCCGAAAAGCATTTAGAAGCACCTTCATTGCAAACGGACTTAAAACGTTTGAAAGAAAAAGTAGATGCTGGTGCAGATTATATCGTAACTCAAATGTTTTTTGATAATAAAAAGTATTTCGAGTTTGTTGAAGTAGCAAAAAATATGGGGATTCACGTGCCTATTATTCCGGGAATAAAACCATTGGCAGTTAAACGTCATTTGCAATTATTACCACAAGTCTTTCGCATTGATTTACCTGAAGTATTGATTTCAGAAGTAGAAAAATGCACTACAAATCAGCAAATTAAACAAGTTGGAATTGAATGGGCAATTCAGCAATCAAAAGAATTATTAGCTGCTGGTGTGCCTGTTTTGCATTATTATTCAATGGGAAAAAGTGATAATATCCGAGAAATTGCCTCAAAATTGTTTTAGTTGTAAGAATAGGTTCAAATGATAGACTAATAGTAAAAAGTAATTTTTCAAAATCTACAAAGTAAATAAAATGATTACTTTTGTATTTCAATTAATCAAATAAAAATCTAAATAAAACATAAAATGGCATTAGAAATAACAGATGCAACTTTTGAAGAAGTCGTATTAAAATCAGACAAACCAGTATTGGTTGACTTTTGGGCTGCTTGGTGTGGACCATGTAGAATGGTTGGTCCTATCGTAGATGAAATTCATGTTGAATACGAAGGAAAAGCAATCGTTGGAAAAGTAGATGTTGATGCAAATCAAGAGTTTGCTGCAAAATATGGTGTAAGAAATATTCCAACTGTTTTGATTTTTAAAAACGGAGAAGTAGTCGATAAACAAATAGGTGTTGCTCCAAAAAATGTATATACAGGAAAAATAGATGCAGCTTTATAGTATCAAGTAACAATTTATATTTTACAAAAGGTTTGGCTAACGTTAAACCTTTTTTTATTTTTATTAGATTTTCAATAAATAATTAAAAAAATGAATCTTTCAGAACTGCACTCTTCGGAAATTAAAAACTTGGATTTATTATCAAAACAAGTGGTAGAAGGTTTTATCACAGGCATGCATAAAAGTCCATTTCACGGATTTTCAGTCGAATTTTCTGAACATAAATTGTATAATAAAGGAGAAAGTACGCGTCATATAGATTGGAAATTATTCGCTAAAACCGAGAAATTATACACCAAAAAATACGAGGAAGAAACCAATTTAAGATGTCATATTATCATTGATAATTCTGCTTCTATGCATTTTCCTATGATAAAAAATCAAACGTTAAACACGCTAACTAAAGTCGGATTTTCGGCAGTTTCAGCAGCTTGTTTGATAGAGATTTTGAAGCGTCAAAGAGATGCTGTTGGATTGAGTATTTACTCAGATTCGTATGAATATTATGCGCCCGAAAAGAGGAGTGAAAGACATCGAAAAATGTTGTTACATCAATTGGAAAAATTATTGGATTCTCCTTCAAAAACCACTACAGATACGTATAAATATTTACATGAAATTGCTGAAAAAATTCACAGGCGTTCACTCATTTTTTTATTTACAGACATGTTTCAAACAAATCAAGAAAATGAAAATTTATTTGAGGCATTACGTCATCTAAAATTCAACAAACACGAGGTTATTTTGTTTCATACTTTTGATGGAAAACTAGAATTGAACTTTGATTTTGGCAACTCTCCAAAAAAATTGGTAGATGTTGAAACTCGCGAAGAGATTGATATTTACTCGGAAAAAATTCAAGAAAAATATAAAATCCTAGTAGATAATTACTTTAAGGAATTGAAAAATAAATGTTTGAAATATAAAATAGACTATGTTCCTGTTGATATTCACAACGGATTTTCAAGTGTTTTGACAAGCTATTTGATAAGTAGAAGAAATTTTTTATAAATTTCTTTGTAAGTATTAAAAACAAGATTATATTTGCGTCCGCTAATAAGAAATTTATAGTAACGGTTTGGTAGTTCAGCTGGTTAGAATACATGCCTGTCACGCATGGGGTCGCGGGTTCGAGTCCCGTCCAGACCGCAAAAACCTTGATAATCTATTGATTTTCAAGGTTTTTTAATTTAAATTAGGCTTATTAACCCCACATTATCCCCGCAATTTTATTTTTTTATATATGCTCGATTAAGTGTGTATTCCCCCTCATACAATAATACCTCATTTTAACCCTCACAAGAATTAGCTATTAATAATTATATGCAAATCATAAGCAAAAAGTGAACTGATTTATACAAAAACCAAGAGAGTGTTTTCATAAATGATAATATTTAAATTATTAACTAAAGAATCCTTACAAAAAAAATTATACTTTTGTTTTAGGATGTGTATAAAATATTATATTTAAAAATAAATAAAGTCTAACGTTTGTCAGACAAAGCGCTCTGATTTAGGGCTGATAAGTCTGACTTTGTAAGACCATATACTAGTTAGCGTTCATTGAGAAAAAAATTATAAAAAGAAAAAACACACTATCAAAAAAACTATTAAAAGACAGACCAATGAAACAAATTTTTACATTTTTAGCGTCAGTAGTATTAACCGCAACAACGTATGCTCAAGTGGGTATAGGAACGACAAACCCCAATACCTCTGCGGCATTAGATATTACTTCTACTACAAAAGGGTTATTAATACCAAGAATGACAGCAGACCAGCGCGATGCAATTACCACCCCATCTCAAGGACTAATTATCTTTTGTACCAACTGTGCATTTGGTGAAGGCGAACTTCAGATTAGGCTTACATCCAGTTAGAAAAGTTTACATAATGGAGGTGGTGTAAATGATTCAGGAACTCCTGCAATTAACCATAACAATAAAACTTACTCTGGAGTATCTTGTGAAGGATTTTGGCTAGGATTTAAATTTAGTGTTAGTGAGACACAAACCATAACAGCATTAGGTGCCTGGGATGAAGGACATAATATTGAAGTAACTGATGAGATGAGTACTTGCCCAGATGCCTCCAATTTTTCAGTTCCAATAGCTATCTATAAAAATGGTGTTTTAGTTTTGGAAAAAGTGATCAACGCTTCAACTGGGTTTGTTATTGGAAATTCAAGGTATATTAAAATTGATGATTATGTATTGACTCCTGGAGATCAATACTTCATTATTGGAAATTATGAGGGCTCAAGTAAATTTGGGTATTTTGATTCAAATTTAGTTCCATCAAATTATGATAGTAGGATTACTCCTTTAAATATATCATCATCTCCACTTTTTTCAAAAAACACAAACGGTGACGTAACATTCCCCTCAAATTTAACAACCTTGTCTGAAAACCAATGGAGTGATCAATACTTCCATGTAAATTTTCTTCTTAAAGATTAAAAAATATCCCCAAAAACAATACTGTTTTTGGGTTTGTTAGTGGTATCTTCAGCCTAGAAATTTCTCGGGAATCAGTGATTATAAATTTTTTTCAGATAAAATTTCATTCAAAATTTCAGGCTTTTAAATAACTTTTATTATAAAATTTCTACTTTTCATTCGTTTTATAAATTTTTTCAAGAAACAATGCTTCATTTCTGTTCTTATATTTAAAAGTTACTTTAATATCACAATTAGTGGCAACTTTAGTAAAAGCACCTTTAATCAAGTGCGAATTATGAATTTCAAGTCTATTGCTTTCATTATGAGTTTCTCCAATATAGAATTTATCAGCTGATTTTGATTAAATTAAAATGAAAAAAGTGGTTAAGAGATATCGAGGTATTATAACATTTTTTTGCTCCGTTTTACTTCACAAAAAGAATTCGAACGGTCGTTTTTAATAATTTCACCCAACGGGTTAGTTACTTTAACAATTTTTAGCGCAATGTATTTGACCTTTAATTGGATTTTTTTCTATATTTAATTGGTCAGTTTTTGTTTTGAGTATCTTATATAAAGTATTGAAAGATAAATATTCAACAAGTAAAACTTTTGAAGATTACTATGAGGATCATTCAATTAATACCATAAAAATTCTTACTGAAGAATATAAATTCAGATAAGAAAAGTATAGGTAATTTTGCAAAACACACATGTTTTTAAAAAAAACATACCAGTACCTACCAGTATAAAAATATTTTATATATTTGAGTCATGAATCTCATGTCTTTAAATAGCGAATCTAAAATTCCGAAATACAAACAGATTGTTTCTGCAATCGAAGAAACGATTTCTATTGGTTCATTAAAAAAAGACGACAAGTTACCTTCTTTAAATACTATCAAAAACAAATTTAATTTTTCAAGAGATACAGTTTTGGTGGCGTTTAATGAACTAAAAAGTCGTGGAATTATCCATTCTGTAGTTGGAAAAGGCTATTATGTTTCGTCAGAAAATATAGCGATTCAACAAAAAATATTTGTGCTTTTTGATGAGTTGAATTCGATTAAAGAGGATTTATACAACGCTTTTTTAGAAAATTTAGGAAATCACGTGCAAGTAGAAATTTATTTTCACAATTTCAACCCCATTATTTTTAATAAATTGATTTTAGAAAATGTTGGCAACTATAATTATTATGTAATCATGCCTGCAAATCTAAAAAATTCTTATCAAGCAATTAGTGTTTTACCTAAAGAGAAAGTCTATATTTTAGATCAAATAAATGATAATTTGATTGATTATGCTGCTGTATATCAAAATTTTGAAAAAGATATTTATGCTGGACTTTTTGCTGGTTTAAAAATGCTTGAATCATATAAAAAAATAATTTTGTTGTTTAATGAAGACAAACAGCCTGAAGGAATTTTAAAAGGATTCATTTCCTTTTGTAATACTCATCATTTTTCATACGAAATCGTTGATTCATTTTCCAACAGAACTCCAATAGTTGGAGATATTTATTTGGTGTTGGATGATAAAAATCTCATCAGAATTATAAAAAAAATCAAAGAGCAAAATCTTGTAATTGCAAAAGATATTGGCATTATTTCATTCAATGATACCTTATTAAAAGAGGTTGTTGAAGACGGAATTACCACTATTTCAACCGATTTTAAAATTATGGGAATGCAATTGGCAACCATGATTTTAAACAATACCACTAAAAAAATTGAAAATCCAAGTTCGTTAATAATCAGAAAATCATTATAGAGTGTATCAGATAAAAAATTATTCAAAAAATCAACAACGTTTCATAACGGTTTCTCACACTGCTGAAAAGGTTTTTGCAAAAATTTCTTTGGATCAGGGCGCAAGTCTCCAAGAATTGTCTTTCGGGAAAACGCAAGTCATTAAAAAACAACCAAATTTCGAATACAAAGATTCGTATGCTTCTTCTATTTTATTTCCTTTTTGCAGTAGAATTGAAAATGGAGCTTATGAATTTGAAGGAAAAAAAGAAGTGTTTCATTGCAATGAAAGTGGTGAAAAAAATGCCCTTCATGGATTGATTTATAACAAAAAATTTGACTTGATTTCTCAAAATATTTCAGATAACTTTGTTTCAATTACTTTAGGTTATTTCGAAAAAATAGGCCAAAAAGGGTTTCCTTATAAATATGATTTTTATGTAACCTATACTTTTTCAGAAAATGGTTTAGCATTGCAAATCATTGTGAAAAATGAGGATGAAAGTTCATTTCCATTCACTTTGGGTTGGCATCCTTATTTTTTGAGTGATGATTTACCAAATAGTTTTTTTCAATTTGAAAGTCATCAAAAAGTTGTTTTTAACGAACAATTGATTGCAAAAGAAGTTACTGATTTGCAAACAAAATCCCCTTTTTCAATTGATAATCATCAGTTTGATGATTGTTTTATTTTGAATACTCCAATCACTGTTTTCAAAACACCAACCTATGATTTAACGCTAAATTCAAATTCTAAAGAACATTTTTTACAAATTTACACGCCAAAAGGATTGCCAATAGTTGCTATTGAACCCATGACTGGAATTTCAAATAGTTTTAATAATCAAATTGGTTTGCAAGTTTTAGCGCCTGCAAAAATCTACTCCATTACTTGGAATCTTTCAATCAATCAAAAAAATGAATCATTATGAGTTCACAATTAATCAAAGAAGTAACATCAAAATTCAAATCGATTTTTAAAACTGAACCTATTGTCATTTTTTCTCCTGGTCGTATTAATATTATTGGCGAACACACAGATTATAATGGTGGATTTGTATTTCCCGCAGCTGTAAACAAAGGAATTGCAGCCGCAATTCAAAAAAGTGATACTGTTTATTCCACTGCAATTGCAATGGATTTAAACAGTACCATTGAGTTTGAATTGGACAAATTAAAACCATCCAAAGAAGAAAGTTGGAAAAATTATGTTTTTGGTGTGGTTGCCGAAATTCAGAATAGAAATAAAATTATTGGCGATTTTAATATCGTTTTTAAGGGAAATATTCCAGCTGGAGCAGGAATGTCTTCTTCAGCAGCTTTGGAAAATAGTGTGGTTTTTGGTTTGAACGAATTGTTTGATTTGGGTCTTACCAAAACAGAAATGATTTTGATTTCTCAGAAAGCTGAACATAATTATGTTGGTGTAAAATGTGGAATTATGGATCAATATGCAAGCATGTTTGGCATCAAAAATAACGCACTTTTGCTGGATTGTAGAACTATTCAATCAAAACCGTATGAAATTGATTTTAAAGAGCATCAATTGATGTTAATCAACACGAATGTAAAGCACAATTTGTCTAATAGTGCCTACAATGACAGGCGTTCAGCCTGTGAAAGTGTGGCTGAATTGCTAAAAGTAGAAACTTTGCGTGAAGCATCTGAAGAGGATTTAGAAAAGATTATTGACAAAATTACCCCTGAAAATTACCAAAAAGCGTTGTATGTCATTCAAGAAATTGAACGTACTCAAAAAGCGGCAAAAGCGATTGAAAAAAATGATCTGGAAACTTTAGGAGCGTTGATTTATGCTTCTCACAATGGATTGCAGCATCAATATAAAGTGAGTTGCGAAGAATTAGATTTCTTAGTTGCACAAGCAAAAAAGAATAAAAAAGTCTTGGGTGCAAGAATGATGGGTGGTGGTTTTGGGGGCTGCACTATCAATTTAATTGCAAAATCCGAAGCAAAAGCTTTTGCGGATTCAGTATCTAAATCTTATAAAAATAAATTTAATAAAGAATGTTCTGTTTATTTTATAGAACTTTCTGATGGAACACATATCGTTCAATAACGTTCAACTAATCAATCATGGAAAATACTAATTTACAAAACTATTCGCATAAACGTCTTAATATTTTAACTGGAGAATGGGTTTTAGTGTCTCCTCATAGAGCAAAAAGACCTTGGCAAGGTCAAAATGAAGAAATTTCGAAAGAAAAAAAACCTTCTTATGACGAATCTTGTTATTTGTGCGCAAAAAATACAAGAGTTAATGGTGAAAAAAATCCAGATTATAAAGATGTTTTTGTTTTCACAAACGATTTTGCAGCACTTCAAAATGATTCTCCTTCGTTTACTGTAAATGATGGTTTATTCAAAGCTCAAAGCGAAACAGGAATCTGTAAAGTAATCTGTTTTAGTCCTTACCATTCCAAGAGTTTGGCAGAAATGTCTGTTGACGAAATTCAAAAAGTGGTAGTGGCTTGGCAAAATGAGTACACGATTTTAGGCTCAAATGAAAACATTAATTACGTCCAAATTTTTGAAAACAAAGGGGCAGTAATGGGTTGTAGCAATCCTCATCCTCATGGACAAATCTGGAGTCAATCCACGTTGCCAAATGAAGTGGAAAAGAAAGACAATCAGCAGTTTAACTATTTTGATAAACATCAAAAAAGTTTGTTGGAAACGTATTTAAATCAAGAATTAGCATCGAAAGAACGCATTATTTTTGAGAATGATGATTTTGTAGTATTGGTTCCTTTTTGGGCAGTTTGGCCTTTTGAAACCATGATTGCTCCTAAAAAAGCACAAAAAAATATCGCGGAAATGAGTTCTAAGCAAACTAAAAATTTTGCAGAGGCAATTTCTGTTATCACAAAAGCTTATGATAGTTTGTTCAATACTTCATTTCCTTATTCAAGCGGCATTCATCAAGCGCCCACAAATGGTAAGAAAAATAATCATTGGCATTGGCACATGAGTTTTTATCCTCCATTGTTAAGAAGTGCAACTGTGAATAAATTTATGGTGGGTTATGAGATGTTTGGTTCGCCACAAAGAGACATTACTGCTGAAATTGCAGCGCAAAGGCTGAGAGATTTAGTGGGGTAAAAAGTTTTTAAAATTAGCAGATAGCTAACAAAACTATCAATTTGTTGAATTTTTAGAACTGGATCAACTGAAAATTAGCTATTTGATAAAAGTTTAGAAACTTTTTACATATTATTTGCAATTTTAAATTTAATAGTTAGATTTGTCGCGTTAAAACACGAAAACAAATGATTTGCAATACTTGGACAGGTTTCTATTTTTACTTTTATTTTTACAATAAAAGAAGAGACTTTGTAGTGTGTTGTTAAGCTAAAAAAATACATAAAATATAAAGTCTCGAAATTTTCGAGGCTTTTTTTTTAGAGGATATATGAACAAAAATATTATAGCCATTCAAGGAGCAGAAGGTTCCAATCATCATAAAGTTGCACAAGATTTTTATGGAGATGACATTCAATTGAAAGAGTGCATGTCTTTTGATATTTTGGTAGATAGTTTGATTGATCAATCAGCAACCATTGGAATTATGGCTTTAGAAAACACGATTGCTGGCTCCATTATTCCCAATTATGCGTTGATTGACAAAAACAATTTGCAAATTATTGGCGAAGAATATTTGAATATTCACCATCATTTGATGGCGTTAGAAGGACAAGAAATTGCTGATATTCAAGAAGTTTGGTCACATCCAATGGCATTATTGCAGTGCAAAGAATTTTTTAAAAAATATCCTCACATCAAAATGGTGGAAGATGTGGATACAGCTGAGGTTGCCAAAAGAATTGCACAAAAACAACTTAAAGGAATTGCAGCCATTGCTCCCAAAATAGCTGCTGAAATTTTCGGTTTGGCAATTTTGGCAGATGATATTCAAACCATTAAAGACAATTCAACTCGTTTTGTAATTGTGCAAACTAATGTTCCAACAATTTATGAAAATTGCAATAAAGCATCTATTAAATTTCAATTGAATCATAAAAGAGGGAGTTTGGCAGCAATTTTAAATGCGATGAGCGATTGTAAAATGAATTTAACTAAAATTCAATCTTTGCCTGTTATTGAAACTCCCTGGAAATATTCCTTTTTTGTGGATGTTACTTTCGAAGAATTCAAAGAATATCAGAAATCCATTTCATTAATTGAGATTATGGCAGAGAATTTTAAAGTTTTAGGGGTATATAAAAATGGCAGACATCCATCAACCTTGAATCCTTTTCAAGAAAAAAATGAAAGTATATGATTAGCGCAGCAAAAAGATTAGATACTGTTGAAGAATACTATTTCTCGCATAAATTACGGGAAGTTCGCAATTTACAATTGGCAGGAAAACCTATTATCAATATGGGAATTGGGAGTCCTGATTTAGATCCGCCAAAAGCGGTTTTAGAGGCAATGCAACAAAGTTTATTTGATGCAGGAGCACATAAATATCAGTCTTATCAGGGATTGCCAGAATTGAGAAAAGCGATGGCAAATTTCTACAAAGAAAAGTACCAAGTTGATTCAAATCCAGAAAATGAAATTTTGCCTTTAATGGGAAGCAAAGAAGGAATTATGCACGTTTCAATGGCTTTTTTGAATGAAGGTGATGGCGTTTTGATTCCAAATCCTGGATATCCAACCTATACTTCTGTGACAAATTTATTGGTTGCAAAACCTCTTTTTTACAATTTGAGTGAAGAAAATGGTTGGCAACCTAATTTTGAAGAATTAGAAAAGCAAGATTTGTCAAAAGTAAAAATCATGTGGGTCAATTATCCTCACATGCCAACAGGCACCAATGCTACTTTAGAAACTTTTGAAAAGTTGATTGCTTTCGGAAAAAAACATCAAATTTTGATCATCAACGATAATCCATATAGTTTTGTTTTGAACGAAAAGCCTATGAGTATTCTAAGCGTTGAAGGGGCAAAAGAGGTGGCTTTAGAGCTAAATTCACTCAGCAAAACTTTTAATATGGCTGGCTGGAGAGTTGGAATGTTGTTGGGAAAAGCAAGTTATATCAACGAAGTTTTAAAAGTAAAAAGCAATATGGATTCTGGTATGTTTTACGGAATACAAAAAGGAGCCATCAAAGCATTGGAAATGAGCAATGATTGGTTTTTAGCGCAAAATAAAATTTATGAAGAACGCCGAAATTTAATTTGGCAATTGGTGGATAAATTAGGATGTACTTATGAAAAAGATTCCACCGGTTTGTTTGTTTGGGCGAAAATTTCTCCTGGAAAAAAATCAGAAGAATTAACAGATTCAATTTTGTATGACAAAGATATTTTCATTACACCAGGGACTGTATTTGGTTCGCAAGGAGAAGGTTACATCCGTTTTTCATTGTGTGTAACCTCTGAAATTATCAAAGAAGCAATTGGAAGAGTTTAGACAGTAGACAGTTGACATTGGAAAAATAAAAAATAATAAGTTGTAAGAATTTAGCTAAAAGCCAAAAGCTAATAGCCAATAGCAATAAAATGAAAAATATCTATTTAATAGGAGTTGGTTTAATTGGAGGAAGTTTTGCAATTGATATCAGAAAACATTATCCAGAAACTATAATTCATGGGATTAGTAGAAAAGATGGTACTTTAGAGGAAGCGTTGTCTCTAAATCTGATAGATAAAAAAGCTGATTTAGAGGATTTAGAAAATGCAGATTTGGTGATTATTTCAATACCTGTAGATGCAACTGTGAAAATGTTACCCTCAATTTTAGACAATATTTCTGACAATACCTTGGTGATTGATGCAGGTTCAACCAAAGAAGCCATTTGCAAAGTGATCGAAAATCACCCAAAAAGAAAGAATTTCTTGGCTTGTCATCCAATTGCTGGTACAGAAAATTCAGGACCTTCAGCAGCAATTCCCAATTTATATGTTGGCAAAACCAATATCATTTGCGAAGTGGAAAAAACAACCTTTAAATTGCAAGAAAAAGCATTAGAGTTATTCACTGCAATTGGCATGAGAATTAGATATATGGATCCTGTAGCACATGACAAACATATTGCATATGTATCCCATCTATCACATATTAGCTCATTTATGTTGGGAAAAACGGTCTTAGAAAAAGAAAAAAATGAACGCGATATTTTTGATATGGCTGGTTCAGGTTTTGCCTCTACAGTGCGTTTAGCAAAAAGTTCTCCAGCAATGTGGACGCCAATTTTCAAACAAAATAAAGAAAATATTATTGAAACATTAGAGGAATATATCAATAATTTGCAACATTTTAAAGAGTTGATGCAACTAGAAAATTTTGATGAAATTTACAACGAGATGGAAAATACCAATTATATAAAACAAATTTTAAACGGCATAAAATAAATGCCAAAAACATCAGAAAAATGAAAAACACAAAAGAATTAAGAACATGGTTGGATGATATGAATTTGATGCATCCACTAGTAATAGCAGGGCCTTGTAGTGCAGAAACTGAAGAGCAAGTTTTGAAAATTGCACACGAATTAAAACATTCTGATGTAAACTATTATAGAGCAGGAATTTGGAAACCAAGAACAAGACCAGGAATGTTTGAGGGTGTTGGAGAAATTGGTTTAAGATGGCTCAAAAAAGTAAAAGAAGAAACTGGCATGAAAACGTGTACAGAAGTTGCTAATGCAGCTCATGTAAAGTTAGCCATGGATAATGATGTTGATTTACTTTGGATTGGTGCGCGTTCAACAGTTTCACCTTTTATAATGCAAGAAATCGCGGATGCTTTGCAAGGAACTGACAAAATTGTGTTGGTTAAAAATCCTGTAAATCCGGATTTGGCCCTATGGCTTGGAGGAATTGAGCGTTTATACACTGCAGGGATCAAAAATTTAGGTGCCATTCACAGAGGATTTTCTACCTATGAAAAATCAAAATATCGTAATATTCCTGAATGGCAATTGGCAATCGAATTCCAAAATAAATTTCCTGATTTACCTTTAATTTGTGATCCATCTCACATTACTGGCAACAGAGAAATGATTTTTGATGTTTCTCAAATTGCCTTAGATTTGAATTTTGATGGTTTGATGATTGAAACTCACATTGATCCAGAAAATGCTTGGAGTGATGCTGCTCAGCAAGTTACTCCAAAAAGGTTGATTAAAATTATGGAGGATTTGAAAATCAAAAAAGAAACAAATACAGATGCTGAATACCAAAGTTCTTTGGATAATTTGCGTGCTCAAATCAATGTTGTGGATAGTCAATTGATTGAATTGCTTGGAAAAAGAATGAAAGTTGCCGATCAAATTGGAGAACTTAAAAAAGATAAAAATGTAGCAGTTTTACAATCAAAACGTTGGAATGAGATTTTAGGAAATATGATTTTAGAGGGGGAAAGCAAAGGTTTGAGCGAAGAATTTGTTTTGAAAATGTTCAAAGCAATTCACCAAGAATCTATCAATCATCAAGAAAAAATCATCAACGGATAATTTTTGTGCATTACCATAAGGGTGAGGCATTCGTTACTCGCTTTTTTTGTTGAAAAAACAAAAAAGAGCTCAAACAGGCCTCTCAGTTTTTAACGCAAATCCCTAAAACACGGTGATTAGTTTTAAAATTTAGAATTCATAAACCTCACAAGTTTTCAAAAACTTGTGAGGTTTTTATTTGTAGTTATTTTTTAGTTCTTTTAAAAAGATATCTTGTGATAAAAATTCCCTGACCATCATCTTTACCAGCATCACTTTCTACTGCACTATTCACGAAAGCCAATTCCCAACCTTCTTCTACCATTGTGTTTATTTTAGATGAAATTACAGCGTCATTAGCAGCAATATTCTGAAACCGAATTCCTCCAAGATTATAAAAATTTAAAAGTTTTGTTTCATCAAAATTTCTGACACGTATTTCATCTCTATTTGATTTGTTACGAGAGTTATCCTCATCACTTTGAGTTGAAGTAAAATCTTTATAATTTTTTTCTTCATTTACACTGATAAGCCTTGAACGCCCTAATCCAGCAGGAACAATTGATTCTACACTTGTGATAATTTTATATTCTACTTGAGCGTTTGCCTCAAAGAATGCTAAAATAATAATACTAAAAAAAAAGATTTGTTTTTTCATGGGTTAAATTTTAAATGGTTTTTCGACAAATATAAACTATTCTCACGTTTTGAATTAAATTTTTATTTTACTTTTGGACTAATTATGATGACTGGAATCGTTTATAAATCTACTGGAAGTTGGTATTTGGTGAAATCCGAAAATGGCAATTTTCACAAGTGTAAAATCCAAGGAAAATTTAGGATTAAGGGAATAAAGAGCACCAATCCAATCGCAGTTGGTGACAAAGTTTTATTTTTTTTAGAGAAAATTGGCGACGAAGAAATCGGAATTATCAAAATCATTCTTGATCGTCAAAACTTCATTGCACGAAAATCAGTGAATCTTTCCAAACAAATACAAATTATTGCCTCAAATATTGATGTCGTTTTTTTATTGGTTACCATAGATAATCCACCAACGTTCACCACTTTTATTGATCGCTTTTTAGTGACCACAAGAGCTTACAGAATTGATACAGTATTGGTTTTCAACAAAATTGATATTTATGAAATTGAACAAAGAGCTGAAATTTTATACCTAAAAGATATTTATGAAGCTATTGGCTATCAATGTGTAGAGGTTTCTGCAACTCAAAATACCAATATTGATAAAATCAAAGAAATTATGTTCGGAAAAACAGCGATGTTTGTTGGTCATTCCGGAGTTGGAAAATCAACTTTAGTGAACACGATTGAGCCAACCATGCATTTGAAAACAAAACAAATTTCGGAACAAAGTAAACAAGGTCAACACACCACAACATTTGCAGAAATGTTCGATTTGAGTTTCAATGCACGAATTATTGATACGCCAGGAATCAAAGGTTTTGGAATTGTGGATATTGACAAATACGAATTGAATGATTATTTTCCTGAGTTTTTTGAGCTGAAAAAGTTTTGCAAATTCAATAATTGTTTGCATTTGAAAGAACCAAATTGCGCCGTAAAACAAGCTTTGGAGGAAGAAAAAATTTCTTGGTCTCGTTATAAAAGTTACCTTCAAATTTTAGATGGTGAAGACGAATCAGAGCATTACAGAACAGATTCTTGGGAAGAGGAAGAAGATTAAAAGTATGAAAGTTGTCATTCAAAGAGTTTCAAAAGCAAGCGTTACCATTAACGAAGTAAAAGTGGCTTCCATTGAAAACGGATTGTTGGTTTTATTGGGAATTGTTGCAGAAGATTTGCAAGAAGACATTGATTTTTTAGTCAGAAAAATTTCAAATCTCAGAATTTTTAATGATGAAAATCAAGTGATGAACAAATCACTCATTGACATTCAAGGAGAAGTCATTGTGGTGAGTCAATTTACGTTGCATGCATTCATCAAAAAAGGAAACAGACCAAGTTATATCAGAGCTGCAAAGCCAGAAATTGCCATTCCTTTGTATGAAAATTTTGTTTTTTCTTTAGAAAAAGAGTTGGGGAAAAAAGTACAAACTGGCGAATTTGGCACTGATATGAGAGTGGAAATCTTAAATGATGGGCCTGTAACAATTGTCATTGATTCTAAGAATAAAGAGTAAATTTAATTACGAATTATAAATTACGAATTATAAGTTACGAATTACGAATTTAAACCAACAACCAATAACTATAAACAACCAACCAAAACCCAACAACCAACTTGTTCATCAACGTTCATACACATCACCCTTCAAACTCAAAAGAGGTTTTTGAAATTCAAAATAAATATCCTACAGATATTGATTTTTCAACACCTTTTTCTGTGGGAATTCATCCTTGGTTCTTGAAAAAAGAAACTTTGGAAATCGAATTGTTTTTGTTGGAGGAAAAGTTGCAACATGAAAATTGTTATGCAATTGGTGAATGTGGTTTAGACAAAGCAATTGACGTTGATTTCAATTTTCAAAAGGCAGTTTTTATACAGCAAATTCATCTGTCGGAAAAATATCAGAAACCAATGATTCTTCATTGTGTAAGCGCTGTTAAGGAAATTATTGAAATCAAAAAACAGTTTTCACCATCACAAACTTGGATTTTTCACGGATTTCAAAAAAACAAACAATTGGCAGAAAGTTTAGTTTTCAACGGAATTTTTCTTTCTTTTGGGGAGACTGTATTGTCAAAAAGTGATTTGCAAAATGTAATTTTAGATTTCCCTTTGGATTATTTATTTATTGAAACTGATAATTCAGAAGTGTCAATAGTATCGATTTATCAGAAAATTGCAATAATTAAAAATATCGAAATTGCTGCCTTAAAAGAAAAAATACAAGTGAATTTTAATACTATATTTAAAAAATGAGTTGGTTAGAAAGAACAGAATTATTAATTCAAAAAGAAGGAATTGAAACCCTCAAAAACGCGCATATCCTTATTGTTGGTTTGGGTGGTGTTGGCTCATATGCAGCCGAATTTATTGCAAGGGCAGGTGTTCAAAAATTGACATTGGTGGATGGTGATGTTTTTGATATTACCAATGTGAATAGGCAATTAACAGCTTTGCAATCAACAGTTGGAAAATCAAAAGCGAAGGTTTTAGCAGATAGATTAAAAGACATCAATCCCGAAATTGAGATTAGTATCAAAGAACAATTTTTGACTCCAGAAATGGCTTTTGAAATCGTAACAAATGAATTCGATTTTGTGATGGATTGCATTGATAGCATCACTCCAAAACTCAATTTGATGATTGCCGCAAAACGAAAAAAAGTGAAAATTATCAGTTCAATGGGTGCAGGAGGCAAAATGGATGTTTCTAAGGTGAGAGTGGCAGAAATCAAACAGACTAATAATTGCACAATGGCAAGAGTGATTCGGAAAAGATTGAAAAAAGAACAAATCCATAAGGGAATAAAAGTGGTTTTTTCTGAAGAAATGCAGCAAGAGACTAGCTTACAATTAGTTGAACATGCTAAATATAAACGTTCTTTTTACGGAACCATTAGTTTTATGCCAGCCGCTTTTGGGTTGCATGCAGCTGC